>Ga0207696_1000904_pt1 | contig 18387 bp, 15 predicted proteins | sample KBSS54metaG_FD_184403 | JGI IMG/M metagenome (GOLD analysis project Ga0207696, IMG submission 184403) | Switchgrass rhizosphere microbial communities from Kellogg Biological Station, Michigan, USA - KBS S5-4 metaG (SPAdes) (version 2) | ecosystem: Host-associated > Plants > Roots > Rhizosphere >...
CAGACTTCTCATCATCCATCACTGCCCATTTTGGCTGGAACTCCAGGCACTGCTCGGCCATACGCGCGACATTTTTCCCGGCAACTAATGCCGTGACGGAAAACGTCTCAGGATTATGACGAACAACGCTAAGGGTACTGGTACCGATAGACCCGGTAGAGCCAAGAATGGTCAGTTGCTTCATAAGACGCTCTGGAATTTTAGAATTAATAATAGGTTGCCGCGACACAGAGAGATTGCCGACACTTTCGCGTGAAAAACAAAACGCCGTAAACAATGACTGCGACGTTAGCCACAGCCTGTATACGGCGTTTGATCCGTCATCTCAACGGATTAGAACTGCATCAACTCAGCTTCTTTCTCAGCAAGCGCAGCATCTACTTTTTTGATAGCAGCATCAGTCATTTTCTGAACGTCATCCTGTGAACGACGATCGTCATCTTCACTGATTTCTTTATCTTTCAGCAGCGCTTTAACTTTGTCGTTAGCATCACGGCGAACGTTACGAACCGCAACGCGCGCGCCTTCAGCTTCGCCACGTACAATTTTGATCAGGTCTTTACGACGTTCTTCAGTCAGTGCTGGTAGTGGAACACGAATGTCGGTACCGGCAGAGCTTGGGTTCAGACCGAGGTCGGAAGTCATGATCGCTTTCTCAACGGCCTGGCTCAGGGAGCGGTCAAACACGTTGATCTTCAGTGTACGAGAATCTTCAACCGTTACACTTGCCAGTTGGCGCAGTGGAGTTGGTGTTCCGTAATACTCCACAATGATACCGTCCAGCAGAGATGGAGAGGCGCGACCGGTGCGGATTTTACTGATTTGAGTTTTGAATGCTTCTACGCATTTTTCCATACGCACTTCGGCATCTTTTCTGATATCACTTATCACGTTACGAATCCTTGAAAACTGGTTTAGGGCAGACCACACTTCACGCTGCGATGCAGACGCTGCGAGCTAAGTATAGCCCTGTTTATTCATGGCGCCCGTTGGGGTTGCCTGCTACTCAATTAATCAGAGTAAGTGAAATCGAATCTTACCCTGATTTATCATCGACTGAAATTATTCAGTGATTAAAGTGCCTTCTTTTTCGCCCATCACAACACGGCGAAGCGCACCAGGTTTGTTCATGTTGAAAACACGAATCGGGATTTTGTGATCGCGTGCGAGGGTAAACGCCGCCAGGTCCATCACTTTCAGTTCTTTTTCCAGTACTTCGGTATAGGTCAATTGCTCACAAAGCGTAGCGGTAGGATCTTGAACCGGATCTGCGGTAAACACGCCATCAACTTTTGTCGCTTTCAATACGACGTCAGCTTCAATTTCAATACCGCGTAAACACGCTGCAGAGTCAGTGGTAAAGAACGGGTTGCCAGTACCGGCAGCCAGGATAACTACGCGGTTATTACGCAGCAGGCTGATGGCTTCTGCCCAGCTGTAGTTATCACACACGCCATTCAATGGAATAGCGGACATCAAGCGGGCGTTCACATAGGCGCGATGAAGCGCATCACGCATTGCCAGGCCGTTCATGACGGTGGCCAACATGCCCATGTGGTCGCCCACAACACGGTTCATACCGGCTTTTGCCAGGCCCGCACCGCGGAATAAGTTGCCACCACCAATCACCACCCCGACCTGAATGCCCAATTCAACCAGCTCTTTAATTTCCTGAGCCATACGATCAAGGATGCTTGCATCAATACCGAAGCCTTCGGTACCTTGCAGCGCTTCGCCGCTTAGCTTGAGCAGAATGCGTTTGTAGACAGGTTTTGCATTGGTAGCCATGATTCTTTCCTGGGAACAGTCAACGAATGGGGATGGTAAATTCAGGCGACATAATGTCGCATATCAGTAAGATCTGTATCAGAGCAGACTGATTTTTAAAGGCAGATATAAAGGAGCCGCCAATTGGCGGCTCCTTTAAAAATTAAGACTGCTTAGACATTGCAGCAACTTCTGCTGCGAAGTCAGTCTCAACTTTCTGGATGCCTTCGCCCACTTCAAAGCGGATGAAGCCAGTCACGTCAGCATTGTGCTCTTTCAGCAACTGAGCAACAGTTTTGCTTGGGTCGATTACGAAAGGCTGACCAGTCAGAGAAACTTCGCCGGTGAATTTCTTCATGCGGCCTTCAACCATTTTCTCTGCGATTTCTTTCGGCTTACCAGACTGCATAGCGATGTCCAGCTGAACCTGGTACTCTTTCTCAACCACGTCAGCAGACACATCTTCTGGCTTAACGAATTCTGGCTTGCTTGCAGCAACGTGCATAGCAATTTGCTTAACCAGTTCTTCGTCAGCGCCTTTAGCTGCAACAACAACACCGATGCGAGCACCGTGCAGGTAGCTACCCAGAACGTCGCCTTCCAGAACAGCAACACGACGAACGTTGATGTTCTCACCGATTTTAGCAACCAGTGCAACACGCTCTTCTTCGAATTGTGCTTTCAGCACTTCGATGTCAGTTACTTTGCCTGCAGCAGCAGCGTCCAGCACTTTGTCAGCAAATGCCTGGAAACCACCATCTTTAGCAACGAAGTCAGTCTGGCAGTTAACTTCCAGAATCACAGCATAGCCGTCAGCAATCTTAGTTTTGATCACGCCGTCAGCAGCAACGTTGCCTGCTTTCTTAGCCGCTTTGATCGCACCAGACTTACGCATGTTTTCGATTGCCAGCTCAATGTCACCATTAGCTTCAGTCAGTGACTTTTTGCAATCCATCATGCCTGCGCCAGTACGCTCACGCAGTTCTTTTACCAGAGCAGCAGTAATATCAGCCATTCTAAAATCCTCGGTTATCTCGTAGAGAGAGATAAGCCCTGGTCCACGGAACAGACGAACCCTGGCTCAAAATAAAAAGGGGGCCTGTGCAGGCCCCCTAACCAAACTATTCAATATACCCATAATCTTTCAAGCCACAGGGGCGTTGGCTGCACTCACTCACCCAGTCACTTACCTAAGTAAGCTCCTGGGGATTCTTGAGTTTGCCGTCTACCTGCAACTCGAAATCTAAAGGGTATACCTGGTTAATAAGAGCTCAAATAAGAGCGAACCTTATTATTCAGCTTCTACGAAGCTTTCTTCTGCCTGAGAAGCCAGATCCTGAGAACGGCCTTCACGAACGGTAGCAGCTACAGCACCCAGGTACAGGGTTACAGCACGGATTGCATCGTCGTTACCAGGGATAACGAAATCAACGCCATCTGGATCAGAGTTAGTATCAACGATAGAGAATACTGGGATACCCAGGTTATTCGCTTCTTTGATTGCAATGTGTTCGTGATCGGCGTCGATTACAAACAGAGCATCCGGCAAGCCGCCCATGTCTTTGATACCGCCGAGGCTGTTTTCTAACTTAATCAGCTCACGGGTACGCATCAGCGCTTCTTTCTTGGTCAGTTTGTCGAAGGTACCGTCCTGAGACTGGATTTCCAGGTCTTTCAGACGTTTGATGGACTGACGAACGGTTTTCCAGTTAGTCAGCATACCGCCCAACCAGCGATGGTTCACGAAGAACTGATCGCAGCTCAGAGCAGCTTCTTTTACTGGTTCGCTTGCTGCGCGCTTAGTACCAACGAAAAGGATTTTGCCTTTACGAGAAGAAATCTTGCTCAGTTCAGCCAAAGCTTCGTTGAACATAGGTACAGTTTTTTCAAGGTTGATGATGTGAACTTTGTTACGAGCGCCGAAGATGAAAGGCTTCATTTTCGGGTTCCAGTAACGGGTTTGGTGACCGAAGTGAACACCAGCCTTGAGCATGTCGCGCATGGAAACAGTTGCCATGATTAAAACCTCTATATAGTGATTGGGGTTAAGCCTCCACGTATCCCATATTACCGACCCCAAAGGGCACCCCGGAATATGTGTCGATACGTGTGTGTTATTTACACAAAGTGAGAGTGTTGGCTGTATCCGAAAAATCGGAATACAAGTCCGGCGCGCTTTATACCATAAAACAGACTCAGACACCAATAGTTGTTGGCAGATAGTGCGCGCAAGGATTCTCAATTTGGCACCGATCGCCTGCCCTGATAACATTGCTATACACTTGCTCAATTATTGTCGATATTGACGACACCTGCGGATCGAATTAATGGCTATCTCAATTAAAACCCCTGAAGAAATTGCAAAAATGCGCGTTGCGGGCAGGCTTGCCGCTGAAGTGCTGGAAATGATTGAACCTCACGTGCGGCCTGGTGTTAGCACTGGTGAGTTGGATCGTATTTGCAACGATTACATCGTTAACAACCAACAGGCTATTTCAGCGTGTTTGGGTTACCACGGCTTCCCAAAATCCGTGTGCATCTCCATCAACGAAGTGGTATGCCACGGTATCCCTGATGACACTAAAATTTTGAAAGATGGCGACATCGTCAACATCGACGTCACTGTCATCAAAGATGAATACCACGGCGATACCTCAAAAATGTTCCTCGTGGGCAAACCAACCATCCTTGGTGAGCGTCTGTGTCGTATCACGCAAGAAAGCCTGTATTTGTCTCTGCGCATGGTAAAACCAGGCATTCGCCTGCGTACCCTCGGTGCGGCAATTCAGAAGTTCGTTGAAGCAGAAGGTTTTTCTGTAGTACGTGAATACTGTGGACACGGTATTGGTCGCGTATTCCACGAAGAACCACAAGTGCTGCATTATGATGCTGACGACGGCGGCGTAGTACTGCAACCGGGTATGACGTTCACCATCGAGCCGATGGTGAACTCCGGTGATTACCGCATTCGCACCATGAAAGACGGTTGGACGGTGAAAACCAAAGATCGCAGCTTGTCTGCACAATACGAGCATACTATTGTGGTGACAGATAACGGCTGCGAAATTCTCACTTTGCGTAAAGATGACACCATCCCAAGTGTGATTTCGCATAACGAGTGATTCGCCTGACGAAAGTCAGCGATCGAAGCCGGCTTATGCCGGCTTTTTTTATGGATGGCGACATGACCCAGAGTTTACCCGAGCAGTACGCGACCACAGTGCTTCCTGAGATTTCCGGGCAACCTGAATACCCCGTCAGTTGGCCAGATGCAGAGCTTGAATGCAGCCAGATAAAAGCCCGAATCGACCTCTTCCAGCAATGGCTGGGGCGCGCTTTTGATGACGGTATTTCAGCCGAAAAGTTAATGGATGCCCGCACCGAATTTATCGATCAACTGCTACAGCGGTTGTGGCTGAAATATGACTTTGGCGATGTTGCCGAAACAGCTCTGGTCGCGGTTGGGGGATACGGACGCGGGGAGCTACATCCTCTTTCCGACATTGACTTACTGATTCTCAGCCGTAAGCGTCTGACCGAATCTCAAGCCCAGAAAATCGGCGAGCTGCTAACGCTATTGTGGGATGTGAAACTGGAAGTCGGCCACAGCGTGCGTACGCTTGAAGAGTGTTTACTCGAAGGTTTGTCAGATTTAACCGTCGCCACTAACTTGATTGAATCGCGCTTGCTGATTGGCGATGTCGCTCTGTTTCTCGAACTTCAAAAACACATTTTTAGCGATGGTTTTTGGCCATCGGCGAAATTCTTTGCCGCCAAAATTGACGAGCAAAACGAACGTCATCAACGTTATCACGGTACCAGTTATAACCTCGAGCCAGATATCAAAAGTAGCCCCGGTGGCCTGCGCGACATCCATACCCTGCAATGGGTTGCCCGTCGCCACTTTGGCGCAACGTCATTAAGTGAAATGGTCGGCTTTGGCTTTTTAACCGAAGCGGAACGAAATGAACTCGACGAATGTCAGCACCTGTTATGGCGCATCCGTTTTGCACTGCATCTTGAAGTGAATCGCTACGACAACCGCTTATTGTTCGACCGCCAGCTCAGCGTTGCCCAACGCCTGAATTACACCGGTGAAGGTAATGAGCCAGTCGAGCGCATGATGAAAGATTTTTATCGCGTGACCCGACGTGTGGGTGAGCTTAACCAGATGCTATTGCAGCTTTTTGACGAAGCGATTCTTGCCCTGGACGCCAGCGAAAAACCTCGCCCGCTTGATGATGACTTCCAGCTGCGCGGAACACTGATTGATCTGCGTGACGAAACACTGTTTATGCGCGAGCCACAGGCCATTCTGCGCATGTTTTACACGATGGTACGCAATCGGGACATCACCGGAATTTATTCGACTACCCTGCGCCATTTACGTCATGCACGTCGCCATCTCAAACAGCCTCTTTGCTACATTCCTGAGGCGCGTGAACTGTTTCTGGTTATCCTGCGCCACCCTGGTGCCGTTAGCCGTGCATTATTACCGATGCACCGCCACAGCGTGTTATGGGCTTATATGCCACAGTGGTCGCATATCGTCGGCCAGATGCAGTTTGACCTATTCCACGCTTATACCGTTGATGAACATACTATTCGTGTGCTGCTAAAACTGGAGAGTTTCGCCAAAGAAGAGACTCGCTCGAAACATCCTTTATGTGTGGATCTGTGGCCACGCCTGGCGCATCCGGAACTTATTCTGATCGCAGCCCTGTTCCACGATATCGCCAAAGGCCGTGGCGGAGATCACTCGGTCCTCGGCGCGCAGGACATTGTAAAATTTGCGGAACTTCACGGGCTGAACTCGCGTGAAACACAGTTAGTCGCATGGCTGGTACGCCAGCATTTGCTGATGTCGGTAACGGCACAACGCCGCGATATTCAGGATCCAGAAGTGATTAAGCAGTTCGCTGAAGAGGTACAGACTGAAAACCGCCTGCGCTATTTGGTTTGCCTGACCGTTGCCGATATTTGCGCGACTAACGAAACTTTGTGGAACAGCTGGAAACAAAGCTTGCTACGTGAACTGTACTTCGCAACCGAAAAACAGCTACGCCGCGGGATGCAGAACAGCCCGGATATGCGCGAACGTGTGCGCCATCATCAATTACAGGCGCTGGCATTGTTGCGTATGGACAACATCAACGAAGAAGCGCTGCATAATATCTGGCGCCGTTGCCGGGCAAACTATTTCGTCCGCCATACTCCAAACCAAATTGCCTGGCATGCGCGCCATTTACTGAAACACGATCTCAGCAAGCCGATGATTTTACTCAGCCCGCAGGCAACTCGCGGTGGCACCGAAATTTTCATCTGGAGCCCTGACCGCCCTCACCTGTTTGCTGCAGTTTGCGCGGAGTTAGACCGGCGTAACCTTAGTGTTCACGACGCGCAAATCTTTACCACCCGCGACGGAATGGCGATGGATACCTTTATTGTACTGGAGCCAGACGGCAGCCCGCTTTCCGCCGACAGGCACGAGCTTATTTGCCACAGCCTGGAACAAGCCATCACGCAAGCCAGCTGGCAGCCACCACAACCCCGGCGCCAGTCGGCAAAACTGCGCCATTTTACTGTCGATACTGAGGTGAATTTCCTGCCGACACACACCGACAGACGCACATTCCTCGAGCTGATTGCTTTAGATCAGCCAGGTTTGCTGGCAAGGGTTGGGGAAGTATTTGCCGATCTCGGGATCTCGCTTTATGGCGCAAGAATCACGACAATTGGTGAGCGAGTAGAAGATTTATTTATAATAGCCACTGCCGACCGGCGTGCTCTTAATGATGAGTTACAACAGGAAGTACAGCAACGGTTGACAGCGGCCCTTAATCCCAACGATAAATAACAGTCTTTTTTAATTCAGCTACGATCAGGAAAATTTTAATGCAGCAGCTACAAAATATCATTGAAACCGCTTTCGAGCGCCGCGCCGAAATCACTCCGGCAAATGCAGATACCGTGACTCGTGAAGCGGTAAACCAGGTCATCTCCCTGCTCGACAGCGGTGCGCTGCGCGTTGCCGAAAAAATTGATGGCCAGTGGGTTACCCACCAGTGGCTCAAAAAAGCCGTTCTGCTCTCTTTCCGTATCAATGACAACCAGGTTATTGATGGCGCAGAAAGCCGCTACTTCGACAAAGTGCCGATGAAATTCGCCAACTATGACGAAGCACGCTTCCAGAAAGAAGGTTTCCGCGTTGTGCCACCAGCGGCAGTACGCCAGGGCGCATTCATCGCGCGCAATACCGTTCTGATGCCTTCTTACGTCAACATCGGCGCATACGTTGATGAAGGCTCGATGGTTGATACCTGGGCGACCGTAGGTTCTTGCGCGCAGATTGGTAAAAACGTACACCTGTCTGGTGGCGTGGGAATTGGTGGTGTTCTGGAACCACTGCAGGCTAACCCAACCATTATCGAAGATAACTGCTTTATCGGCGCGCGTTCAGAAGTTGTGGAAGGCGTTATCGTTGAAGAAGGTTCTGTCATTTCCATGGGCGTTTACATCGGTCAAAGCACGCGTATTTATGACCGTGAAACGGGTGAAGTGCATTATGGCCGCGTACCAGCAGGCTCCGTAGTTGTTTCCGGTAACCTGCCATCCAAAGATGGTAAGTACAGCTTGTACTGCGCGGTTATCGTGAAAAAAGTAGACGCCAAAACCCGCGGTAAAGTGGGCATCAACGAACTGCTTCGCACTATCGACTAAATATAAATGTTCAAAAGGCGGGGCGACTCGCCTTTTTTGCATCCGGGACTGGCGGAAAGGGAATTTTCCGTTGATTATCTATAGGTTAATGATATCGAAAAGGTAACACTATGTACGATAACTTGAAAAGTCTGGGTATTACCAATCCTGATGAAATCGATCGTTATAGCCTCCGGCAGGAAGCCAACAACGATATCCTGAAAATCTATTTCCAGAAGGATAAAGGCGAGTTTTTTGCTAAAAGCGTGAAGTTTAAATACCCACGCCAGCGTAAAACTGTCGTTGCCGATGGCGTTGGCCAGGGCTACAAAGAAGTACAGGAAATCAGCCCGAACTTGCGTTATGTGATTGATGAACTGGATCAACTGTGTCAGCGCGATCGCACAGAAGTCGATCTGAAACGCAAAATTCTCGACGATCTCCGCCATCTGGAGTCTGTGGTTGCTCATAAGATCAGTGAAATTGAATCCGATCTCGATAAGCTAACCCGCGGTAAATAAAGTCCTGCGTATGCCACGAGTGGATGACACAACGTCATCCACTCTATTTCATCTCTGTTCGTCCAGTTGCAACGCCACATACAGCAACAACCGGTCGTCAAAATTCCCTAAGTCCAAACCCGTTAATTCGGAAATGCGATTTAACCGATATTCAAGCGTATTACGATGAATAAACAACGCTTTAGATGTCGCCAGCGGCTGCACATTATGACGAAACCATGCGCTAAGCGTGCGGCGTAATAACCCATTGTTATCCATTGATTTCAGACGAGCCAACGGACGAGCCAGTTCGTTCGCCTGCCAACCGCCACGCAAACTATCCAACAGCACCGGCAACATCAAATCCTGATAAAAATAGCCACGGCTTTCCGGCATACGCTGTTTACCAACTATCATGGTGGTGCGAGCGGTACGATACGAACGTGCGATACTGCCAGGGCCGGTAAAATAGTTGCCCAATGCAACGCGAAAACGCAGCTGACCGTTTTCTTTCATGCGGCTAATCAACTGTTCAACGCGTTTGCGATGATCTTCTGCATCCCAACGGCCAAACTGGTTAAGTGCCGGTTTCAGCACGACCATTTCGGTTAACGACACAATAGCAATCAGGTTATTTCTCTCAGGTGTCGTCAGCGCAGTTTGCAGTTGTTGCAACTCTTCCATGGCACTGTCCACGCCAAGCTGACCGCTGTCGACTTCCACCACGGCAACCACTCGAGGCTGATTCAGGTCAATCCCCAAACGCTGCGCCCATTCACTCAACGCGGGCGTATGCTCTTCCGCCTGGATCAAATTCATCACCAACTCTTCGCGTAAACGGCTGTCTTGCGCCAGCAGGTGCATCAAACGAGATTGTTCAAGCATCATCTCGGCTGTCATACACACCAACTCGCCGTACTTACGCAACGAGCCCGGTTCCCCCGTCAAACCAATTACACCAACGATTTCACCATCGATACGCAAAGGCAGGTTAATGCCCTGACGCACGCCGTGAAGATGCCGGGCTACTGCGTCATCAATATCGACAACACGTCCCTGAGAGAGCACAAGCAACGCACCTTCATGCAGTTCACCAATACGTTCTTTATCACCGCTACCAATAATCCGCCCACGCGCATCCATCACGTTGATGTTGGTATCAATGATGGTCATGGTGCGCGCCACAATGTCCTGCGCCATTTTGGTATCAAGATGCCAGCCAGCCATGCTTCCTCCTGAATCGTGCTAATGGCCTAGCATAGGCGAGATGAATCGCCCCAGCATTGTGCAAATGCACAAAGCACAAAGGAAGAGTATGGAGTTGTGGAAAGGCTCACAAAAAAGGGCCGCATAGCGCGGCCCTGATAGTTTTGAGTGTATCTCAGTGACAATTACTGCATCAGCAGGTAGATAGTGGTATCACCTCGCTGAATGTTCAGCGCCATTACTGACGGTTTAGCGTCAAGAATTTTACGCAATTCAGCAATGTTGTTCACTGCCTGCTGGTTCACACCAATGATGATGTCACCTTTTTTCAGGCCAATACGTGCCGCTGGGGTATTCCCTTTAACGTTGTTAACGATAACCCCTTTTTCGCCTTTACCGCTGCGGTTGCTCATTTCAGCACCTTCAATACCGGTAAAGATGGTTGCTGAGTCAACCTGAGTCTGGCTACTTTGTTGCAACTCCAGATCTACCGATACTGGTTTGCCATCACGCAGCAGGCCAAGAGTCAGTTTGCTACCCACCGGCATAGAACCGACTTCAGCACGCAATGCGGCAAAGCTGGTAATTGCTTTACCGTTCATTGACACCACCACATCACCGGCTTTAATACCCGCTTTTGCAGCAGAAGAGTTTGGCATCACCTGGCTGACAAATGCGCCACGCTGCGCGTCGACTTTCATCGCTTTCGCCAACTCAGAGTTCAGCTCGGTACCCATAATCCCCAGCTCGCCGCGTTTAACCTGGCCGAACTCCACCATCTGAGCAGTCAAGTTTTTCACCATGTTGCTTGGAATGGCAAAGCCGATACCGATGTTGCCGCCGTCCGGTGCCAGAATCGCAGTGTTAATCCCGATCAGTTCGCCATTCAGGTTAACCAGTGCGCCACCCGAGTTACCCCGGTTGATTGCCGCATCTGTCTGGATAAAGTTTTCATAGTTTTCAATGTTAAGACCACTACGACCCAGTGCAGATACAATACCGGAAGTCACGGTTTCACCCAGGCCGTATGGGTTACCAATTGCCACGGTGTAATCACCAACGCGCAATGCGTCTGAATCAGCCATTTTAATGGCAGTCAGATTTTTCGGATCTTGTAATTGCAATAGTGCGATATCAGATCGTGGATCTTTACCCACCACTTTCGCCTCAAACTTGCGACCATCACTCAGTGAGACCTGAATTTTTGTTGCATTATCAACAACGTGGTTGTTGGTCACGACATAGCCTTTCGCTGCGTCAATAATGACACCAGAACCAAGGGCTGCAAATTTCTGTTGCTGTCCACCACCCTGGCCGCCGTTCCCAGGCGCACCTTCCTGGCAGAATGGAGAGCTCTGGAACGGTGAACCTTCCTGGCAGAATGGTGAGTTATCACCAAAGAATTGCTGGAAGTTACGTCCCATGCGTGGCGTGTTAACGGTAGTGCTGCCTTCAACATTGATGCTCACCACTGAAGGCATCACTTTTTCCAGCATCGGCGCAAGGCTTGGAAGCGGTTGTGCTGCGGATGCGGAAGATGCGGTTTCTGCTGCAATTGCAGATACAGGGCTCAGCGCTAAACCCAAACTCAGAGCCAGCGCGCTCATTGCTAAAGTTGTTTTTTTCATTGATTTCGATCCAAAGTTAATAAGTCACGCAAAATTGCTGTGTAGGCCAATATAGAGTGACTAATGCGACGCTAAGTTCCGTCTATAAGTCACTGGAAAACGTAAAAGTTTATTGTCCGTCTTTACAAAACTCAGCGACTCCATTACTCCACAGCCATCAGACGACGATATTCATCCCAGGCGAATAAGTCCGTCATTCCACTGATATAATCCTGAATCAGGCGGCAGCGGTAGTAATATTCCCATACCGGAAAATCACTGGCCGACGGCGTCAAATCATTGACTGCCTCTATGTAAGCAAGCCGATGTTTTGTCGATAATTTATGGAATAACCGACTCTCAATCGGCAAACGGCGTAAACTTTCCTTTTCCACCAACTCAGCAAAATCCTCAAGGGATATATTGAGTAAGGGACTGTAAATATCAAGTAAGCCGCTTATTACGCGATACCCCTGTAACTCTAACTGCTCAACCTCCGGGTGGCTAAACACGTGTTTGAACGCCACTTGTTTATATAACTCCAACAGGCGCGCAAATGGGCTGTCATCTTCAAGAAGCGCGTGATTAAACTCCCCACAAAAGATCTCAGCCAGGTTATCGATAAAACGCTGGGCGGCATACGGCACCAGTTGATTTAGCGTGTTGACGCGCAGATACATAAAGAACTGATCTTCGGTGCTGCGGCGCATCTGGTTTGAGCGGGATTTCTCCCAGGCTTCATTCACCACGCGTTCGAAAAGATCCCCCTCGCGATGCTCGCCCCAGGCGTCACATAAGTGCTGGTAAAGTTGATCAACACTGAAAATGCGCTTCTCAACGGCATCTTCGAGATCCGCCACGCAATAAGAGATGTCGTCAGCCGCTTCCATTATCCACGTCAGTGGAAAACGGCTGTACTCACCGAGTTCAAGTTCGCTACGCAAACGCACAATGTACGATTCTTCGGAAAGATAAAAACCCGGCTTCTTCATCAGATAGGCGTGGCTTTCTGGAGGCTCACCAACAAACCAGGCGGGACGGGTATATTTGAGGATGCAGCCAACCTGCGCCCAGGTCAGATTCATACGCAGCAGACTGTGTACCAGACGAATGCCCTGAGCATTGCCCTCAAACTGGCAGAGATCCTGGCGGACTTTACGGCGCAAACCGTTCAGTTGATCTTCGCCTTCGTGCAGACGCAACGTCGCCACACGGCAACGATCATCGCTGCGTGGCTGGCTCCCGGCATCAGCAGGAAACAAACGCTGGCGGAACCAGTCATTTATTGCCGATTCCCCAAAATGACCAAACGGCGGGTTACCGATGTCGTGCATCAGGCAGGCCATTTCGACAATACTTTCAAACGGGCCGGTCAGTTCATGCAGCCCGTAGCGCTCAAGCGCTTGCTGCTCTTTCAAGCGGCTCAACACTTCTTTGGCGATATAGCGCCCGACCTGCTGCACTTCCATTGAATGCGTTAAACGCGTACGCACCGAAGCATTACGCTCCAGGGGGAAGACTTGTGTTTTCTGCTGCAAGCGGCGAATCGCCGGGGAATTCACGATACGCCCGCGATCGCTTTCAAAAATTCGCAGGATCTCATGCTCGCTTTTCTGCCCTTCTGGCGAGCGGAAACGGCGGTGCCAGTTAATTTTCTTGCGGAAATCTATCTCACTCATGCCCTCTCCTGCGCCGTTTTCTCTGCGGTTTGTCATGGTAGACTATGCGACTGATTTATTACTTTAGCGAGTATCACTATGAAAGCAGGCATTATTGGTGCAATGGAAGAAGAAGTTACGTTGCTGCGTGACAAAATTGAAAACCGTCAAACTCTGACGCTGGCTGGGTGTGAAATCTACACCGGCACACTGGACGGCGTTGAAGTCGCATTGTTGAAATCAGGCATCGGTAAAGTGGCAGCAGCCATGGGCGCAACGCTTCTGCTTGAGCATTGCAAACCAGATGTTGTGATTAACACTGGCTCTGCGGGTGGTCTCGCATCCACGCTCAAAGTAGGCGATATCGTGGTTTCCGATGAAGTGCGTTACCACGATGCAGACGTTACCGCTTTTGGCTATGAATATGGTCAATTACCTGGCTGCCCGGCAGGTTTCGCCGCCGACGCCAAACTGATTGCCGCGGCTGAAGAGTGCATTGCCGAGCTGAACCTGAATGCAGTACGTGGCCTGGTGGTCAGCGGTGATGCCTTTATTAATGGTTCTGTGGCATTGGCAAAGATCCAACATAACTTCCCGCAGGCTGTAGCCGTTGAAATGGAAGCGACCGCCGTTGCGCACGTTTGCCATAATTTTGGCACACCATTTGTGGTGGTTCGCGCGATTTCCGACGTCGCCGACCAACAATCTCACCTGAGCTTTGACGAGTTCCTCGCCGTAGCGGCGAAGCAGTCCACGCTGATGGTTGAAAAACTGGTACAGAAACTGGCTCGTGCATAATAAAAAAATCTGGCGCGGGCTCACTGCGCTGCTGTGTTGCCTCCCGGCGTTGCTGATTGCAGCGCCGCGGGTTATCTCATTGTCGCCCAGTAATACTGAACTGGCGTACGCTGCGGGAATTACCCCTGTGGCGGTCAGCGCGTGGTCGAATTATCCGGATGCTGCCAAAAAACTTGAGCAAGTCTCTAATTGGCAGGGGATGAACCTCGAACGTATCGTGGCACTTAAACCCGATGTAGTGCTGGCATGGCGTGGCGGTAATGCCGAACGGCAAGTCAATCAAATGCAGGCACTGGGGATTAAAGTCATTTGGCTTGATCCAACAACCGTTGAAGGTGTGGTTGCCGCACTGCGTCAACTTGGCCAATTCAGCCCAACACCACAAACTGCCCAGGACGCCGCAGATCGGCTGGCAAAAGAATTTGCTGAGTTAAAAGCCCAGTACTCTCAACACCCGAAGAAAAAAGTATTCCTGCAATTTGGCCAGCAACCGTTATTTACTTCAGGAAAAGGTTCGATTCAGAACGAAATTCTGGAAGTCTGTGGCGGGCAAAATATCTTTGCGGACAGCCGGGTTCCCTGGCCACAGGTGAGCCGCGAACAAGTGATTAGTCGGCGTCCCCAGGCTATTATTATTACTGGCGATGAGACCCAGATTCCCCCGGTTGAACAATTTTGGAATACCCAGTTAAAAATTCCGGTTATCGCAGTGAATGATGACTGGTTTAGTCGCTCGAGCCCACGTATTATCCTCGCCGCAAAACAGCTCTGTAAGGAGCTGAATAACAATGAACAATGAGGGTAATCTCACATGCTTGTCTATTGGCTGGACATCATAGGCACAGCCGTCTTTGCCATATCCGGCGTATTGTTAGCTGGAAAACTCCGTATGGACCCGTTCGGTGTACTGGTGCTGGGCGTAGTGACAGCTGTGGGCGGTGGGACAATACGCGATATGGCTCTGGATAACGGCCCGGTATTTTGGGTTAAAGACCCGACCGACTTAGTAGTCGCGATGGTGACCTGTTTACTCACTATCCTGTTAATACGCCAGCCGCGTCGCCTGCCAAAATGGATTTTACCGGTACTGGATGCGGTCGGTCTTGCGGTGTTTGTCGGGATTGGGGTAAATAAAGCATTTCTGGCTGGCGCCAGCCCGCTGATTGCTATCTGCATGGGCGTGCTCACTGGCGTTGGTGGCGGGATCATTCGTGACGTTTTAGCGCGTGAAATCCCGATGATTCTGCGCACCGAAATCTACGCGACAGCCTGTATTGCAGGCGGTATCGTTCATGCCACCGCCTATCACACCTTCCACGTCCCGCTAGACCAGGCCAGTATGATTGGCATGGTGGTCACGCTAGGGATTCGTCTGGCTGCCATTCGCTGGCACTTAAAACTGCCGACGTTTGCGCTGGATGACCGGTAATTTAGACATAAAAAAGCCGTGTTAAAAAACACGGCTTCGGATAGCTAAACAGGTTTTGTAGGGTGGATAAGCGTTAGCGTCATCCACCATTTTTGTCGGATGGCGCTTCGCTTATCCGACCTACAAAAGAACGATGTCATTAAACGCTGAAAGATGAACCACACCCGCAGGTGCTCTTGGCGTTCGGGTTGGTCACCACAAAGCGGGAACCTTCCAGACCTTCGGTGTAATCCACCGCACCACCTACCAGATATTGCAGGCTCATCGGGTCAACAACCAGTGCAACGCCTTGCTTCTCGATAGTCATATCGCCGTCGTTGATCTGGTCATCAAAAGTAAAACCATACTGGAAGCCGCTGCAACCACCACCGGTGATGTAAACGCGCAGTTTCAGATTCGGGTTTTCTTCATCCGCGATCAGGGTTTTTACTTTATTGGCTGCGGCTTCGGTAAACTGCAACGGCAGCACTGCTACGTCATCACTCATTTTTTGCTCCCAACGAAATAAGAAGTCGGGCAAAGAATAACCCGATCTTTAGCGTCATTATCTAATACCCGAGTAAATCGTTCAAGTATTCTCCCCGACCGGGTTTTGCTGCTCTTTGCTGTGCTTTTCGGCGTCTTGTTTGGCAAGCGTTCGCGCAAGGATCGAGGAGTATAGCGGTTTTCCACCCAAGAATTGTGCCAATAGTGTCGCGCCCAGGCAGGTAATAATCATTGGCAGAATGAGCTGATAATTGTCAGTCATTTCCAGAACCAGCACAATTCCCGTCAGTGGTGCACGCACGGAAGCCGCAAATAATGCGCCCATACCAGCAATGGCAAATGTTCCCACTTCAAGATGATAGGCCGGGAACCAGGCGACACTAGCGGCACCGAAAGCCGTACCCAGCAATGTGCCCAGTGCCAACATTGGCGCAAAGATCCCACCCGGCGCACCGGATGCGAAGCACAACAATGTGGTAATCACGCGGGCAATAAAAATAAATAGCAGCATGCCGATGGTGTAGTTACCCGCCGCAGCAATAGGGATCAAGTTAAAACCGCCACCGGCTGCTGCGGGCTGAATGAGACCTAACACACCGCAAACACCGCCCAACAGGCCACCGATGATCACCCATTTTTTGAGGTTGCCGCCATGAATACGCTGGAACATATCCTGAGTGCGAAACACCATCGCATTAAACATGACGCCGACAATGCCAAATACCATGCCGAGTACCAGATACAGCCACAATGTGTTAACCGGCGCGTTAGAAAGTTTCTCGACTTCAATAACCGCATTTTCACCGTTAAAAATACGGAACACGACGCTCGACATAATCACGCCGATAAACACGGCTTTGATCGAAATGAGGTTGTAGCGGAACTGCGGGCGCATCTCTTCGATGATGAACAAAATGCCCGCCAGCGGAGCGTTAAACGCCGCGGATAAACCAGCAGCCGCACCGGTGGCTAACAGTGAATGACGAGCTTCGGCACCGCGCAGACGGAAAATATCCAGCACCATACGGCCGATATTCCCGCCAAGTTGTACTGTTGGCCCTTCGCGGCCCAGCACCATGCCCGCGCCGAGCGTCCCCATACCGCCGATGAATTTCACCGGTATGACACGCCACCAGCGAACCGGGCGCAACTCTTCAAGCGCACCTTCAATTTCAGGGATGCCTGAACCGCCTGCTTCCGGCGCAAAACGACGCACCAGATAGTAGCCGATCATCGCCAAAAGCATTGAACTGATGAATGCCAGCGGCCAGACGATCACGCTGTAATCTGCCACATGCGCCAGCATCGCCAGGCGATTTTGTTGAATCCAGGTCACTGATTTTTCAAACGCGACCCCCACTAAACCGGTTAACGTCCCTACTATCGCGGCCATAAAAAGAATAGCGACAGGGGTTTTATCCTGTCGAATCAGGCGACGTACCATGTCGCCCCGGCGTAAGCGCACAACCTGTTGTGCTTCAAAAGAGGGCTGGGAGTGATTCATTAGGCTAATCATTTATTGGTAATACAAATCGAGCGGGCATTCTACTCCCTCGACGCGTTTGGGCAATACTTTCATAACGTCGGCGGTTTCCCTTAGAATAGTGCGTTGCCATTCTTTATACGAATCCAGGAGCCGCTCCATGAGTAAGTCTGAAAACCTGTACGCTGCCGCACGTAAAGTCATCCCGGGTGGGGTGAATTCGCCAGTTCGTGCTTTCACCGGCGTCGGCGGTGTGCCGCTGTTTATCGAACGTGCTGACGGGGCTTACCTGTTTGACGCAGACGGCAAAGCCTATATCGATTACGTAGGTTCATGGGGGCCAATGGTTCTCGGCCATAACCATCCGGCGATTCGCAATGCGGTTATTGAAGCTGTTGAGCGCGGTTTAAGCTTTGGTGCGCCGACGGAGATGGAAGTAAAAATGGCGGAACTGGTCACCGAACTGGTTCCAACAATGGACATGGTTCGCATGGTGAACTCCGGTACAGAAGCCACCATGAGCGCGATTCGTCTGGCGCGTGGTTTCACCGGGCGCGATAAAATCATCAAATTCGAAGGCTGCTATCACGGCCACGCCGATTGCCTGCTGGTGAAAGCCGGTTCTGGCGCCCTGACCCTTGGCCAGCCAAATTCACCGGGCGTTCCGGCTGATTTCGCCAAACATACCCTCACCTGTACCTATAACGATCTCGCCTCGGTGCGCGCCGCGTTCGAGCAATATCCGCAAGACATC
>Ga0207696_1000909_pt1 | contig 18342 bp, 17 predicted proteins | sample KBSS54metaG_FD_184403 | JGI IMG/M metagenome (GOLD analysis project Ga0207696, IMG submission 184403) | Switchgrass rhizosphere microbial communities from Kellogg Biological Station, Michigan, USA - KBS S5-4 metaG (SPAdes) (version 2) | ecosystem: Host-associated > Plants > Roots > Rhizosphere >...
GGGGTGTTTTTAGTGTCCTGCTGTTATTTTTAGTCGTGGGCATTATATATTATTTTTTTGTATACCGATTTTATCAATCTACTGATAATGCTTATGTGCAAGCTGATGTTACTTGGGTGATGCCAAAGATTTCAGGCGAAGTGATAGAGTTATTAATTAACGATAATCAGTTTGTAAAGAAAGGGGAAACTTTAGCTGTCTTAGACCATCGTGATTACCAAGCCCGTTACGATCAAGCTAGCTCTGTCGTGAGCTTAAAAGAAGCAGCGCTAGGCGTACAACAACAAAATGAAAAGTCTGCCAAGTCTTCCATTACTGAAGCAAATAGTGGCGTTGTTGCGGCACAAGCAGATTTATCTCGCTTAAGAAAAGATTTTGAACGTTATCAAGATTTATTAAAAGATGGAGTAATTACCCGTCAAAACTTTGAAGGGGTTCAATCTCAATATTTAACGGCTCAAGCACAATTAAGCAAGGCACAAGCCGCTGTAAATGCAGCAGAAGCTCAGTTGGGTAGTTTACAAGCCAGTAGAGCGCAACTTCTGGCAGATATTCAAAGTGCCAATGCAAACTTAAACCTTTATCAAATTGATTTGGCTTCATCAAAAGTGGTGAGCCCAGTCGCAGGGAAAATAGGAAGCCTTGCGATCCAGAAAGGTTCGCGTGTTTCTCCGCAAACCCGCTTAATGGCGATCATTCCTGAAAATAGTTTGTATGTACAAGCGAACTTCAAAGAAACTCAAATTGAAAAAATGCATATTGGTCAGAAAGTTAAATTAAAACTTGATGCTTACCCAAGCCTGACTTACAGCGGAACAATTGAAAGCTTTTCTCCAGCTTCAGGCGCAACTTTCTCACTCATGCCACCAGACAATGCCACAGGTAACTTTAACAAGGTTGTACAACGTATTCCTGTACGTATTGCCATAGATTCAAGTCCGCATATTGATCTTATAAAACCTGGAATGTCGGTTAGCGCTACGGTTGACCTAAGAACTTAATAATAAAATTTTTAGGTAATAAGAAATGAATAAGCATATTGACGCTGAGTGGAAGTTTCCCGCAAAGACGGCTTGGGCAATTTTTGCTGCCATGATTTTTGGCAACTTTATGGCGATTCTTGATATTCAGATTGTGGCGAGTTCTTTAAACGAAGTTCAAGCTGGCATGAGTGCAAGCCGCTATGAAGTAACTTGGGTGCAAACGGTTTATTTGATTGCCGAAATTATCGCGATTCCAATGTCGAGTATTGTCTCACGGGTGCTTTCAACACGTGTGTATTACACGATCTGTGCAATTGGCTTTACCATCAGTTCTTTACTTTGTGCGTTGGCATGGAACTTAGAGAGTTTACTGGTTTTCCGTGGCATTCAAGGCTTTATGGGCGGCGGGATGATTCCGACTTCCATGACGGCATTGTACTTACTTTTCCCCGAAGCAAAACGCTCATTGCCTTTAGTCATGTTTGGAATGATCAGTACTTTGGGTCCGGCCATTGGTCCAACCATTGGTGGTTGGCTCACTAATAACTTCTCATGGCACTGGATGTTCCTGATCAATATTATTCCGGGCATTATCATTGCGACCGTCATCTACTCGGGTCCAAATATCGACCGTGCGAACTATTCACTCATCAAAAGTATGGACTGGTTCAGCCTCGTTGGTATGGCGATGTTTTTGGGTGGGCTTGAATATTTCCTTGATGAAGGCGCAAGGCATGACTGGCTTGCAGACACAGGCGTTCGGATTGCGTTTATGATTTGCGTTGTGGGCGGCATGATTTTCTTTTCTAGAAGCTTTACCCAGCCTAAACCTTTGCTCGATTTATCCGTATTTAAAAACAAAAATTTTACCTTAAGTGCCATCACAACTTTTGTGATTGGTATGGCGCTCTATGGCTTGGGTTACATGATTCCCGTGTTTCTTGGGCAAGTCCGAGAAATGAACAGTAGCCAAATTGGTCACGTCATGATGGTGACAGGCATTGTGATGTTCTGCTTTGCGCCATTTCTTGCGTGGCTTATTCCCAATTTTGATACCCGAAAAACCGTATTTGTCGGAATGATTCTGGCCGGCTTTGGTGTTTGGCTCAATTCGCACCTCAGCATTCATAGTGATTATGACTTTATGTTTTGGCCGCAAATTTACCGTGGTATTGGTCTCATGATTTGCCTGATTGTGGTTTCGCATTTAGCCATGAGCACTTTGCCACTCAGCAAAGTGGCCGATGCCAGCGGTATTTATAACCTGATGCGCAATATCGGCGGTGCGGTTGGACTAGCTCTCATTAACTCATCCTTAGATTGGCTGACTGCGCTACATGTCACCCAGATTAATCAGTCGATGACACCGCAAAACTGGATTTTTACAGAAAGACTCGATCAACTCACGGCGCAATATCAAGAAGTCGGTGCAAATGCCCAGCAAATCGCGCTCAGTGTGATTTATCGCGACATTCATTTTCATGCACTGACATCTAGCTTTAACGATTTATTACGCATGCTCGCAATCATCATGTTTGTGACCGCATTTTTAACCATCTTTATGGATCGGGGGAAGAAAATGAACATGTAGCGATTTAGAAATAAAGAGCAGCTTTCAAAGAATGAAAAACAATAGGGCATATCAAAACGTATCCCTTCATAGAAAAAGAACATTGAGATGAGTTTTCTAAAATCGGTTGATGAGATCGGGGAACTCGCAAATTAGAGGTGGAAGGTTAAAGGATTATGATTAATACAACGTATAAACTAATTTCAAAATTGAACCTGAAAAACACAACTTATGGTCAATATTTTGAAAAAGAGCAAATCGATGCTGAGCGATTAAAAGTGATGTATTCCATTTACGAACAGTATTATGAAAATACGAGATTTTCTATTTTCGTAGATGATTTCCAAAATAAAAGTGGTGCGATCTTAATTTTTGATTCACAAACAAATGAGATTGTGGGCTTTTCTACCGTTGTGGTGCAGCATTTCTACTTAAACGGTAAGGACTACACCGTATTATTTAGCGGTGATACGGTTATTTTGAAGAAGTTTTGGGGTACACGTAGTCTACAAAGTACCATGCTCAAACTCATGATCAAGTTAAGAGTGAAATATCCATTTAACGAACTTTATTGGCTCCTGATTTCTAAAGGTTATAAGACCTATCTCTTACTTGCCAATAACTACTATGTCTATTACCCAAACATTAAAGATGAAAACCAGCATCTTTCGGAAGTCGTCGAACACTACTGTGAAAAATTCTTTGGTGAATATTATGACAAAGATGCAGGCCTGTTAAATTTTGGAGATGACTATCAACCATTAAAAGGTGAGGTCGCACCAATTACTGCCGAAATGAGAGAAAATAACCCGAATATTCATTTCTTTGAGCAGTTGAATCCGACATGGAAAGCAGGCACAGAACTGCCATGTATTGGTCGATTAGGCTGGAAAGATATTGCTCGTTTCCCAGTGAAGCTCATTACTAAACCTACAAGTAAGGGAAAATTTGAAGCCTGTGTAGCGTCTAAAACAAAACGTAGAGAGGCCATCCAATGAAATCTAATGAATGGCTGACGCTTGGCTCGCACCTGATTTTAAAAAAATGGTGTGATGCATCTGACCGTAATTTTCAAAAACAGTTTAATGCTTTAGAAGCGACACAACGTCAAATCTTGCATTCGATTTTACAAACCTCTACGTTTGCGAAAGATAAAAAAGTTCAAAACTATGAGCAGTTTGTAAAAGCATTTCCTGCGACACGTTATGGCGCATGGCGAGAAGACATTCAGCGTTACCGTGAACAAAAGCTTTCACTGTCGAGCAGTAAGCTGGTTCGTTTCCAGCCGACCAGTGGTTCGAGTGAACAAATCAAGTTTATTCCATACACCAAGCTGTTTTTAGATGAACTTGACCATGCAATTGCGCCGTGGATGGCAAGTTTATACCGTAAGTGTCCAGAGCTTAGTTCGGGTACACATTACTGGTCGGTCTCATGGTTACCTGAAAGCCAGCGTGAAGTTTTAAAAGACAAAAACTTAAATGATGATAGTGCGCTACTTGGCGTAGGTAAGCGAATTTTGTCTAAGTTTACCCAAGCCGTTCCAAGTAATGTTGCCTTTGCAGCCAATGCGGACGATGCACTATTTGCCACCATTTGTTATTTGGTCGCAAACCGTAACTTAGCCATGATTTCGGTATGGAGTCCAACGTTTGCACTGCAATTGCTTGAACGTTTGGAGTTGCTACAACAAGATGTGATTGAGGTTTTACAAAGTGGTAAATGGGGCAATCGTGATGCTTCACTAAAAGAAGTCACTGCACCGCATAGCCCTGAAAGCGCTCAAGCCTTAGTTGCAAGTTCAAACGGCGCACAGATCGACTTTAAAAAGCTCTGGCCAAAGTTAAGTTTGGTGTCGAGTTGGGATACTGCAGGTTCAAAAGCTTGGGCAGAAAAATTACAAGAGAAGTTACCCAGTGTTCAATTTGAAGGAAAAGGACTATGGGCGACCGAAGGTGTAGTCACGATTCCCTATAACGACCAATACCCATTGGCCTACCAAAGTCATTTCTATGAGTTTGAATATTTAGAGGGTGAGAAACAAGGTCAAATCATTCCGTCGTGGCAGCTTAAACAAGGTGATGTGGTGAGCCCACTCATTACTTCGGGTAATGGCTTACTTCGTTATTGTCTGGATGATTGTTTACGCGTCACTGGCTTTATAGAGCAAATTCCGTGTTTTGAGTTCCAAGGCCGCCGTTTTGGGGTCGATCTGGTCGGTGAAAAACTCGCGCCTGAAACAGCTCATCAGTTATTGTCGCAGTTAAATGAAACCGAATCGAAGGCGATTTCTTTACTAGCGATTGATACCCAACAACAGGTTAAACCATTTTATTGCGTGCTTTTTGAAGGTGACATCCATCACAGCATTAACAATGAATATATCGATAGTATTTTGCGTCAAAACTTCCATTACGAACTTGCTCGAAACTTAGGACAGCTTGATCAACCTCAGATTCGCCAAGCCAATAATGGTTGGAATGCCTACAAAAAACTGGTCATGTTTGATGGCATTATCGAAGGTAATATCAAACCTGAGCCACTCAAAAAAGTCACCCTGAATAGTTTGGAACAACTATGAAAGGGATGAAGCCATTTAATACTCGGTTTTTAACACTTCGACACGCCTTGTATCTAGGCGTGTTGATTGTGTCGAATGTACAAGCCATGACTTTAGATGAGGCTTTGTCTGCCAGTTTGAGACATGAAAGTCAGCTTGAAGTCAGCCGTTTAAGCGTGAACCAGTCCACCGCAATGCTTGAGCAAGCTAAACAGCGTGACGGACTCAAAGTTAATTTAGTTGGACAACTGGACTATGAAAGAATAGATACACCTTCACATGTCCTGTTTCCAACCGAAGGAAACCGTAAAGGTCGAAGTTTGCAATTGCAGGCAGATTATCCGATCTATACCTCTGGTCGACATCGTTTGGGAATTGATGTTGCCGAAAGTCAGCTTTCTGCACAAAATCAAGGTTTGTCAGATCAACGATCTGAAACCATTTTAAATACCGTAATGGTCTATACCGATGTACTAAAAAAGAAAGCCATTTTAGAACTCAGACAAAAGACCATGGCAAATCTGCAACGGTCTTTATATGAGTCAAAGCGCCGTTTTGACGTGGGAATGATTACCCGTGCGGACTTGGCTCAGGTTTTGGCGCAAGTTGCTCAAGGCCAAGCCGATATTACACAGGCCCAATCTAACCTGACCGTAAGTGAAGCGCAGTTTTATCAAGTAACGGGTACAACACCTGATAACCTTGTTGCAATTAAACAGCTACCCGCTATTCCCACGAGCTTAGATGAAATTTTGGCGCAAACCAAAAACCATCCAGCTTTAATGCGTAGTAAATACGAAAAGCAAGCCGCAGAGAAACAATATGCTCTAACCAAACGGGAACTATGGCCAACGGTCATGCTCACCAGCCGTGCCGGAAAGCAAGATGAAGCGAGTTATATTGGTTCTGAAAGTAATAACTATATGGTTGGGGTGCAGCTTAATGTACCGCTCTATGACGATGGTTTAAATCGTGCCAACGTTAAAAAAGCACAGGCCGATATCGATTTGGCTAACCAAAAAACGCGAAGTCTTGAACTAGATTTAAATAAGCGCACCCGTACCACCTATGCGCAGCTTCAAACTATCAGACAAAATAAAGAAGCACTGGCAAATGCCATAGAGGCAGCGTCTATCGCCTTTGTCTACACACGTAAAGAGTTTGATGTTGGCACCAAAACCACGTTTGATTTGCTCAATACCGAACAAAAGCTACTCGATGTACAAACCCAAAAAACCGTAAATGACCAAGACGAAGTGGTGTTTGTCTATCAGCTACTCGACCAAATGGGACGCTTAAATAACTTGGTTCCCGTACAGACCGCACAACAGGTGAATAATGAATAAAACAAATCCACCACTGGCTGACAGCACTCTCATTACCCGTGAAGCAACTCTGGCAGATGATCAGGCTTTACGAGACTTAATCGCCGTACCCATGACCACCAAAGGTATACAAATTAGCTTTCAGCGCGAGCCGAGCTATTTTAGAGCGTCTGACATTGTCTATCGACATAAATTACATGTGTTGATTGAAGATACCGAAAGCCAAAAGAATGTCGCTTGTTATAGCAACGGTTACCGCCCATGTTATGTCGATCGGAACGTTCAAAACTTACGCTACGCGGGCGATTTACGGGTAGATCACAACTATCGCGGGAAATCACTGGTTAAGGTTTTAGCAAAGCATGTAAAACAAACCATGCATGAACCGAACTATAGTCAAATGATTATTTTTGATGATAACCATGCCGCGCGTGCTGCCATCCAAACAGGTAAAACGGGAATGCCTGATTATTATGACGAAGGGCTCATTGAGACATTAAGTCTGACGAGTACAGGTGCAAAACGAAAAGTCACAGCTTTTTTAAAACAAGCTAATCAAAGTGATCTTCAAGAAATCCGTAGTTGTGTTGCTGAAGCTCAGCATGTGCAAGCCATGAACCAATTTATTAGCGACATGGCAGAGTTTTATAACTTTATTCCTGCCTATAACTTTGAAGAACTGGCCCAAGGTCATCGGTATTTTTCAGGGATAAAACTCTCAGACTTTTCACTTTACTTTAAGGGTGAAAAACTGGTGAGTATGTTTGGTTTGTGGGATCAACATAGTATTAAGCAAACCAAAATTTTGCATTACAGTTCAGTCATTGGAGTTTTTAGACCCGTCTATAACTTGTTGACTCCGCTAACTAAAGGTATGCGTTTGCCTAAACTCGGTGACTCTATTCAGTACCATGTACTACATACGCTTATGTGTCATCCACAAGATTTAGCTTTGCATCATAAAATGCTTGAAGATGCCTATAACAAGTCAAAACAGCAGGGCGTTGGTGTAGTGAGCTTTACGCTTTCACATAAAGACCCACGCTATCAGTTAAATCAGTTTTATAAAGGCGAACGCTTAACAGGAATGCATGGTTTTATTAGTTATGAGGGCGACCCAAGACCACATTTTGATAAAAACTTAATTCCATATTTAGAGGTTGGACGTATTTAACCCTTAGATAATTTCGCCGTAGATCATTAATGCGCAAAAATTTGCTCAATTCTTATGAATGTTAAATAAATTTGAGCAAATATATGCGCAAAATGGTGAGCATCAGCTAGAGCAAGAGAGTTTTTTAATAGTGATTTTGATTGCGTTACAAAATCAAGATAAAACGTTTTGGATTTAATAAACCTAGCGAATTTGACCCTTTAGCTCAACCTATCTTGTGCCGTTGAAACAGCTAACATGGTTTGAAGATAATAATCTACACGTGATTGATTATTTTCTTTATGTGAGTTATGCGCATTAAAGGCTGCATCATGAAGTTTCACAACTCGAGCAATTGGATTCAAACCACAACGAATTAAATATTCTTCGCGTGTTTCAGTTTCCCGTTTAGTTAATGCATCAACGGCATCGCGGACTTCTTTTCCAAACAAGCTTTCGATTTTGTCTAGGGTAAGAGGAGTGTCTTCAACGCTATCGTGTAGAAGGGCTGTAATAATATAGACTTCTGAAAATTGATGCTCAATTAATGAATTGACCACACCTTTAATATGGTAATCAAAGTAATCATGAGGACCATACTTTTGACCTTGATGAGATTCTTTTGACAATTTCTCTGCTAATTCAACTTGATTTTGAGTCATTTTTTGCTCTTATCACTTTAAGTATATGACGCGGCCTAATTTGTAAGATAGTCGCTTAGGTCATAATTTTATACTGAATAGCTACTTTGTTGTGAATACTCTCGCTTGTTTAGAGAGTCTCTATAACGTGATATTCAACGTATTAAAAAGAATAAATAAATTATTGCTATCTATAAATACGGAGTGCGCAAAAATTTGCTCAAATTTATATAAAATAAGTCAAATTGCGCAAATATATTCACAAAAAGACTTTTTTATAGTATTTTTGAGAAAATAATTGCTCATTTGTACTAATGAAAAAATTAACAATACAAGCTTTACTAAATAAAAACTGGATAGATATAGCAGAGCTAAAACTGTTAGAACCTAAGTTGGGTTCGGCTAGTGCCAGTGAACTAGAATATGAATTGGATTATGCCATTCAATATTTAGACAGACGAGATGAGCACGCCTGTAGTTTATCACTTCCTGTACAAATTCTTATAAAACACGAATCGAACACATGGTTTGGCTTTTTAGATGACATTGTTCCATCTGGAGCTGCACGCCGTTATTGGGTGAATTATCTAGATTTACAACGTTTAACCTATGCAGAGCAAGAAAGTATTCTGTTAGAAAAAGGGGGAATGGCACCCGTTGGTAATTTACGAATTAAGGAAGCATTACCTCCTTTAAGCCCAGAATCAACCTTGCACTTACGTTATTTTTCTAAGGAAGATGTGGCTGAGCGTAATATTGATTTTCTGGAATATGCTCAACAAATGGGAGCTATTAGTGGTGGTGCAACTGGTGCAGGCGGTGAAGCTCCCAAGTTACTTATTCGTGTTTCACCAGAACAACAAGTCTGGATTGACACATACCAAGAACAATTTGATCAACCAGATCAACATTATTTAGTTAAATTTCCGCGAAATAAACGTAGCGAGATTGATTGTGACATTCTGAGAGCCGAATATTATTACTACCAAATACTCAATGAGTTGGGTTTTAATACGATTGAAACAACTCAAATGCAGCTTATTGAAGGTACAAAATATCCTTCTTTGTGGCTACCACGGTTTGACACAGAATGGCGTGATCAAAGTTGGCATCGCCATGGTTTAGAGTCTGTGTATTCGGTACTAAATAAATCTTCTGGTAGCCATCTTAACCATTTCGAAGTCATTGAAGATCTATGTGAATTACTGACTAGCATTGATTCAGATTTTGATGCTTCACAATTTGTTTGTGAGTGGTTACAACGAGATTTACTCAATATCATTTTTGGTAACTCAGATAACCATGGGCGTAATACATCATTTCTAAAAAAATCTGGAAAAATTTATCTTTCGCCTATTTACGATTTTGCACCTATGAAAGGCGATCCGGAAGTAGTGACCAGATCGACGACTTGGGGCAGTCCGTATGAAGAAGGCGGTGAGTACCGTTGGGTTCAAATTACTCAAAAACTTGCTCCTTGGTGCGATCCCGATTTATCTCTAGCAACATTAAGGACTTTGGCACGTAATCTGCTTGGATTAAAACAACGATTAGTTGATAAAGGTGTACCGAAACAAATTATTGAAATGCCTGCGCTGTCATTTGATTACATAGAAGCTAAATTGAAAAGATGGGAACTGCTATGAATATAAAAAATCAAACTCAAGATCGTCAGCAGATTCTTATAGATTTATATAACCAATATTTATTGAGTCAGATTACGTTGGGACAACTACTATCGTATTTACGAAAGAATGTATTGGGTTTGTCGCAAGAGCAATATGCAACTTTGGTGGGTATAAGTCGTCGAACTTTAACAGACATTGAACAGGATAAAGGTAAACTGACTCAGTCTGTGTTAGATAAGGTATTTAAGCCACTTGGTTTAAAAGCAGGTCTTGTGCCTACACATGAGCATATTGTAAGTAAAATTATAAAACCTACCGAGTAAAGAACTGCTTAGTAAATAACTGTTTAAGTGTTCACAAGGGTACGCTTGTGAACAGAAAATAGGGGGGGAAAGCCATAAATTTTCGAAATGATGGTCAATTTCAGAGCTAAATACAATTTTGGTCAAAAATCATATATTTTTTCAGCGTGAACTTTTTGATAATTTCAGATGAAACGATTAATTTAAAAAAATGAAAAATGAACTAAGAGTATAAAAAATATGATCAACGATAAAGGCTATAAGTTGAGTGTCGCTAAAGCTATCAGCCTAGGTTATGAACCTAAAGAAGATCCTAATGCATGGGGTGGAAAGTGTTATCAAAAAAAGGTTGGCAACAAAGTTGTAAAGTGGATTCTTTTTCATCCTACATTCTTACTTGAAAAACTTAACCTTACACATGAAGCCCAGCTAGTTAAATTAGGTTACAACATCGAAGACTTCGATAATCATCATCCAGATATGGTTGAAATGCGAAACGATGATATTCGAGCAGAACTTGCTCGACTAGATTGGGAAGATGAGCGCCGAGAAGATATCGCTTTTTTATTCGCATCGGCGGGTATTGATCGTGATGAAGTCGATGACGAGTTTGAACAAATCCGTCAATTAGGCTATGACCCAATTACTCTAAAGAGAACGAGTTTGTTATAGCCCAAAACTTTTTACTAATATTAGAAATAATAAAAAAGCCTTCCGGAGAAGGCTTTTTTCTACAATAATAAGGTCCTGAAAAAATTTAAATACATTTTCTAGGATCTAGCACGGATCATATTTTTTTGTTCCAAGCATAAAGAAGGCTCCATTTAGAGCCTTTTTTGCAACCCAACATCAAGTAGAGCTGGCTACTTTTTTAAAGTAACTTCTTCGGTATATATTGAACCAAGGATTGAATCAATCCAGATAAAAACAACAAAACATCTTTCTGCATTGAAATTAGCTATGTTTGAGCCATGCAAAATAGCATTGCGTTCACTATGAAATTTTATGTTTTGATCATTATCAAAGTTAAAACTTTCTAAACGTTTAAAATTTTCATTTATGTCCTTGGCCAACTCAATTTTAGCAGCTAGACCAACTACATCTTTACCATCAGAGACTTTCTTATACTTATTTTTATTTTTTACAATTACCCCTTTAAAAATCAAATAATCTGTAATGATGCCCTCAAATTGGGAAAGTAAAAGCGTCAAACAGCCAGCATAAAATTCGTGTTTATAGAGTTGGAAAGCTTCTTCAATAAGGGGCTTTCTTTTTTGAAAATGAGTCCCTAAATCTATCTTTTCAAAATAGGTCAAAATTGGCTTCTGGAAAACTTCCTGATTAATAAGATTAAGTAGATTCCTATCTTCTACTTTTTGACTATTAACAATTAACCTTAATAGTTGTCGATATCGGATAGTTTTTAAAGCTTCAGAATAGTTACCATTATTCTGCATTTCATCTAAAATTTGCTCCATGTGAGGTGCAATTTCTCCTTGTTGTTTAGCCCAGGCCGATAAGTTATGTATAAATTGTTGGGAAGCTGAATCCTTTACGACATTCGATATTTGTCTGTGAATTTGTCCAATTCTTTGTATTCCAGAGTTGTTTACAATCTTATGTATTGCGCTACCGATTGACGGCCCATTTTTATAAATCTGTCCAATTAAATTATTAATATCATATTCCACAGTAATTTTGTATTATATTTCAATCTATTAGAATACAGAAAAACCCTCCGGAGAGGGCTTAATACTGAAAAATATTATTTAAAAAAAGATTTTTATGACCAAATTTCTTTCCAGACGTGATTTTTAAAGTACCAAATGGCAAAGCTGAATATGCATAGAAGTACAAACATTAAAAATTGTCCTGGCATTGTAAAAGGAAATGGCACGTTAGGTTGACTATGAATTGCATAAAAATCAAAAATAGGTTTAAGCCAAACACAACATGTCGGTATAGCAATTAACACTGTTTCAAATAATCTGCGAGATATGACAAGAAATATTCCAAGCCCTATAACCTGAACAACCATTCCGCCAAGAACGTTTAATGCAGTGTCGCCATCTATCCCAAAAACTACCTTGAATTTTGATGTGATAGCAAAGATGATAAGACAAAAAATGAAAAGGCCTAACCCATAAATGCTTAGAGTATTGTTTGTGTTTTTGCTCATAATGCGCCCATTTTTAAATGAAAAATTAAGTAATTTTTATTGAATATATATTAATCAAAAACAATCTACATTGATTTAATATGACATTTTTTTTATTTATTTATCAATGGTAAGCCGTAGATGAACGAATAAAGCCAGTTGTACCCATTATGAATATACAAATGAGGATGCTAAGAAAATGGGTAGGAGTACATATTTACTTTATGTAATAGGCTCATCTGACGGAATACTCAAATTAGGCATAAGAGTTTTGCACTGAGCGCAAAACTATAAGAATTTATTCATTTTTATTTATTTATTCTTACTTTATACGAGCCAAACCAGCCCTTAATTTTTTGAAATTTTAAACTTTAACTTAATGATATAAAATTAGCTTGTAAATATTACTTAAGAATTTTTTTAATTATCTAATTAAATGAAAAATAATAACTATTTAAATAATTTCTAGCCAATTTCACATTGACACCTCAAATATTGAAGATTACCATTTGCGGGCTGGCCTACATTGCCAGTCGGTTGTCGCAGACCGTATTAAGACCGCATCAGGATTATTTCTTCTGAGGAATAGTTTTGTGTGTAAGCTCCTCGTTCCCTCCCGTAGCGGTAGGACGGGAGAGGGACACCCTCGGGTGTGCTGGATGTCTTAACCAGTCTGCGAACCCTCTTCCGTTCTGCCACCATAAATCTTATGCTCTGGCAGAACTCCATATATAAGGAGTTGGCTTTGCACATCCATTATTTCTTGGCAACCATTGCCAAAAGCTATAACAACACAGCTTAAAACATTTAACGCAGCTTGATCGCCGTAAGGCTTTTTCAGGCTTTAGCTCGTTATTACTTAAAACTTAGACAATTAAAACTTGAGATGTGCTGAGCACAGTCTTTACGGCTTTGCTATGCCTTTTTTTCTCCCAAAAGGCAGCGGTTTTTATATCTCATTTATATACAACAATAATTTTTTATAACGGTAAAAATATGCCACATTTAGTTCTCCCAACACGTGCATTACAAGTCGTAGATAAAGCAATTGAGTTATTTCACTACAACGGATTTCATCTGGTCGGCATCGACAGGCTTGTAAAAGAATGTGAAGTACCCAAAGCAACTTTTTATAACTACTTTCACTCTAAAGAAAGGTTGATAGAAATCTGCCTGATTGTGCAAAAAGAACGCTTAAAAGAAAAAGTGGTTTCTATTGTTGAATATGACCAAGACACAAACGCATTCGACAAACTCAAAAAGCTCTATTTTTTACATGCAAACCTAGACGGGCTGTACTACCTATTATTTAAAGCTATTTTTGAAACAAAACTAACTCATCAAAAAGCCTATCAAACCGCCGTGCGATATAGAACATGGCTCATCAATGAAATATATAGCCTGCTTAGAGCACTTATCACCGATGTTTGTTTTACCGATGCCAAACTATTTTTATATTTAATCGAAGGCGCAATTATTCAGCGTTTAAGTTTAGGTGAGGTTGATGAGAAAGTGGTTGAGGTATTTTTGCGGGGGATGGGGTGAAAGATAGAAGAGTTCTTAATATGCAGACATGTCGTCTTAAACCGCTATAAAATTTAGTTAGGTAATTTTATAATACACAGCAATAAAGAAATTTTAAGCGCCGTGCTAATAAGTAAGATTCAATAAGTACAGTGGTTTTATTAAACAATAAACATAGAAAATTGAGTATTGGATGCCAAATCAATTTGAAACACATACTTCAGATGTGGGAACTACTATTCATTTAAAAATGAATGGTGAGAATTTAGAAAATTTAATAATTTGGGACCGTGTAATAGTAACTACATATGACATTTTCTTTGTATGTATTGCTTTTGAAGCATATATAGAAAATGAAGGGATTCAAACATTTATTGTACTACTATTATTTTTATTATTTCTTTTCTACAAACACTATGAATATAGAAAAAATAAACGATGGGCTAAGAATGCCGAGGAAACATTTTTTATTTCCAAAAATAATCTTCGCATTTCCAAAGACTGCCTTGGGAAAAATTTGCTAACAAAGGATATTAATACTCAGAAGATTATCGAAGTTGTTTACAGACCTTGGAGTGGTGGAGCGTATCCACCTTTTTTGCCAGAGTTCCATCAAGGTACTATTCACTTAATTGGATATAATGATGGTTGTTCATTTGGTATTAATCTTAACAAAGAAGAAGCAGAGGCATTTATTACTGAACTACGTTCTTTAATTATGCAATACCAAGAACCTCGACATTTTATTTTTGCACCACATATGCATTTAGCAAAAGATGGAAAGTAAATAAGTGAGTTTTCTTACTATTGAAAAGCAATAAATTCTATTGGTACATGTTTACTCAACCAAACACCATTTTCAGCTTGGAAAAATTCGAATCCACTATCGTGCATTTTTAAGGCATCAATAACAAGAATTTCAGGCTTACCATAGCGGGCACCAACGGTTAAAGCCGTATCTTTATTTTCAGTTAGATGGACATATTGACGATCTTTCGAAATTAAACCTTGCTCTTTTATGGAATCTATAAACCTTTGAGCCGTACCATGATAAAGATAAGTCGGCGGTTTAAGTTTGTTAAGAGTGATATCTACACTTGTAGTTGAATGACCCTGTACAGCACGAATAAGTTTTCCATCATCAGAAATTTGGAAGCGCTTTTTATCGCTATTGCTTACGGTGGTTTTAATGATCTCTTCATCTAAAGCTACATTCTTGACTGGTTGTGATTTTGAAATTAACTCTTCAATATTTGCCCAACCTTCGCGATCTAATGTCAGACCAATTTCTTCTGGTTTGTGTCTCAGGATAAAGCTTAAATATTGGCTAATTGCTTTTTCGTTCATTGTTTTAGATAAATATTAGAGTTACTTATATTTTAGTTAATTTATTAGTTTAAGGATAGCTGTATAAAAATCAGTAGAAATTTTAAAGAACTATTATTTCTTAAATCAAACTTGTTTTAATAGATAGTAATGTAGATATAAAATATAAGCTCATTATAAATTGAGAAAAGAATGAATCACTTAGTGCCTGATTTGAGTAAAGATATACTTCCGTCAAAAGAAGCAGCAGGAATTTCTTTAGGAATGGATTTTGATGAGTTTCGAAATTTGGCACTATTTCGAGATGTGAGAATGGAGGAATACAAATCTGCTCAAGAGAAAAATATTTGGTTAGTTCTTCATAGATATGAATTGTTGCCGTGGCAGGAGTGGATTAACGAAATTTATTGTTCATGGGAAAGTAGTGTTACGTTAACATTTGATGGAAATTCAAAGAAATTAATACGAATTTTTCTTGGTGAAGGATATAACGGAAAACTATTAGGTCTTTTAGGGATAGGCGATCGCTTAGATTTAGTTAAAGATGATTTTAATTTCTATTTTAGAGGTGATGCACACTATTTAGAATATAAAGAAGATAGCGATAAGTTTGGTGACATTATTCCTGCAGAAATATCAACGAATTATAGGGTTGCTTATTCAGAAAAATATCCTAACCAAATTATTGAAGGAATTATGATATATACAATTTCTCATTAATTAAAGGTTTTAGAGGCTATAGGATATGACCAAATATGGACTATAAAGGATGTAGCTCATTTATCCCTTAATTTCTATATTCAAAGTATTTTCCAAAAATGAATCACTTTTGGTTTTCCATAAATTAGCAGGCACAGGATGCTTGGCATCTTGAATAAGTTCTAAAGTATTCGGAATACCTTTACTGTCGAGTAATTGATGTAGCTGAATACTTTGTTTTGGATCAACAATAGGGTCTTTGATGCCAACTAATATAAGAGTAGATGGATAGTGAGACGAAATCGGTAGCGATAATCTAACTTTGGATGCAGTTTCTATATTTTTTGATGCAGCAATGGATTCATTTATTTCTTTCATTACATTTGACGGTAGCGTTCTAGTGTTAGAACGCCACTGAGCATACATACCTTTAAAATCATAAAAGCCCGATACCAGAATCAAAGCGTTTATCTTTCCAGAATTTGCCACCACATTCGCTATAGACGCACCACAACTAATACCAACTACCGCAACTTTGTTTGGGTCAACATGGTGCTGTGATCGAGCAAAATTAATGGCTTGTACAAGATTATTTTGTGAAGCTTTACCACAAAAATCTGATTTACCAGAGGACTCACCATATCCACTCATAGATACAGCAAAACTAAAAAAGTTCTTTTTAGTATATTCATTTAACAAACCAGAGCGTACAAAAGCTTTAGCACCTTGTTTATCCTTCTGAATGCCATGTAAAAAGATAATTGCTGGATACTTTTTATCGGCTAAGAGGTCTGGTTCTTTCCAATAAATCTCAGTTGTTTGATTGTTTGCTGTTAAAAGTTGATGCTGCGCTTGCTTGGTATAAATATAAGGAAGAATAGATACACGAAAAAAAGCATAGAAGCCAATAACTAAAATCAAAGGAAGGATGTAGCACAGGGCTATATTATTTTTCTTCTTAGGAAGCATATAGAACTCTATTGTAGTTATTTATGATTGCGAGTGATTCTCTATCTATTGAAATTTAAAATCAATATATAAATTACTTAATTAAAGAAACACGGATATCTCAACAACATCCGTGTTAGAAACTTGGTTTAGATTAATGATGAAAGAGAAAGGCGGCGGAAGTATTCATTCATCGTTTAATGCACATTCAAAATTACTTGGATTTTCTTTACATCTCACTTTTTTTAGAAAGTTCATCATTTTAGGGTCATAGATACCTGCCTTGGTTAGCTGTATTCGTGCTTCGCGCATCATTTTCATATAGTTTAATTGTTCGTTTTTAGGAATATCCATCCAATACTTTGAAGGAATATCACTTTCATATTTAGCAATAATGCTAAACGTTCTATTTAGTTGGCTGGCTACCCAAGTCCGCGACTTTTGCCCAAAACCTGCTGGAAACTGATCTTTACGAATAATGAAGTTTGCTGAAATTTGAGTTAAAGGAAAACGAATGATTGCTCCTTTCTCACCTAGACCTTTGTGCAGCTCAAAAGGTTTAAATGCCACAATAGGAGCGGGCACAATATCAATTTCATGATTATTAAACTTTGCACCGGCATTGGTGACGTCTACCGATACAGCCTGACCTCCGACATGTTGAACAAGCTTTGGTTGGGCTTCATCATATTTAAATACCCCAATTTTTTTACCGGCAGCTTTAGCGAGTGTATTGATACTTCTATCATTTACAAATAAATATGCAGGTCCAATTGTGCCTAAACCTGCAATTTCGTAAGGACCTACCACCATGTTTTTTGCGGCCATTGGTGAGGACAAAAGCTTATAGGCATTAATTGCCGTTTTCATATTTGTTAATGCGCCAACAGCATCTAAAGATCCTGTATATTTATTAAACTGACGGCCACGTAAGCCACTAATAATAGCGCCATCACATTTTCCAACTTTTAAATCTTCAGCTGCGACTCGTTCATCAACATATGCTTTTAAAGATATATCAGCTCCCCAATTTTTGGCCTCAAGTGCATAATCTTTGGCTAAAGCGAAAGCATCTCCCGACTTACCAATTGGGTCAAAAACACAGACGGCTTGTTGTTTTGCATAAAGAGTTGTTGTTAAACATGTACTTGTAATAAATAAAATAATTTTAAAACGATCTATATTTAGTTATCCATTATTTAAATTATAAAAATTATTTTATAAGTCGTGGTTAGATTAGATATGACATTTAAACAAAAATTTTAAAGGAAAAAGTCAAAAGACAGCTTTACTATCTAATATCAGTCAATACGAAGATGAGCAAAATTTTGCGCATAAATGGTAGGGATTAAATGATTTTGAGCAAATATATTCACAAAAAGTCTTTTTTATAGTATCTTTGAGAAAATATTTGCTCATTTACTTCAATGAAAAAATTAACAATACAAGCACTACTTGATGCGAACTGGTTAGATATAGCAGAACTAAAATTATTAGAGTCTAAACAGGGCTCGGCGAGTGCAAG
>Ga0207696_1000912_pt1 | contig 18318 bp, 16 predicted proteins | sample KBSS54metaG_FD_184403 | JGI IMG/M metagenome (GOLD analysis project Ga0207696, IMG submission 184403) | Switchgrass rhizosphere microbial communities from Kellogg Biological Station, Michigan, USA - KBS S5-4 metaG (SPAdes) (version 2) | ecosystem: Host-associated > Plants > Roots > Rhizosphere >...
CGGCATCTGCCTCACGCAGAAAACCAATGATCTGTTCTTCCGAATATCGCTTCTTCATGTCCGATCTCCTCAGGGCTATTGGATCGGACTCTAATCACCAGTGCTACTCATTAATGGGAGGACGTCGACCCGGCAATATTGAGTACCGTTCGCTCTGAGCCTGTCGAAGGGCCAACCCGGTGAAAACAGAGTGGTTCGACAGGCTCACCACGAACGGCATCAAACATTATTGTTGGCCGGTTTAATAGTCATTTGCTCTCAGCATCCTCAGGAATGCTGATGCTCCCCATCCACGTAAACCCATCGTTCCTGCTCACGCACAAACCGACTGCGCTCATGAATGCGTTGTGCCGACGCACCACCGACACGAAGGCGAGCGATGAATTCCACTTCGGCGTGTTCTGCGTCGATAGCGCGCGTGCTGACGATCTGCAAGCCCAGCCACTTGGTGCCCGGCTCGAAGGGAATAGCGAGCGGCCGTGTTGCGGCATGCCACGATGCCAGCAAGTACGTTTCGTTCTGCAAGACAAACGCCGCATAGCGCGAACGCATCAACAGTTCGGCCGTAGGCGCAGCTTCGCCCGCATGCCATCTACCGCAACACGCCACATACGCCGCGTTCAAACCACAAGGACACAGCGTTGTTTCAACCTTGGCCCTGGACGTCATTTTATTCTTCGACATACACAGGCTCCTGCTCCGCGCGCCACACCGCACGCTTGGTCATCACTGATACAAACAGGGTCGATGCCTCCCATTGCGCTAACCATGCCTGCAACCGCGGCAAGGGCAACTCAGCAAATGCCGCCGCATCTACGTGCGCAAACTGTCTGATGAACGGAAAGAGCGCGATGTCGGCCAGCTTCGGCTTAACACCAAACAAATAGCTGTTATCAAGCAAGCGTGCTTCCAATGGCACCAATAACTTGATTGCCGCCTCACGATGCACGACCGGGTCGACAGCATAGCGAGTGGAATACTTCATGCGATCCAGATGAAACTTGAACGGACCATCGTTAATCGCAATCAAATCAAACATTGAAGCCATGACGGCTTGATCAGCGGCGAGCCATTGTTGCGGATCGTTCCGCGCCAACGCCCAACACATGATCTCCAGACTTTGTTCGATAACGCGATCCTGCAACACCAGCACTGGCACCGTTGCCTTGGGCGATGCCGCAAGCAACTCGGCCGGTTTGTCTTTTAACGCCACTTCACGAATCACGTAGCGAATGCCTGCGCTTGCTAACGCCATGCGGGCCCGCATCGCATAGGGACAGCGCCGGAAGCTGTAGAGAATGGGAGTGTTGGTTGGGGAGACGGCGGCCATGGGTTGGGAAGATTGTGAGGCATGTGCGGCGATGAATGCTTAGCTGTGTCGATCGCTGAATTGTTGCTGCGTAAGACACTTAGGGTCAGATGGTACGTCTATGAAGACGCGCGACTATCGTGTTTTGCAGGAAGTTTTATCGAGAATTTGAAAGACTACCACTGTGCCCATTGTTGTCCTTCGCTTCAGCAGAAAGCGGCCATTCAAAATAAAATAAACAGCCATTCGTAGGTTGGGCTGCAAAGCCCAACATCCTTGCAATTCGTTGATGTTTTAATGTTGGGCTTCGCAGACTCAGCCCAACCTAATGAGATGGACTCCTCCCGTTCTGAATCGGCATCGATGTGCCACAGTGGAGGTGTAGAACTTTCACTGACAAACGAGAGGAGTCCACCATGAATATTACCGTTGTGGGTCTGGATATCGCAAAGAACGTGTTTGTCCTGTGTGGTTTGAATCAAGCTGGCAAGCCGATGCTGCAACGCAAGTTGAGCCGCGCCAAAGTGCTGGGGTTCTTTGCCAATCTGCCCGTGTGTCTGATTGGTATCGAAGCATGTCCGGGTGCGCACTACTGGGCACGTGAACTGCTGCGGTTCGGGCATCAGGTAAAACTCGTCCCTGCGCAGTATGTGCAACCCTTTGTGCGTGGTGACAAGACGGATGCGCGTGACGCCCGCGCCATCGCCGAAGCCATCACCCGGCCGGACATGACGTTTGTGCAGATCAATACCGATGCCCAACAAGACTTGCAGATGGTGCATCGCGTACGCCAACGGTTGGTGAAAGAGCGCACCGCCTTGCTACTGCAAATCCGCGGGTTACTGAACGAGTATGGGATCGTCTTTCCGCAAGGCTCGCAGCGAGTCGCGGCAGTATTGCGGGAACTACTGGCCGATACCCAGTCCTTCTCCGGGCTGGCGTTAGTGATCTGGCATGACTTGCTGGTGCAATTACAAACCAAGGAACAGCAAGTCGCCGACTACGACGCGCGTGTTCAACAGCTATGCCGTGATACGCCGCAAGCGGCGCGCTTGCAGCAGGCTCCCGGTATCGGTCCACTCACTGCCACTGCGTTCGTCGCCGCCTTCGGCAATGCCTCGCACTTTGCCAGTGGCCGCAAGCTGGCGGCATGCTTGGGGCTGGTCCCTCGCGAACACAGTAGCGGCGGCAAACAACAGCTACTCGGCATCACCAAGCGGGGCAATGCCTACCTGCGCACCTTGCTGATCCACGGCGCCCGAACCTTGCTGCGCCATGCGGACAAGAAAACGGATCGGCTATCGTGTTGGGCGTGTTCCCTGAAAGCTCGCAAGGGCTTTAATGTCGCGGCCGTGGCGCTGGCCAACAAACTGGCCCGCATTGCCTGGGCCATGCTCAGCAGAGACGCCGACTATGATGCGAATCTGCTGCAGCAAGCCTGAGTGGCGCGCTGATTGAGCGACTGAGTGAATCCTGCCAGAGGTTGCGAACGCACGCAGTACGATGAGCACACGGTAAGACCGGCACCGGGACACTCCGCGAAGCGCGGTGGCAGATCACTGATCATGCCGTCAACCTATATGGAACCCGATGCGCAGATATCATCATGGCCAGAGTCAATATGACTCACCCAACAGGCCGAATAGATACGTGCAACTTACCTCCGCTCAATCGTCTTGTAGGCGTTGCAAACCGGGAGGAGTCCATAGATACGTGCTAGCTGAAACGCCGCACGCAATTGTGCGATGTGATCGATCAACAACGTCGTGTTGCGACGTTGCGCGAGATTGACGGTAAAGAAATAAGTGCCGCCGGGTATCCATACACGCTTGTAGGTTCGCATCCTGCATTCACGTCCCTGTTTGATCCGCTCCGACGTAGGCTGGCGATGGAGCGAAGCGCAATCCCAGATGAAGATGCTGGGATTTTATCCCAGCTTACGGACCTCCTTGATGAATCATCACCACATCCATGCAGCCTAATCACCCTCGTAGGGTGGATGCCGCATCCACCATCCGGATGCCGGGTGCGGCGCCCGGCCTAAGACGGAATTAACCACCTTACGCGTTCGCGGACGTTAATTCTCTCTCATAAAGCGGCGAGTTATAGCTTCAGGGTGGCAAGCTCTTTCTGCAGCGCTTAGGAACGCGGTTTCGGAATAACTACCGTAAACATCGGGGCCGTGAATCAGTCTTTCCTTACGAAGATGCTTCAACAAGCCATACTCTTCAATCAGAATCTTGAATTCCATTCCTTCTTTAGTAAGTCCATTGTAAAAAAGCAGAAACAGCTCATCGGTAGATAGCGCGGCGCGTGCAATGTTTGCATACCTAATTTGTTCAGACTCTTCCAATCCACTCTGAAAAATTAATTTAAAGACATGATACAACGTCCGAAAATAGGGACCCAATTCGGGTTCGAATCTTTGGTAGATGGCATGGTAAGAGCCAACTGCGCCTTGGAGCAGAAGCCCTTGGTCACCTTTTTGAAATTCCCTTCGAACCCAATTAATCAAGTCACTTAGGGCAGCGTTTCCCTTATGAGGAGGGACTGAAACACTTTGTTTAACCGACTCGAAACGAGCTAGCAACTGAAAAAACGTACCTTCGAACGTCTGTCTAGAAGCAGAGGCAGCTTGCGAGCTAAGTGCCTTCCTGGTTTCTGCCAACTCAGTACGCTGCAGATTGACGCTTATCGCCAACAAAAACAGCGCAAGACCAGCAACGATTGGATTCAATACGCCGCCAAAGTAATCGCCAAACTGACCCCAATCTTCCGTATTAATAGAAAGCGGGCGCCCCTTGAATTGCAAGATATACACACCAATCACAACCACCGCCAAGAGAACGGCAAACACAAAAGCGCTATGCCTCCACAGCCAATTCTTGGCATCAGACATCTGCATTTTTTGGAGCAGAGTATCAAGCACCTTCACTACTCACCTCAAATTCGGTATCGGTGCCGAGCCTCTTGAGTCGTATATTTTTGCCCGCCTCTCTTCGCAATCCGCTGCAAGCGTAGAGAGGGTTTCGTATGCAAGGCGTAGGAGCGGAGGAATCGCAGCGTACGCCTTGGTACGTGAGGATTCCGAGCACCGCGCAACGCGGCAAACGGAAGCCGAAGTAGCTTTCAGCGGATTGCTATCCGCACTTACTATCCGCACAATTCAAACAAGTCATGCACCCATCCATCATGATCACGGCGGTGGTGTTGCACTTGGCGCACATCTGCGCGCCTTCGGGAAATAGGCTCTTGGCAAAGGCATCGGTCTGCTTGTTACGGGCTTCGTATTCGGCTTTCTTTTCTTCGATGAGCTTTTTGCGGTGCTCGTCCATTTCGGTTTTCTTGAGCAGACCGATGAACTGCAGGTGACGTTCGATGACGTGGCCGAGTTCGGCGATCAGTGATGGCATGAAGCGGCCGCCGGTTTGCCAGTAGCCGCCGCGGGGATCGAACACGCCTTTGAGTTCATCAACGAGGAAGGTCACATCGCCGCCTTTGCGGAACACGGCGGAAATGATGCGCGTGAGCGCGACGATCCACTGGAAGTGATCGAGGTTCTTGGTGTTGATGAAGATCTCGAACGGGCGGCGCTGTTCGTGCGGCGTGCCTTCGTTGAGCAGCATGTCGTTGATAGTCACGTACATGGCGTGATCGGACACCGGTGTTTTGATTTTGTAGGTGGAGCCGATGAGCATGTCGGGACGCTCGAGCTTTTCGTGCATCCACACCACGTTGTCTTCCTGACGCAATAGCGGCGCGGGCTTTTCAGCAGCGGCTTTCGCGGCAGCGTCTTCGGGCTTTTCGACGCGATACTTCGCAATTTTTTTGTCGATGGTGATCATGGCAATGATCCTGGGTAGAGACTTAAGGATGAGGGAACGAAGGGGTCAGAACAGATAGGCAGGGTGAGTAAATTTTGCTCTTGCCCCCATTAACTGCCCCTTCGTTATAAAACTTTCGGCGTTTAACTGCTTAGAACTTGCCGTAATAGCCTTCTTTCAAGGCATCAAACAAGTTCGCTGCGGTATGCGTTTCGCCGTCGTACTGCACTTCTTCATCGCCGCGCAATTTGACTTCGCTGCCATCTTCGAGCGTGAACACATACGTGGTGTTCTTGAGGTCCTGCTCTTTGACCAGCACGCCCTGGAAGGCTTCGGGATTGAAGCGGAAGGTGGTGCAACCTTTCAGGCCTTGTTCGTAGGCGTAACGATAGATGTCCTTGAAGTCGTCGTACTTGTAATCGGTGGGTACGTTGGCGGTCTTGGAGATGGACGAGTCCACCCACAATTGTGATGCAGCTTGAATGTCGACGTGTTCTTTCGGTGTGACATCGTCGGCGGTGGTGAAGTAGTCGGGCAGCTTCTCTGCTGGGTTGGTGGAGTTCGGCATCGCCTTGGGATTAATCATTTCGCGATACGCCAGCAACTCGAAGGAGAAGACATCGACTTTTTCTTTCGACTTTTTGCCTTCACGAATCACGTTACGAAAATAGTGATGCGCAAAGGTAGGCTCGATGCCGTTCGATGCGTTGTTCGCGAGTGACAGTGAAATGGTGCCAGTGGGCGCGATCGAGCTGTGATGCGTGAAGCGCGCGCCCACTTCAGCAAGCTCATCAACCAGTTCCGGCGCAGCTTCGGCGACGCGCTGCATGTAGCGGCTGTAACGCGCATGCAGAACACGGCCGGTAATTTTCTGGCCCACCCGCCAGCCATCGCGAACCATCTCGGGACGCTTGCGCAACATCTCCTTGGTCACTTCGAAGTCTTCCTGCATGATCGGTGCAGGACCTTTCTCGCGCGCCAGCTCAAGCGCCGCTTCCCAACCGGCTAGCGCCATTTCACGCGACACGTTCTGCGTGAATGCCACGGACTTCTTCGAGCCATAACGCATGCACAGCATGGTGATGGTCGAACCCAAGCCTAAGAAACCCATGCCATGACGACGCTTGCGCAGAATTTCATCGCGCTGACCGCCGAGCGGCAGGCCATTGATCTCGACCACGTTGTCGAGCATGCGCGTGAACACTTTCACCACCTTGCGATACTCCTCCCAATCGAAACGCGCTTCGTCGGTGAAAGGATCAAGTACGAACTTGGTGAGGTTCAGCGAGCCGAGCAGACACGAGCCATACGGTGGCAGCGGCTGTTCGCCGCAGGGGTTGGTCGCACGAATGTTTTCGCACCACCAGTTGTTGTTCATTTCGTTGACCTTGTCGATCAACACGAAGCCGGGCTCGGCGAAGTCGTAGGTGGACGTCATGATGATGTCCCACAGGCGCTTGGCTGGTACGGTCTTGTAGACGCGGCAGCACACCAGGCCCGCATCGTTGGCGACGTAGCCTTCGGTCACGGGCCATTCGCGCCAGATGAATTTGGATTCGTCATCGAAGTCGAGACCGTCGGCTTCTTTCAGCGATACGGGGAAGGCGAGTTTCCAATCCTGTTCGTTCTTCACTGCCTGCATGAACTCATCGGTGATCAGCAAGCTCAGGTTGAACTGTCGCAAACGACCGGCTTCGCGCTTGGCGCGCACGAAATCGACCACATCGGGATGCCCGACATCGAAGGTGCCCATCTGTGCGCCGCGACGACCGCCAGCGGACGACACGGTGAAGCACATCTTGTCGTAGATATCCATGAACGACAGTGGACCTGATGTGTGCGCGCCCGCGCCGGAGACATACGCGCCCTTGGGACGCAGCGTCGAGAATTCATAGCCGATACCGCAGCCGGCCTTCAAGGTGAGACCGGCTTCGTGCACCTTGTTCAAGATGTCGTCCATGGAATCGAGAATCGTGCCGGACACGGTGCAGTTGATGGTCGAGGTGGCTGGCTTGTGCGCCAGCGAGCCGGCGTTGGACATGATGCGGCCGGCAGGAATGCAGCCCTTGCGCAGCGCCCAGACAAATTGCTCGTACCACTGCTCGCGAACTTCAGGCAGCTCAACATCGGCCAGTGCGCGCGCCACGCGGCGATAGGTGTCATCCATGGACTGATCGACAGCCGAGCCATCTTTCGCCGTCAGACGATACTTCTTGTCCCAGATGTCCAGTGACGCTTCTTGGAACGGAATGGTGTTTACGTCCATAGGCTCAAGCTTAATGGCGGTGGTAATCATGTGTTCGTTCCGAGTGAGTTCCCAAGAAAGGGTTCAAGGCTGGCGCTTTGCACTGAAGTCAGTGGCAACAACGCCAGCCTTGTATCGATACTGCGTGAGCCCCGTGCAATCAGGCGTGGCCACGCTCCCCTGACTTTCTCTTGTCGGTGCAACGCCTTTTTTGATGTTGTTTCGGCGCCGGTCCCACACACAAGATGTTGTGTCAGGGGTCAAGCCTATTCTCGGACTGTGAACTGCGTCAAGGGCAAAAACCGCTTTAACGTGATCCAGAAAAATTATTAGTAATCAAAACAATAAAGACATTCTTGCAGAATTTAGACGGCCAAAAATTATGCGGAGTCAGGAAAAGTCTGACTACAAGCCACACAACATCTTGTGTCACTCCTCACACCTTACGAACACCTGATGCACCGCTTATCCACAAGCACCACACAGATCGATGCACAGCCGAGCCATTACTCCGGTGTTCTTCACCTGCAAGCAAATCAGCAAATTTGACGCAGGCTGGCGCACGCTCCAAGCGTAATTAATTGTGCGTAACGCTTCGTCATGCCTAAATCGCATGGCTAAAATCTTTGTCGCTCTTTTATCTGATCTATCTATATCTATTACGAGCCTTGAGGTTAATTACTGCATGAAGCACTCAATCGCCCACTCGGCCAGCCGCGCCGCCAAATTGGCCGCGGCATTGACTGCCAGCCTGATGCTGGCTTGTGGCACGGCGGTGGCACAGTTGCCCGCCAAGATCGGCGACACACCTTTGCCTTCGCTCGCGCCCATCATCAAGCGCACCTCGCCGGCCGTAGTCGGCATTGCCGTAGAAGGCACGGTGCAGCAGCAAACCAATCCATTAATGCAGGATCCGTTTTTTCGGCGCTTTTTCGACATGCCGGATACGCCACAGGAACGGCAGTTCCAGGCATCCGGCTCGGGCGTGATTGTCGATGCGCAGCAGGGTTACATCATCACCAATGCGCATGTAGTCGAAAACGCCAAGGACATCACTGTGACCTTGTTGGATAACCGCAAACTTAAGGCCATCGTGAAAGGCAGCGATCCCGGCGCTGATATCGCGGTGCTGCAGGTTAAGGCCAACAATCTCACCGCAGTGACTCTGGCTGATTCGAGCAAGGTGCAGGTGGGCGATTTTGTGATTGCCATCGGTAATCCCTTCGGTCTGGAACATACGGTGACGTCGGGCATCGTCAGTGCGCTGGGCCGCGCACCCGGCATCAGTCGCGATGGCTTTGAAGATTTGATTCAGACCGATGCGGCCATCAACCCCGGTAATTCCGGCGGCGCGTTGCTGGACCTCAACGGCCAATTGCTGGGCATCAACTCCTCCATCTATTCCAGCAGCGGCGGCAATATCGGCATTGGCTTTGCCATCCCGATCAACATGGCCAAGGCGGTAATGGATCAGTTGATCAAGTACGGCAAGGTGCAACGCGGCGTGCTGGGCGTAACCATGCAGACCTTGGGCTCGGAAGTCGCCGGCAGTATTGGCGCCGAGGGCGTGGAAGGCGCACTGGTTTCAGAAGTGGCCGAAGGTTCAGCAGCAGATAAAGCCGGCATCAAGCCCGGTGACATCATCACCAGCATCAACGGCAAACCCACCCGTACCGGCGCAGCGTTGCGCGCGGCTATCGGCATCCTGCGGGTCGGCGACAAAGTGGAAGTGGGCATTCTGCGCGACGGCAAACCACGGCGGGTGACAGCCTCCATCGGCGAAGCCGCCGACCTCACCGTCGCTGCTAAAAGTGCCGGCGGCAGCAATGGTCTGCCCTCCGGACTCAGTGGCGCAGAGCTGGCCAACAACAATGGCGAAGGCGTATTGGTGGCGAGCGTCGCCGACGGCAGCAACGCCGCGCAGAACGGCTTGCGGCGCAATGACGTGATCATCGCCGTCGGCCGCACCCGCGTGAGCAACGTGAAGGATTTGCGCGAAGCAGTGAAAGGCGCGAATTCATTCCTGCTGACGATTGAGCGCGGTAATCGCACGTTGGTGGCGGTGATTCGCTGATTGCAGTCGTAGGAGCGGTCTCCGACCGCGAAATTAAATTAATCGCGGTCGGAGACCGCTCCTACGACGATCATTATCTACACAACTGCTGGCGCACCTGCTTCGACTGATGCGCCAGCTTTTTCACCTCATCATAAAAACGCGGCAGATCGCCATCCACACTGGCCAGCAAGCGTTCAAACCCCGGCACGCAGCGTTGATAGGTGGCGATAGCAATGAAGTCCGCGTTGCCCAACGCGCGATCGAACCAACGATCGTAACCGGCGTAGCCCTGCCAGCTTTGTTTCAACTGCGCGTACTCAAATTTCAGCTCGCCCAAACGTTGTTGTTTGCCGAATAGACGCTCGGCATCGCTCGCGCCCCGCGATTTCTCGTTCGCATAAAACGCTTTCAGATCTTCACGCGTATGCAACAGCAACGCCGCGAACTCTTGTTCGCGCTGCTGCTGCAGTTGCCAGAGTTGCCATTCATTCAATCGATTGTTGGCAATCAACCAGCGTTTGAGTCCAGTGTCTTCAACCACTGTGGCAAAGGCTTCGTTGAAGGCGGAATCGTCAGCGACATACACCACTTGATGCGCCAATTCATGAAACAGGGTGGCGGCAAGTTGTGAGTCGTTCCAGCCGAACATGCTGCTCAATACCGGGTCGGCGAAATGACCAAGCGTGGAATACGCCGGCACCCCGCTGACGGTGGCGTCGTAACCCTGCGCACGCAAATGCAATGCATAACGTTGCGCGGCGGCCTCGCTGAAATAGCCGCGATACACCACGCAACCGGCGATAGGAAAACACCATTGCTTGGGTTCAATGGAAAACGCCGGCGCGGCGAACACATTCCAGCTCACATAGCGACGCTTGATGTCGGCGTACGTGGTGTAACTGCGGTTATCGGGCAAACCCAATTCGCGCGACGCAAAATTGCGCGCGGCCTGCACGTACTCAAGTCGCGCGTGCAATGTGGCATCGGTGCCCGGCGCCACCAATACTTTGTCGATGGGCTGGCGTGCCGACAACACCGCCATTTGTCCCTGTATGGCTTGCAGGTAGTAGCAGCCAGATAGTGGCAGCCACACTAAGCATGCAGCCATGATTTTTAGCCAGTGGATCATCGATTCGTTCTAAGGATTACCGCAACATCATTTCTATAGCGCCCAACAATGCGACTGTGCAGTATTGCCTCACCGTAGCAGGGCGCAATGAAATTGTGCCCCTACAGTAATGCTGCGTGTTCCGTGAGGGCGCGATTCATCGCGCCCGTTCGAAGCCGCAGGACCTTGGTCATTTCGCTAATCGCTCATAAGCTCAGCAGACACTTAGGTACAAGCTCTCAGCTACTATAAACGTATGAAAACTTACCTGGTCGGCGGCGCGGTGCGCGACGCGTTGCTGAATTTACCTGTCAAAGAACGTGATTGGGTGGTGGTGGGCGCCACGCCTGCCGCTTTGCTCGACCAAGGCTATCAAGCGGTGGGCAAGGATTTCCCGGTGTTTTTGCATCCGCAAACCAAGGAGGAATACGCGTTGGCGCGCACCGAACGCAAAACTGGCGTGGGTTATCACGGCTTCGATACGCGCTTTACGCCGGATGTCACGCTGGAGCAGGATTTATTGCGCCGTGATCTCACCATCAACGCCATCGCGCAAGATCCCGACAATGGTGCATTGATCGATCCTTATCACGGTACGGCCGATTTGCAGGCGCGCGTATTGCGTCATGTCTCGCCGGCGTTTGTTGAAGATCCATTGCGCGTATTGCGTGTAGCGCGTTTTGCCGCTCGCTTCGCATCGCTCGGATTCACGGTGGCCGATGAAACCTTGCAATTGATGCAGCAGATCACTACCAACGGTGAACTCGGCGAACTCACGCCCGAACGCGTGTGGCGCGAAACGCAATTGGCGTTATGCACGGAAACGCCGCAGGAATTCATTCGTGTGCTGCGTGAGTGCGACGCATTGAACATTGTTTTCCCGGAACTCGATGCATTGTTCGGCGTGCCGCAGCCTGAGCGTTGGCATCCGGAAGTGGATACCGGCGTGCACATGTTGATGGTGCTGGAACAGGCCGCGCGCTTGAGCGCCGATCCGGTGGTGCGTTTCGCGGCATTGATGCATGACCTGGGCAAAGGCACGACGCCTAAAGATATTTTGCCGCGCCACATCGGTCATGAGTTTCGCGGCATACCACTGGTTGAAAATGTGTGCACGCGTTGGCGCGTGCCCAATGAGTATCGCGATCTCGCCGTGCTGTGCGCCGCGCACCACGGCAAGCTGCACGCCGTGTTTGAAATGCGCAGCGACACCTTGCTGGAATTTCTCGAGAAGCTCGACGCATTGCGACGACCTCAACGCTTCGAACAATTTTTGTTGGCCTGCGAGGCTGACGCGCGTGGCCGTACTGGTTTTGAAGAGCGCAGCTATCCGCAAAATGCATTTCTTAAACAGGCGCGCGAGTTGGTCGTCGCCATTCGTCCAGATGCTGAGATGACGCGCGATAAGAATGGCGAGCAGATCGCGGCAGCGTTGCGGCAGCAGCGAGTGGCGGCGTTGGAGAAGTTACCAAGGCCTAGCAAGCATTCGTGATTCATGTGTAGGAGCGGCCCTATCTATTTGATAGGGCCGCTCCTACATCGACATCACAGCCGATCACGCAGATCGCGAAATGCGAAACCGTTAAGTTCGATATCGAAATTTTTCACGAACGCCATCGCTTTAAAGCTCTCGCCCATTTCCCCCGGCAAGGTCAGCTTCTGCACTTGTTGCGATAACTGCCAGCGAGTTGCGTCGTTTTGCTCGCTCATGTCGGCGAGCAATTCCTGCAAACCAGCACCAAACAGAAAATGCGCTTGCGTGGCGAAGCCCTGTAATTCCAGTCCCGCGGCAAGGCCGGCTTCAGCCAGCGCTGTGAAATCCACCCAAGCGGTGATGTCCTGCAAACCGACATTGATCAATGGATCATCGTGCATGCGCTGCCGGAAGAAACAACTCAAGGTGCCGCGCCTGCGTTCGGCGCTGTAGTACTGACGTTGCGGCCAGCCGTAATCGATGAACAACATCGCGCCACTGTGTAATGAATTCGCCAGCGCTTGAATCCACGCACTGAGTTGCAGATTGACTTCGCTGCAATAGCCATCCGGCAACACGTCGCCAGTGCTTTCTTCAATGGCGCGCACCGCATTGCTCAGTTCAGTCGCAGCAGTACGCCTTTGCCAGATCAAACCCTGTTCGTTGTAACTCACTCCCAGCGCTTGCACGGCCTTGCCTTCAATAACGAAGCGTTGCACCGGCAAGGCATCCAGCACTTCATTAGCAACGATTACGCCGACGAAGTGTTCCGGCAATCGATCCAGCCATTGCACGCGGTTGATGTAGTGCGGCAAGGCTTGTTGCAACAACGCTTGCTGCCGCGCACGCAGATCGGCGCTGACTTCAAGAATGCAGTAACGCTCCGGCAACGCAGCGATGCGTTCCAGTTCAAGCAGGAGGTCGCGCGCCATGACGCCGGAACCTGCGCCCAGTTCCAATACGCTGCCCTGCGTCAACTGTTGCAACACTTGCGCGCATTGACGCGCGACACAGCGACTGAATAGCGGCGAAATTTCCGGCGCGGTGGTGAAGTCACCGCCGACGCCAAGCTTGTGTGTGCCTGCGCTGTAGTAGCCGAGTCCGGGCGCATATAACGCGAGCGACATGAAGGTGTGAAAATCGATCCAGCCGCCGGCGCGCTCGATTTCAGCGCGAATCACGGCGAGCAGTCGCTGGCTATGCGCTTGTTCTTCTGTCGTCAGTTGCTGGGTCAAATCCATGCGTGGTGATGGTATGGTGTGTTGCGGCATTGCCTAAGGATATTCAGGATTATTTGCTGGTTAGAGGTAATTTGCATCGGTCATTGCAGCGGAGCGGGAAATCTTTGCAAGTGACGGCGATCAGATTTTTGATTCATTCTCACCATTCATCGTCCGGCTACGATCATGACTGACAGCACCTCCACTTCTGCACTCAACGGTCGGGTCGCGTTGATTACCGGCGGCGCGAAACGTATTGGCAATGCCATTGCGCGTGCATTGCACGGCGCGGGCGCGCAGGTCGTGATTCATTATCGTAGCTCGAAGCAGGGCGCGGATGCGCTGGTCGCCGAATTGAATGATCGACGTGCCAGCTCTGCCCTAGCGTTGTGTTGCGATTTGCTCGACACCGCGGCGTTGCCGGCATTGGTGACGCAAACGCTGCAACGGTTCGGTCGACTCGACATTCTTGTCAACAACGCATCGAGTTTTTATCCGACGCCGGTAGGCACGATCACCGAGCGCAATTGGGACGAGCTGGTCGGCAGCAATCTGAAAGCACCGCTGTTTTTAGCGCAGGCCGCGGCGCCGGCGTTGCGCGCCGCGCGGGGCTTGATCATCAACATGGTCGACATTCACGCGCAGCGGCCATTGCCCGAGCACACGGTGTATTCCGTCGCCAAGGCGGGCTTGGTGACCTTGACCAAATCATTGGCGCGCGAGCTGGGTCCGGAAGTGCGGGTGAATGGCATCGCGCCCGGTCCAGTGCTGTGGCCTGAACATGAAATGAGCGCAGCGTTGCAGCAGGAAATCATCGACAAGACCGCACTCAAGCGCACCGGTGCGCCCGACGACATCGCGCGCGCGGCCTTGTTTTTTGCCAAGGACGCGCCGTATGTCACCGGTCAGATTCTGGCGATCGATGGCGGTCGCAGCATTGGTTGGTAGCCCATGCTAATCGCCGTCGTGCGCTGTGCGCTCGCTTCAGATCGTAACCAGCGCCATCGGATGCGCAGTTTTATCGAAGCCTTGCCACAACTCGCCAATGGTTTGTTTGAGCGTGGGATGCACGAAGTCCGGCGCCAGTTCGGCCAACGGTCCAAGCATGTACACCTTCTTGATGAGATCCGGGCGCGGCAAGGTGATGGCGTGAGTGGCGCAAACCATATCGCCGTAGAGCAGCAGATCCAGATCCATGGAACGCGGCTCGAATTTCGGCGCTTTGCGCGGCCGGCCGCATAGACCTTCAACCGCCTGCAGCACCGACAGTACTTCGGTGAGGGTCAGTTCGGTCTCGAAGCCGATTACCAGGTTGATAAAATCGGGGCCTTCAAATCCTACCGCTTTGTTGCGATATGCGCGTGATATGCGAAGGTCACCGAGACGTCTTTTTAAGGCTGAAATTGCGCTGCGCAGGTTTAATTCAGGCTGAATATTGCTGCCCGCAGCAACATAAACATCAGGCATGTTTTATCTCTAGCTAGGTTGTAGGTAATCTTCGGCACGACGCTCAATCAATATCCCTACATCCCGCGAGTTGCGAATCGCACCCTGTTTGTTCAATCTAACACGTACCCAAGGAACATCGAACTCTGTAATTACGATTTTGGCTATATTTTCTGTGAGGGTCTCTACTAGCTGGAATTGCGACTCGCCAATAAAGCTCAACAAACGCTTGCTGACCTTCTTGTAATCGAGCGTGTCATCGATGTGATCACTGAGCGCCGCCTTGCGAATATCGGTGGCCATTTCCAGATCCACCACCACCGGTTGTTTGACCTTGCGCTCCCAGTCCCAGATTCCCACGATGCATTCGGTGCGCAGGCCGGTCAGAAAAATTTTATCTGTCATACATATCCATTAATGCTAGGAAATCGGGTTAAACGTTTCGGGGCGGGTCAGCGTGTCGATAGGCCAGCGCGCCATGGCGCGAATACTCAAGTCATCGTGTTGACCGCGTAATAAACGCTGACAACCGGCATACGCAATCATGGCGGCATTGTCGGTACAAAACTCGGGACGCGGATAGCACACCTTCACGCCACGCTGTTCGCCCAGCTCGAGCAATCGTGCACGCAAGGCGCGATTGGCGCCGACGCCACCGGCCACTACCAAGGTGCGTACGCCGGTTTGGTCTAACGCTCGCGCGCACTTGGCAGCGAGCGTCGCGATCACGGCATCCTGAAAACCGCGTGCAACATCGGCACGGGTTTGATCATCCAGCGTGAGATCGCGCAACGTCACTACCACGGCTGTTTTCAAACCACTGAAACTGAAATCGAGGCCGGGCCGATCCAGCATTGGCCGCGGAAACGTAAATCGCCCAGGTGTGCCGCGCTCCGCTAGTTGCGCCAGCGCCGGACCACCGGGGTACGGTAAGCCCATGGCTTTGGCGGTTTTGTCGAAAGCCTCACCGGCGGCGTCATCCATCGTGCTGCCAAGAATGCGGTATTCGCCAAGACCAGCAACCTCTGCAAGCAAGGTGTGCCCACCGGATACCAGCAGCGCCACAAACGGATATTCGGGAGGATTAGCTTCGAGCATCGGCGCCAATAAATGTCCTTCCAGATGATGCACCCCCAACGCGGGGATGCCGTTGGCCAAGGCAAAACTGCGCGCCACCGCCGCCCCGACCAGCAGCGCACCGATCAGCCCTGGACCGGCGGTATACGCCACGCCATCCAATTCCTGTCGCGAGGTGTCGGCTTGTTTCAATGCCGCATCGAGCAAGGGAATGATCTTGCGCACGTGATCGCGCGACGCCAGTTCCGGCACTACGCCGCCATACTGGGCGTGCATGGCGACCTGGCTATATAACTGGTGGGCCAGCAAGCCCTGGTCACTGTCGTACACCGCCGCGGCGGTTTCGTCGCAGGAAGTCTCGATCGCCAGTACGCGCATGCGCTCTCTCATCCAAACTCCGTCAAAATTTCCCGAACCATTCAAATAGTCAGCCCACCGGGCTTTGCTTTTCGGCCCCGGGCTCATTAAACTGCCGCGCTCTTTTTCCCCCGTACCGGTGACTGCCGGTCTCTAATCAGAAGACTGGTGATGCCAGTCTCTACCTTAAATAGATAGTTCGAGGTTGCGATGCCTAGCGTTCGCGTTCGAGAGAACGAATATTTCGATGCCGCCCTGCGCCGTTTCAAGCGCGCCTGCGAAAAGGCCGGTGTGTTGACCGAGCTGCGTCGCCGTGAATTCTACGAGAAGCCGACCCAGGAACGGAAACGCAAAAAGGCCGCTGCCGTAAAGCGCCATATGAAGCGTAGCAACCGTCCTTCCAGCGCACCGCGCGGTCGTCCCGCCGTGGCTGCCCGTCCAGCCGCGCGCGCCTAACACGACCATCGCCGATGTCTCTTAAAGAACGCATCAGCGAGGACATGAAGGCAGCCATGCGCGCCAAGGATGCCGAACGCCTCGGCACCATCCGCATGCTGCAAGCCGCCATCAAGCAACGCGAAGTCGACGAGCGCATCACGCTCGACGATGCGCAGGTGATGGCGGTGCTGGAAAAGATGATCAAGATGCGCAAAGAGTCGGTGGAGCAATTCAAGGCCGGCGCGCGTGAAGATCTGGCCGCCAAGGAAACCGCCGAAATCACTCAGTTGCAGGCGTATCTGCCGCAACAACTCTCAGCCGCCGAAATCGATGCAGTGATCACTGCCGCTATCGCCAGCAGCGGCGCCACCAGCATCAAGGACATGGGCAAGGTAGTCGCAGCAGTGAAGCAGCAGGCCGCCGGTCGCGCCGACATGGCCGCCGTCAGCGCCATCATCAAGAGCAAGCTCGGCGCTTGATGCCCTTTGCAGCCGTTGGAGCAACGGCTGTGACTCAGGTGATGTGAACAGAGTTTCAGCGACTCAATCCGAGTCGAGCTGGATCGACTCGGTTCATTCGCACTAATACTCGAACGATCAACTCACACATTGTATGTTTCTGTGTGATGTGGGACGTGAGCGCGCGGGAAGCGGTAAAGAAGCAAACGTTATGGAGACGTCATCATTCCACTGCTTCAATATTTCAGGCCGGCAAACTTCGCGAACTACGATGCCTGCCTGGTGCTGATCACTTCCTGTCCACTCAGTGTTGAGGTAACGCGATCTGCATTCAGTATCAACAACAACGGACCTTCGGCGCTGGGTGAACGCACCACCGCATCGGTGAGTCCACGATTGGTGAACATGTCGAGCGACTTCACCACATCGTTGGCATTGATCTGCGGTATGTCATCGAGGCTATCGACCAGTAATCCCAGCGTTTTGCCGTTACTGATGCGTACCAGCACGATTTCGCCCTTGGCTGTGCGTCGTTTGCGATCCATCAACGCCGCGAGGTCCGCCACCATCACGGCCTGCCCTGCGTACATGAGATAACCGGCTTGCCCGCGCAGCTTGTTCGGCAGTGTGTGCAATTGCCGCGTATCCACTGCTTCGATGACCTCGGCCAGCGGTATGCCCAGCCATTGGTCGGCCACCCAGAACGTGGCCAATTCGAGGCTCGCCGTTCCGGCCGGCGCATGTTGATGCTGCATGCTGTGTCGCGTCGGCGGCGCACTGACCGTTGCATCATTCACTGCACCCAGCGGAATCATCACCAGCGCCACCGCATTCAAACCGGGATATTCGCGATAGCCCGGCGTTAATTGCGCACCGACTACATAGTGCATGCCATTGATGGCGACCACGCGCACCAACCCTGCGGGCGGTGGCGACAATAGTTCGGCATCCAATTCGATTTTCTCGCCGGGCGCATGATTACCGGTGGAAGACAACACCTGACCATCTTTGTCGACAAACATCGCCACGCTGCCCTCGCGTCTGCCCAGCAGGGCATCGTTTAAGATAGCCTGCAGTTGTGGCGTGGTATCGAACACCACACCGATGCCACCCACCACGCGCCCCTGCTCCGAACGAATCGCGGCGCCGTAAATCAGTGTCGGTTGATTGTCGTAAAACGCGCTGGGTTCAAACGGCGAGACGTGATAACTCTGCGACTTCATCAATGCCAGCGTAGCGCGCGCCCAGGGCTTGTCGATGACCTTGCCGATCGCAGATTGATACCGCGGGTTGGATACCGCGACCA
>Ga0207696_1000916_pt1 | contig 18208 bp, 14 predicted proteins | sample KBSS54metaG_FD_184403 | JGI IMG/M metagenome (GOLD analysis project Ga0207696, IMG submission 184403) | Switchgrass rhizosphere microbial communities from Kellogg Biological Station, Michigan, USA - KBS S5-4 metaG (SPAdes) (version 2) | ecosystem: Host-associated > Plants > Roots > Rhizosphere >...
TTCTTCCACTCGGTGCAGATCACCAGGGCGTCGGCGTCTTCCAGGGTGTCGTCGCGGGTGGCGCACAGGTGCAGGTCATTGCGGTAACCGTAAATGCGCCGGCACTCGGACATGGCTTCCGGATCGTAGGCCTGCACGCTGGCGCCTTCGGCCCACAGCGCATCCATCAGATAGCGGCTGGGGGCTTCGCGCATGTCATCGGTGTTCGGCTTGAACGCCAGGCCCCAGATCGCGATCGACTTGCCGGCCAGGCCTTGGGGGAATTGCGCCCTGAGTTTGCTGAACAGGATGTGCCGCTGCGCGTCGTTGACGTCGGTGACGCTGCGCAGCAGTTTCAGCGGCATGCCGTTGTGTTCGGCGGTGTGCAGCAGGGCGCGCAGGTCCTTGGGAAAGCACGAGCCACCGAAGCCGCAGCCCGGGTAGATGAAGTGATAGCCGATGCGCGGGTCGGAACCGATACCCTTGCGCACCGCTTCGATGTCGGCGCCGAGCAGTTCGGTGAGGTTGGCCAGCTCGTTCATGAAACTGATGCGGGTGGCGAGCATCGCGTTGGCCGCGTACTTGGTCAGCTCGGCGCTGCGGTTGTCCATGAACATCAGTTTTTCGTGGTTGCGGCAGAACGGCGCGTACAGCTCGCTCATCTGCTCGCGGGCCAGGTCGTCGCGGGTGCCGACGATAATCCGGTCCGGCCGCATGCAGTCGGCGAGGGCGCTGCCTTCCTTGAGAAATTCCGGGTTGGACACCACCCGCACCGCCAGGGCGCTTTTGCCGCGCCGCTGCAGTTCTTCTTCAGCGGTGTGCAGCACCTGATCCGCCGTGCCGACCGGCACCGTGGATTTGATGATCAGCGTGCGATCGTCCTCCATGAAGCTTGCGATCTGCCGCGCCACGTTGAGTACATGGCTGAGGTCGGCGGAGCCGTCTTCGTCGGCCGGCGTGCCCACGGCGATGAAGATCAGTGCGGCATGTTCCACCGCATCGCTGGCCTGGGTGCTGAACAACAAACGCCCGGCCTTGATGTTTTCTTCCAAAGTTGCCGAAAGACCCGGTTCGCTAATAGGCGGTACTGCCTGTTGCAGTTGTTTAATCTTGTTCGGGTCAATATCGACGCACAATACGCGATGTCCGACATCGGCAAGTGCGGCTGCTTGTATCAGGCCAACATAGCCCGTACCAAATACGCTCACGTCCATATTGGCGTGCCTCGTAAGACGGTGATGGAAGATCGAAATGGAACTGTCAAAAGGGGTATAGCGCAGCGTGGGGAAAGCGTGTCAGCAAAATGACATGTTGCAAGGGTATAACACCCCCATTTTTGGGGGCGAAAGGCCATCAAGTGCTTGCTGTAGATGGATTTGTCCCGTTCTTGACGGGTTTTTCACATTCCGAAGAAAACGATAAACGGTCGTAGGCCGCGAAATTCAAGGGTTTTAACGACTTGGGTGTGTCAGATTTGAGTCAACAGTTTTTTGACGCTTTTGCATTATGTCCGACATTTCTTGCGCTTTGATGGCCCGGTGCTAGTGTCAGATTTTGACCGACAAATGATTGACCATGTCTCGTCGGACGCGCCCCGGAATTGCCATGTTTCGATACCTGAAAGAACTGCTTTTAATTATTTATCTGCTGCTTTATTTCGAATATTACCTTGACCGCTTAAATGCGATGGGTATGGGGTTGGCAGTACTTCTTTTTGGCGCGATGTTTTTGACGCTGACTTTCGCATTATTACTAACAGCCTATATACGTCAGACTTTCATTCGGCATTTGTTCGCATTAACCCTGTTTGTTTCGGCGGTGTTCTTCGATGTTTATACGAGGGTGACCGCCGATTACCTGACCTACAGCAGTTTCGTCTCGCTGGTGTACTCCGGCGGCTTCATCCAGGAGGCGGCGTATCAGTACCGGGGGGCGATTATCCACGGGCTGCTCAACGGGTTGTTGCTGTTGTTCGGGATCGGTCTCAAGCCCCGGCACGCGATCCCGGTGCCCAATGCCTTGCGGATCGCTGCGCCGTTGTGCGGTGTATTGCTGCTCAGCGCCGTGTTGTTCGTGCGGGCCGGCGAGGGCGCGCGCGGGTTGCCGATCATGTACACGCCGCTGGCCTATCTGAACCTGTTCGGCTACGAAGCGCTGCACAACACCGTCGGCCCGCGTGAGCCGGTGACCTTGGCGCGCAATGGTCCTGCGGTCGGCCACGACATCGTGCTGATCATCGACGAGAGCATTTCCGGCAATTACCTGGACATCAACGCGCCGTTCGGCGTGCACAGCAACCTCAAGCAGGCCCGTCCGGGCGTCGAGATCTTCAATTACGGCTACGCGGCGTCCATCGCCAATTGCAGCGCCGACACCAACATCACCCTGCGCTACGGCGGCACCCGCGCCGACTACATGCGGATCAACAGCACGCTGCCGTCGATCTGGCAGTACGCCAAAAAAGCCGGCATGCGCACGGTCTACATCGACGCTCAGCGCACCGGCGGCAACCTGCAGAACCTGATGAACGATGCCGAAAAAAAGGACATCGACGAATTCGTGCAATTCGACCAGACCAGCGTGCGCGACCGCGACATGGCCGCCGCCGCCAAGTTGATCGAACTGCTCAACGACGACAAACCGGAGCTGGTGCTGATCAACAAGGTCGGCGCGCATTTTCCGGTGCACGACAAATACCCGGACGCCTTCATGGCTTACCGTCCGACCTTGCCGCGCGGGCAGTTCACGGAAGTCGCCGACACCGGCGAACGCACCGGTTTCAACGGCCAGCCGGATGACTGGGTGCTGTATCGCAACGCCTACAAGAACACCGTGCTGTGGAACGTCGGCGAGTTCTTCTCGCGGGTGTTTGCCCAGGCCAATCTGAACAACGCGCTGCTGATCTACACCTCGGATCACGGCCAGGATTTGCACGAGCGCGGTAATCCGGGACTCAACACCCACTGCGGCGGCGACCCGGTGGAGGAAGAAGGGGTGGTGCCGCTGGTGGTGATTCAGGGCGATCAGTTGCAGACGCTCGACTGGTCGGCGCAACTGGCGGCGAACAAGGATCGCTCGAGTCACTACAACATCTTCCCGACACTCTTGCAGTTGATGGGCTACGACCTGCCGGGAATCGAGGCGGTGTACGGCAAACCGCTGAGCGTGGCGACGGCGGATGAATTCACCTTCAACTACCGCTTCAACGCACGGCTGGGGGCCAAACCCGAGTGGAAACACATCGACCTGAACAGCATCGTCACGCCGGGTGAGGCGCCGACGAGTGTGGCGGTGGGTCAGTAACGCGTCGGTATCCGCTATCCTTGGCCGACACGGATCGATCGGATGGCGGCATGCTCCAGGTTCAAAACGTCTTCAAAAGCTACCTCACCCCGCAAGGCCCGTTGCCGGTGCTGCAAGGCATCGACCTGACGCTCAAGCCCGGCAGCAGTCTGGCGCTGATGGGCGAGTCGGGCAGCGGCAAGAGCACGCTGCTGCACCTGATCGCCGGGCTCGACAAAGTCGACAGCGGCAGCATCAGCAGCGGCGAACATCGGCTGGACCGGATGAACGAGGCGCAACTGGCCAACTGGCGGCGCACCGAAATCGGTCTGGTGTTCCAGCAGTACAACCTGATCGGCAGCCTGCGCATCGAAGACAACCTGGCGTTTCAGGCGCGGCTGGCCGGGCGGCATGACCCGCGCTGGCAGCATCATCTGGTGCAGCGTCTGGGGCTGGGCGAATTACTCAAGCGCTATCCCGAACAACTCTCCGGCGGCCAGCAACAGCGGGTTGCGCTCGGCCGGGCGCTGGCGGCGCAACCGAAACTGTTGCTGGCCGACGAGCCCACGGGCAGCCTCGACGAAGCCACCAGCGACGAAGTGTTGCGGCTGTTGCTGGAATTGCTCGATGACACTCCGACCACCTTGCTGATGGTCACCCACAGTCAACGCGTGGCGGCGCGGCTGGCGGAGCGCGTGGTGCTGTCCAGCGGTCGCTTGACGTGAAGGTTTTCCGCCACGCGTTGATGGCGCTGCTCAGTCACTGGCGGCGCCATCCGGTGCAGTTTTTCAGCGTGCTGACCGGGTTGTGGTTGGCCACCAGTCTGTTGACCGGAGTCGAAGCGCTCAACAGTCAGGCGCGGGACAGTTACGCCCGGGCCAGCCAGTTGGTTGGCGGCGAACCCCAGGCCAGCCTCAGCACGCCAAACGGCGCGACGTTCCCGCAACAATGGTTCGTTGATCTGCGGCGCCTGGGCTGGCCGGTGTCGCCGGTGCTGCAAGGGCGCCTGATTCTTAAAGGCCACGAAAACCAGCGTCTGCAATTGATGGGCATCGAGCCGGTGTCGTTACCCGGCGACAGCGCGGTGGCCGGGCAGGCGATGCCGATCGAGCGCATCGTCGAGTTCTTCAGTCCGCCGGGCAGCACCTGGATTTCTCCCGAAACCTTGCGGGCGCTGAACCTCGCCGAGGGCGCGACCCCGGCCACCGAAACCGCTCAGACGCTGCCGCCGCTGCGCGCGCAAACCGACATGGCACCCGGCGTGCTGCTAGTGGACATTGGCGTCGCTCAGCGCGTGCTCGAACAGCCCGATCAACTGTCACGTCTGCTGCTGCCAAAGGATTTTCACGCTGACATCCCGGCCGCGTTCAAAGGTCAGTTGCAGCTCAAGAGCAGTGGCGAGGAAAACAACCTTGCGCGACTGACCGAAAGCTTCCACCTCAACCTCGATGCCCTCGGGTTTCTCTCGTTCATCGTCGGCTTGTTCATTGTCCACGCGGCTATCGGTCTGGCGCTGGAACAGCGCCGGGGATTGCTGCGCACCTTGAGGGCCTGCGGGGTCAGCGCGCGAATGCTGATCACTTGCCTGATCGTTGAGCTTGGCGCGTTGGCGTTTATCGGCGGATTGTTCGGCGTGGTCAGCGGTTACTGGCTGGCGAGCGTGCTGTTGCCGGACGTCGCGGCCAGCCTGCGCGGTCTGTACGGCGCGGAAGTGGCGGGGCAGTTGCGCCTGAGTCCGTGGTGGTGGTTCAGCGGTATCGGCTTGAGCCTGCTTGGCGCGTTACTGGCCGGGGCCAACAGTTTGCTGCGGGCGGCGCGTCTGCCGTTGCTGGCGGTGGCGGATCCTCAGGCCTGGCATCAGCAACATGCGCGCTGGTTGCGGCGTCAGGGTTGGGTGGCCGGCGTATGTGCAGTGATTGCCTTGGCCGCGCTGGTATGGGGCAACAGCCTGGCCAGCGGTTTTGTGTTGATGGCGGGGCTGTTGCTCGGCGCCGCACTGGCGTTGCCGGTGTTGCTCAGCGCGCTGCTCAACGGTTTGCTCGGGCGCAGCCGCTCGGTGCTCGGGCAATGGTTTCTCGCCGATTGCCGCCAGCAATTGCCGGCGCTGAGCCTGGCCTTGATGGCGCTGCTGCTGGCGATGGCGGCGAACATCGGCGCCGGCAGCATGACCGCCGGTTTCCGCCAGACCTTCAACGACTGGCTCGAACAACGGCTCACAGCCGAGCTTTATCTGAACCCGAGCAACCCGGCGCAGGCGCGAGAGCTGTACACGTGGCTCAAACAGCAACCGAGCGTCACCGCGATCATGCCCAACTGGCAGGTTTCGGTGACGCTGCAAGGCTGGCCGGCGGACGTGTTCGGGATCATCGATCATCCGCACTATCGCCAGCACTGGCCGTTGCTCGAATCTCGAGGAGACGACCCGTGGGCGGCGCTGGCCAAAGACGATGCGGTGATGCTCAGCGAACAACTGGCGCGGCGCTTGAAAGTGACGCCGGGCGATCACCTGACGATTCCCACGCCGGGCGGGTCGTGGTCGCCGCGCATAGTCGGCATTTACGCTGACTATGGCAATCCCAAGGGCCATGTGCTGATCAACAGCAATCACCTGTTGCGCGGCTGGCCGCAGTTGACGCCGAACCGCTTCAACCTGCGCATCGACCCGCCGAACATCCCGGCGTTGCTCACGGCCTTGCAGGCACGTTTCCAGCTCGATGACAGCCGGATCGTCGATCAGGCGCGGCTCAAAGGCTGGTCGGTGCAAGTCTTCGAACGCACCTTCGCCGCGACCGCCGCGCTGAATAGCCTGACGTTGGCCGTCGCCGGTGTGGCGCTGTTCATCAGCCTGCTGACCCAGAGCCAGAGCCGTCTCGGCCAGCTCGCACCGTTGTGGGCCTTGGGCGTGACGCGACGGCAATTGATGCTGCTCAACCTCGGGCAAACGTGGCTGTTGGCGCTGCTGACGCTGGTGCTGGCCTTGCCGTTGGGCATCGGCCTGGCGTGGTGTCTGGACGCGGTGATCAACGTTCAGGCCTTTGGCTGGCGTCTGCCACTGCGGGTGTTTCCATTGCAGTTGCTGCAACTGATGGGGCTGGCGCTGCTGGCGACGTTGCTGGCCTCGGCGTGGCCGCTGTATTCGCTGTACCGCACGCAACCGGCGGACCTGCTGAGGACGTTTGCCCATGAGGACTAGGTTTGCGCTGGTGTTTCTGGCGTTGTTGTTGAGTGGTTGCGACAACCCCGCACCGGAGCAGAAGGGTTTCGCCGGGATGGGCGCTCAGGCACAGGCCTTCACGCCGGTGGTGCCGGGGCGGGTATTCAGCTTTCCGGCGGATCACGGCGCCCATGACGGTTTTCGCATTGAATGGTGGTACGTGACGGCCAATCTCAAGGATGCCCAAGGCAACGATTTCGGTGTGCAGTGGACGTTGTTTCGCAGCGCTCTGAACGCCTCGCCGCAGCAGCCGGGCTGGGCCAACCAGACGATCTGGCTCGGACATGCGGCGGTGACTTCGGCCAGCGTCCACCACGCCGCCGAGCGTTACGCTCGTGGCGGTGTCGGGCAGGCCGGCGTGCGTGCGGCGCCGTTCGAGGCGTGGATCGATGACTGGCGTTTCGTCAGTCAGGCGAGCGATCCGCTGGCCGACCTGCAACTCAGCGCCCGCGACAAGAACTTCAGCTACCAATTGCGCCTGACCTCAAGCCGCCCGCTGGTGCTGCAAGGCGACAAGGGTTTCAGCCAGAAATCCGAACAGGGCCAGGCGTCGTATTACTACAGCCAACCGTTTTTCCAGGCCAGCGGCACCCTGCAGATCGATGGCCAGACCTACACCGTCAACGGCCCGGCATGGCTCGACCGCGAATGGAGCAGTCAACCTCTGACCGCCAATCAGACGGGCTGGGACTGGTTCTCCTTGCATCTGGACAGCGGCGAACACGTCATGCTCTACCGCATGCGCCAGAAGGAAGGGGCGCCGTACCTCACCGGCACGTGGATTGCCGCCGATGGCCAGACCGAAACCCTGCACGCCGACCAGATCAAGCTGACCCCGCAGAACACTGCGAAGGTCGCCGGACGTTCGATGCCGGTGCGCTGGTCGATCGGCATTCCGGAAAAAAATCTGCAGATCACCCTCGATGCAATCAACCCCGACGCCTGGATGAACCTGCGCATTCCGTATTGGGAAGGGCCGGTGCGCCTGAGCGGCAATCGGAGCGGGCAGGGTTATCTGGAGATGACCGGGTATTGATTCCGCGCGCCTTGGCTCTAAGGAATCGATTGGAACTCTGTCCGGGATGCCCCCTCTACCGAGGAACATGGCCGAGGATCCGATCCATGAGCGAGGAACTGAAATCTCCAGACCTGACGACCTGGCAGCAGATGTTTGACGATCAGACGTACTGGCAACAATCCCCGGATGCCCATTACTTCGATCTGCAGCGCATTGCTGACGATTTGCTTGGTCAAGGTGCAATCGATCTTGAGCAGTGGCAGATCCTTAGAGCCAAAGCCGATGACCTGCACAAGGACTCACCTGCTGTGAACGTCACGCGGGAACTCGATGACCCGGAAGCCTGAGGAGGTCCGACATGAAGACTGTTCCTGATAGCGAGCACCCCGACGAACCTCGTCCGCCGGGTGAAACCGAGCGCGACAACGACGCGCTGCGCCCCACCGATCCCAAACAGCGGCAGAGCTCCGGTAAAGGCACCCCCAGTGGCGAGTCCACGGCGCAGGACACTGCGCAACGATCGCGGAACAAACCCTGAAGCGCGTCTATGCTCACTGGCACATCCGTCGCTGACCACGTTGGCGCCGGGTGTTGCCATCCATCACAGGGAATGTATCGCTTATGAAGCTCCAAGCACTGACGCACGCCATTGCACTTGCCACTGTCCTTTCTACTGCCAGCTTTTCGGCGGTGGCCGCCGATATACCGCTTTCGGCCGCTGTCGAGGCCGACCGGGTCACCACCAAAGTGCTGGCGGTTGACCCGGCCAATCATCAAGTGGTTCTGGAAGGCGCGGAAGGTCGCCAGGTGCACATTCAGCTCAGCGACAAGGCGAAAAACCTCGGAAATCTCAAGGTGGGGGATCTGGTCCAGATCGAGGTGACACGTTCGGTCGCCGCTTATCTGGACACCGACGTGGATAAAGGTCTGCCTGGCTCCACCGAGCGCACCGGTGAACTGCGCAACGCCGTGGGCAGCAGCAACCCCGGTGGCGAGGCCTTCCGCCAGGTTCAGGTGCAACTGAAAATCACCAAAATTGATTTGGCGAAAAACCAGGTGACCCTGGAAAACCCGTCGGGCCAGTCGAAAACCCTCAACGTCGAAAAGCCTGAGATTCAGGCCAAACTGAAAAACCTGAAAGTCGGACAGAGCGTCGTGGTCACTTACACCGATGTATTAAAAGTGACCAGTCAGCATGAAAGTTGAGTATTGACTCTACAGAATGACTGTTCTTGTACAAGTAATGGTATGAGAACAGTCATATAAAATGTTCGAGTCGGATAATTCTGAAAGTTTGTCGGGAAATATCGGTCATCAATATCCGTTAACGTTTTAGTACATAAATTTCATCTTCAATTTGCACGACATATCCGCCAACTTCCATTAAAATCCTTCGCGTTCGCCCAGTGTCAGGGCTCTTTACCGGTGCATGGATTGCCAGGCCATTACACTGGGCGAACACCTCCTCGGAGTGGAGGCCAAAGAATTCAGATGCAAAAAGGGCGACTTTGAAGTCGCCCTTTTTTATTGTCTTACTATTTTGCAGGTCGCATGCCTTGTTGTAACTGCAGGCGCTTGAGCGTTTCCTGATACATGGTGGTGCGGCGGTGCTGTGTGCCGTATCCACCGATAGCTGCCACGGTGCCGGCCTGGATGTGATCGAGGTAGCGGAAGATCGTCCGCGGCGAGAGACATTTGATGCCGTAGCCAAGGCTGCTTAAACGATCCTGCAGCGTGTATCCCGGGACCCGGTCGTCCATCGAAAAATGCAACCCGTGAACCTTGATCAGCCGTGCATTCCACAAGGTGCAGAAGCTTTTCAGGTGAGTTTCCCGGTAGGGTTTTGGATCTCTGGACGGCAATCCCAATTGCTGTTTTGCCCGGCGGAAATAGTGTTTGAAGTAACGCGAAGACAAACGCCAGGTGTCTCTAAGCACGCCGCGATCCAATTGCTCGACGCAACCTACCGCCGCTGTATCCAAAGATTGCATGCACTCATTCATCATCATCGAAAAGACAGTACTGTCAAAAACGAAAGTGTCGGTGTGCAGCAAAAACAGGTAATCGGTTTCAACTTTCGCAAGTGCCAGATCAAGTGCCTTGCCATGAGCGATATGTCCCGCTTCCTTGCCGGGTGAAGGGCGCTCGATCAAGTTGATCCAGTCCAGAGACCGCAAGTAGATCAGGCTTTCATCGGCGGAATCGTTGTCCACCACCCACACCGGAATTTGATGCTCCTTGACGTATTGCTGGAGAAACTCCAGGCACATCCGGGTTATTTCCGGCGTCTTGTAATTGACCAATACAAGACTGAAGGCGGGCAGTTGTTTAGAGGTGGAATCGATCGCACTCATGGTCCGGGCTCACTTCAAGTTGAAGGGTTCTGCTGACGGCAATCAGCACACAGAACCGCTGCTTTGTGGCCCGGATGGTAGGGACGCAACCTTAGTTGAAGCTTAATTTCCGAGCGCCCGGGCCGGGCGACTTGTTACGGCTTGCGACACCGGCGAGGCGCTTGGCGATCAAGCGCGGTTCCACGGTAAGATGCGCCGCCCTTTAAAGCTCAAGGAAGACCACGGCCCGCGCCGTTCGCCAAGGATGAAACCACTTTCCCTCTACCACCCGGCCCTTTACTGGCTGCGCGTGTGGCAAAAAAGACTGTTCCGCCACATCGCCTGGCACTGCTCGAGCAAACGCTACGCGCGGCCTGCCACAACGTCCGCGCGCCTGCCTTACCGCTACCTCAAACACACCTCAAAACTGATCCGCAAACTCGGCGACTCCGACCTCGCGCTGCAACACAACAAAGTCATCAACCTCAAACTCGCCGTCGCCGCCATCGATGGCGTCACCATCGCCCCCGGCGAATATTTCTCCTTCTGCCGCCTCGTCGGCCGCCCGACCCGCCAACGCGGCTACGTCGAAGGCATGGAACTCTCATTCGGCGAAGCCCGCACCGGCATCGGCGGCGGCATCTGCCAACTCAGCAACCTCATCCACTGGATGGCCATCCACTCACCCCTGGTCGTCATCGAACGCGCCAACCACAGCTTCGATCCCTTCCCGGACGACGGCCGCGTCCTGCCATTCGGCTCCGGCGCGGCGATCTTCTATAACTACATCGACCTGGTACTGCACAACCCGACGGATCGCAGTTTTCAGCTGAAGCTGAAGGTGGGGGAGACGCAGTTGGAGGGGGAATTGTTGTGTGATCGTGAGCGGGCTTATCGGTATCACGTGTTTGAAGTGGGGCACCGGTTTGTGCGGGAGGGGGAGCGGGTGTATCGGGAGAATGAGATTTGGCGGGAGGTGAGGGAGAAGGGGCAGGTGGGGGCGTTGGTGGAGAGGGAGCGGTTGTATGGGAATCGGGTGGTGGTTAAGTATGAGGTGGGGGAGCAAGTCATTGAAAGGCAGCAGTAGGTTGTGTTTCTTGCCTTAGGGTTTCCAGAGTGTGGCGGAAATAACGCAATTACAGGTTTCGGTAGGGATACGTTTCGCCGGATAGGTGAAACGTATCGTCCAAATAATAAACTCCGGAAATCGAGTTTATTACCAGTTCTAGCTTTCCCTTTGATGGGAATAGCAAATAGAACAGCTCAAAGAATAAATAGTCTTTGATGAGGGTTGCTGCTACGTCTGGGCGGTTTCTTATCAGGGTTGAAAGTGGCGGGTAATTGCAATCTCGTAATGTGGGGATATCGGCGTAGCCTTGTTTGTTATCGTCTTGTATGCATTCGGTGATGAATGCATTTGTTAGCTGGTGGAATTGCTCAGGCAGTTCGTGAATTTTTATTGATAAAGTATATTTTTTGGCATTGTTGGAGAGAGGTTCACCGAAGCCAAGGCTGCGGTAGGTTACAGAGGCTGGGTCAATGATGTTGTTTTCTGATTTGAAGATCATGATTTTTTAATCGCTGGATGGGGTGAAGGCCAATGCTATAATGTTGTTCCATTTTTGGTAGCGAGGTAATTGATTATTTGTAAATACGATATCCAGCTTCAAAGTTGCTAGTGGTGTGAGTGTTGCTATGTGTGGGGTCGAACACGCCTGTAAGAGGTGGTTGAAAAAATCTTTCTCTTGAATTTAATTTTTCTAAAGATTTCTGGAGGTTGGGATAGTTTTCTATGTATATGTATTCTGATGAGTTGAATTCAAGTGTTATATTTTTTGGCGAAATGAAGGCGAGGTTGATAGAGATGTCTGGAGTCGAAAAAAGTCTTCCGCTGATATCGTAAATTTTATCTCCTCTACTTAAACCCTGGCCATATTGCTCGTGGATTAAATATCCGTCATCTTGATTTGACGAGCGCAAAAGCTTTTCGTAGCCTTTTATTGATTCAAAGGAAATACTGGCATGCTTTATTATGAGAAAGCCGTCTTCGGTCATATTTTTCAAAAATGTTGAGTTTTGTCTGTTGATCGAGGAGATGACGGGCTTGTCGATTAAGTTTAGTACGAAATTTGATAGTGAAAGGCAAAATTTTTCCTGAGGGTTTCCGATGGGTAGAATGCTGATATAAGTTATGACTCCACCTGCGTTATCGGAGTCGATCGCGCCAAAGCACTCTGTGACATCAATTGAGAAAATCATTGCGCTCTCCAGCGAGAACTGCATACACCTATTTGGATAAGATGTTGGCTGCGGATGTTATTAATCTTCTTCATTCCATTCCGTATGGGTCTCAATGGCTATTTTTAGCCATGCGCTAAAGTCAGGATGTTCTCCGTGAAGCTCCCATCCCTCTGAAGCATATGCATGTATTATTAGCACTTTTGGATTGCCGGATAAGTCGTCGCCGTCAAAGCAAGCAATATCATCATTGGCGTTGAACTTTGCGAAAGGAACTAACGTGCGGTTGGGATACAGGTTTTTTAGCGTGTTGTGCCAGTAATTTATTTTTCCCTCTTGATATATTAGTAACCACCAAGGTTCAATGTTCTGTTCAGGTTCCGTAGTCGCGAATTCTATGAATGTACTAGGGAAGTTATAGTTTTTCAGGTGTTCAATGTTGAGAAAAATTTTCATTTTGCCTGTTGGTTTTGAAACGTTGTGAAAGTTATGCGGGGTGAAAAGGGGATGGAGTGAAAAAGGAATAGATTTATTTTCTTCAGTGATAATGAATCTGTTCCCTTTATTTTGTGTCCCCTTTAATGTTGTTTGGATTATATTTTTGGGGGGCGCGTTATTTTTTTTGTTTTTTGCTGGTGTGTACGCAGTCGTGGTCATCCATGTACGTCAAGGTTTTAAAATTTTTCCCTATTATCCAGAATGGGAAGCCAGTTGTTTCGAATAGTAACGCTTTGAGATCAGTAGAAGACTCTAGTTTCCAAGCGTGAGTTTTGCCGTCGTTAACTATTAGAGTTGGATGTTCAAGGTCGTCAATTGTGTCAACTTTTTTCCAGAATTCAGGATCATGCTTTTTTTCGGTGTTTTTCAAAAAATAAGGATCTAGATTCTTCGCGGGAGAGGAGAAGAATGCAATTGTTAAATCGTTGATTAGGTTGGCTAGTTCAATCTCGTTAAGTTTTTTATTTGCTAGGTTCTGCTCTTCTAAGACAGAGTCGATTTCTTTTTCTAGGTAGTTCATTGCGGGTCTCCAATTCTCGCGCGTGATACAGGCACTGATTCTAATAAAATATGTCCTCTAACTGCGCCACCAGTACCGCGTTTCCCCGGCGTTTGATATCCAACATGGGGGTCTGCAGGGCCATCAGTGGAAGGAACTAGGCGAGGATCATCTATGTTTACTTCTGCCCCTTTGTTTTTGCCTTCTAGTACACGCCATTCTGTAGGATAGGACTTTCCATATTGGTCTTTGCCCCACTTTGTTACTGTAAATTCATTTTTCGGCACACCAGTTCTAGTAAATGCTTCGTCCAGCCCTTTATGCATTTGGTGATAAGAGGTGCCCGGAGTATCTCTCCAGTCTAAATCAACTTTAGAGTTGAACTTCCATGTACCGCCTGGAACTGGCTGTGGGCAATTTGTTGGTCCACTGGCTAGGCCGAGAGGATCCACCCATCCCGTAGGATTAGGTACGTACTGGTAGTTATTCAGTCCACCCGCAAGCTTGATCGGATCCGGTGTCAAAAAACGTCCAGTCCCCGGATTGTAGTAGCGGTGCCTGTTGTAATGTAACCCTGTCTCGGCATCAAAATACTGACCTTGGAATCGCAACGGGTTATCGATTTCGCTGACGTCCAACGCGGCAAGGTTGCCGTAGGCGCGGTAGTTCGCGGACCACATGATCTCGCCACTGTAGTCAGTGAGTTCCTGCGGCGTGCCCAGATGATCGAGTTGATAGTAGAAAGGCGTTGCCTTGCGCGGGCCCTCGCCGTCAAGCATCGCCAATGGGCGGAAACTACCGGGTTCATAGATGTAGGTGCGATAGCGGCTGTCAGCGCTTTCGGCGATCAGGCGTTCACCTTGCCACAAGAATTCGGTTGTATTGCCATCGACGGTTTTCTCGATGCGGCGACCGAAAGGGTCGTACTTGTAGGACGCGGTGCTGCCACCCGGCAGGCTCGCGCCGATCAGTCGATGCTGGGAGTCGTAGCGGTATTCAGTGACGAGTTTCTGGCCAGCACCACGGCGTTCGCGAATCAGGTTGCCAAAGGCGTCGTAGTCGTAATGGCGATCACCCTGCATCAACAGACGGTTGCCTTTGACGTTGGCGAGGTTGGCTGTGCCTTCGTTGTTCTGGCCGAGCAGGTTACCGGCCGGATCGTGAGCAAAGGTTTCCGGCGTAGCGCCACGAACGCTGATCAAGCGATCGAGCGGATCGTAGTGGTAGCTGCGGTTGCCTTTGCGGCTGTCGTCAATACCGGCGAGGTTGCCGTTTGCATCGTAGTTGTAGCGGCGCTGGAAAAGGTTTTTGTCGCGCTGGCTGACGTAGTGAGCCTGCAAGCGACCCTGTTCGTCATATTGATACTGGCTGAGCAGCAGACCCTGCTGGCGCTGTTGTTCGCGACCACCGCTGAACTGGTGAGACGTCAGGCGCGAGCCGTTGAGATCGATGCCGCTTAGTAGGCCCCCGGGTTGATGGCGGTAATCGAGTTTGCTGCCATCGGGCAAGCGACAGTGCTTGAGCTGGCCGACGCTGTCGTACTCATAACGCAAGGTGCCCCAGCCCTGGTGTTCGGTGACGAGGCGATCTTGCAGGTCGTATTCGTAGGCGAGGGGCCAGTGTCCGTCGTCGACATTGACCAGGCGACCGAGGGCATCGTAGCTGTAGTGGATTTCTTCGCCGTCGGGAAGTGTCTTCACCAGAAGCCTGCCTGCGGCATCGCGTTGGTATTCAGTCACCAACTCGCTGCTGTCATCGCCGAATTCGGTTTTCTTCAGCAACTGGCCATTGAGGTCGTATTCGTACGCAGTGCGACGACCGTCGAAGCCGGTTTCCTGCTGGATCAGGCCATTCGGGAAGTAGTCGAGGTTGTAGTGTTCGCCGCGCTCGTTTTCGATTTCGGTCAGCAGCAGGCGCGAGTTGTCGTAGCGGTAGCGCAGCTGGCTGCCGTCAGGATTGATGCGTCGGCTGACAAGGTGCAGGTTGTCGGCATATTCGTAGCGAGTGACGCGGCCGAGTTCGTCGCGTTCGGCTGTGACATTGCCGTAGGCGTTGTAGGTGAACGCGCGTGTTGCGCCGCCCGGCAGGGTAATTTGTGCAAGGCGGTTGGCGGTATCCCATTGGTACTGGGTGATGGCCCCGGACTCTTCTTGCCGAGTAATCTGCCGCCCCAACGCGTCGTAGCGATATTTGCGTTGACCACCGTCGGGCAGGCGTTCTTCAAGCAATTGACCGAGGTTGTTCCAGCCCAGTTGGTGGCGGCTGCCATCCGGGTGACGAATCTCCAGCAAGCGTCCTTGACGGTCGTAGCTGTAGAACGTCGAATTTCCGTCCGGGTCGATTTGCTGGGTAACATCGCCCTGTCTGTTGCGTTGATACTTCCAGCTGGCTTTGCCGCGATGAACATCACTGACGAAACCGTTGCTGTATTCGTAGGTGATGGCCTCATCTTCAGGAGGGATGACGGCGATCATCAATCCATTGTCGTCGTACCGGTATTCGGTCACGGCGCCGAGAGGATCCTTTTCCGCGACCAATTGGCCTTTATCGTTATAGGCCTTGAGGTGCTCGGCACCATCCGGATCGATCTTGCTGATCAATCGCGCCTGGTCGTCGTGGGTGTAGACCTCTTCGCTGCCATCGGCGTTGGTAACGGTCACGCTGCCTTTGTCATCCCAGGCGTAGTGCGCGTCCATCTGCGAGAAGTTTGCCCAGTGGTGGATACAACGAGCCAGTTTGCCTTCGTTCTCCCACTCCCAGAAGAAGCTCGCGCCGCCGGCCAGTTGCCGTTCCAGAATCACGTCTTGATCGTTGTAGCGATAACGCTCGGCTTCCCCGGCAGCATTCTTCGCTTCAATCAACCGGTGCTGCGCGTCATAGGTGTAGGTGACCAGCGTCTGGACGGTGTTCCAGGCATCCTCAAGATTGTCTGCTGGAAGAAACTGCTGATAGTCGACCGCGACAATGTGTTTGCGGTCGTAGCGTAAAAGCAGGGCACGACCTGCGCCGTTGTCGAGGCGTTTGATCCGCCCGTGGATGTCCCGTGTGATGTGCAGGCGATTGCCATAGCTGTCGCTGATGGCGATCAGGGTGGCGCCTTTGCTGTTGAACCGGAAGTGGTAGAACGATGGGCGTTTGCCGGCTTGGGCTAGTACCAGTTCTGACGGGTCATCGCCGAGGAAAATGGCTGCACGCGAGAGGCTGTTGGTGATCGCCGGGCGCTGCTCGCTTGGAAGTGGGAACGGTGTGGAGCGGTTTTCGTGGTCGGTCCAGATGACTTCATCGCCCACGATTTCGATGCGGTGAGCAAGGGCGTGACTCCACCCGTATCCCAAGCCACAGTCGATTTCCACGGCGCTGGTTCTGTACAGTCGATTCCATTCAAATGAGAGCAAGCCGTCTAGATGCGCATCCGTCAGCGTCAACAGTTCTTCGCCGGTGACCATGGAAACCGGACATTTGTCTACGCGAGTACAGGAAACAGGCTCAGCGGCTTTATTGGCAGGTGTAGTGGCCTGTCTCGATGCGTCATCAGCGTGTACGGTGTTGCCTAGACGGGCGTTCGATTTGCCATCAAATCGTACTTCCACCAATCCTTGCTTAATCTGCTTTCCTACGCCACGCGCAGCAACGGGAATATACTTGGAAACATATCCCATGAAACCTTTAATAATTTCAAAAATTGACTTAACAAAGCCAACTACAGTCTTGAGAATGATCTCTCCGTATTTTTTGATGCGCGCAACAAGATAAATTAGTCCCGTGCCTTCAGCAGCCACTGTCAAAACAATAGAAATGACGATGTCGATGGCAATGCCCACAACAGCCGCCGTGGTCATCTTCGCAGCATCGCCTGCGGTTTTCATCGGAGGTAAGCTAGCCAGCCAAATAACCGCTGTGTGCATCATAAGGAAAAGTGCCGCTTCGTCACTGGCCAACAACATGGCCTTTTTCATGACGTCTGGTGCGCTCTTTGCAACATCAATCAGCTCTTGAGCTCCCTCGCCGAGTTGTTTGCCAAACTTGCCGGGATCCTGAAGGATGTCGAGAACAAGCTTTATCCCGTCCCAAACACCTTTGATTGCTTCCCATCCTCCATCTAGGATGCCGCTACCGACCGCCATGACGGTACCGGAGAGCGATAGGCTGGACCACTGCTGACGATATCCCGCAGGTCCCGCCCATTTATTACGCAGAAAGCCTTCCAGCTCTTTGTTGAGGCCTCTATACGAGTCAAACAACGTATCGATTTGCGCTGGCGTAACTTCGTTATGAACACGGATTATGTATTTTTTACCCGGTACCCCACCGGACCAACTTCCCTTGCCCTTTGCATCAAGTTTTACTTTGTTGATTGTGCCGCCATCCATTGCAACGACTTCAACTTCTATATCACCTATTGGAATATCATAAAGCGATTCAAACTTGCTCTCGATCAGTAAAGGGCCTTTTAGTGGGCATTGAGCCACAACGCTAAAGTTATCGTCTGTCATACTCACCGCGGTGGATGATCCGCCGGCTTTGATGATCCGCTCCATTCCCAACAGAGAGGGTTTATTCGTTTTGTGACTTACCTCATCGGCCAAGCTTGCATACCAGGATTTGGTTTGCTTCTGGTAGATCGTCAGGCTGTCCTTGAAGTTCTTCAGTTGCTCATCAACGAAGTCAATGCGTTCCTGCGCGATCATCAGCGGTGCTCCAGAATCAGGTGGTTTAACAGTGCTTCTTTAAGGTTGTCCGGAGCATCCGGGCGACGTACGAAACGGGTGATTTTCAGTTTCAGGTTGTTCTCGGGCCACGCGCTGTAGAGGTCCGGGCGTGCTTCTTCGAGCCATTGCATCAAGTTGCCGATCAGGGTCGTGTGATCCTCTTTCGCCAACTGATCCAGCAACTTCTTCGGCACCTCCCACCACGGCCAATCCTTCGCCTTCGGCACCACCCGCGGCCCGACTTCCAGCCTCCGCCCATTGATCAGATACCGCTCAAACACCGGCAACACTTCCCCAGCCGTCTCACCCAACCCTTCAAGAATCGGATAGATATGCCGCCCATCCCAGAACCGGAAAAACACTTCGGTCCCGTCCGGCATCTTCACTTGGGTCAAACTGCGCAGGTGTTCGAAAACTTCGTTGGGCTCCGAGCGGGAG
>Ga0207696_1000926_pt1 | contig 18113 bp, 17 predicted proteins | sample KBSS54metaG_FD_184403 | JGI IMG/M metagenome (GOLD analysis project Ga0207696, IMG submission 184403) | Switchgrass rhizosphere microbial communities from Kellogg Biological Station, Michigan, USA - KBS S5-4 metaG (SPAdes) (version 2) | ecosystem: Host-associated > Plants > Roots > Rhizosphere >...
GCCGCGTTTCTCGTTACGTTTTTCGTTCAGCAACGATGGCAGAACCACCGCCAGAGTTTGCGCGTGATCCAGTCCGTGCATCGCGGTCAGTTCGTGACCCAGCATATGAGTTGCCCAGTCTTGCGGTACGCCAGCACCAATCAGGCCGTTTAACGCCATGGTCGCCGCCCACATTACGTTGGCACGAACGTCATAGTTTTCAGGTTCTTTCAGCGCTTTCGGGCCATCTTCAACCAGAGTTAACAGAATGCCTTCGGCAAAACGGTCCTGCACTTTGGCGTTTACCGGATAAGTAATGTATTGCTCAACGGTATGCACAAACGCATCCACCACACCATTTGCGACCTGACGTGGTGGCAGCGTGTAGGTATAAACCGGATCAAGCACCGCAAAGACAGGCTGCACGTGTTCAGACATAAATGCCTGTTTGTCGCCTGTAGTACGGCGAGATACGACAGCACCTTTGTTAGATTCAGAACCGGTTGCTGGCAGTGTCAGAACAGAGCCCATTGGGATGGCGCTTTTCACATCATTGCCGTGAGTCAGCAGAATATTCCATGGGTCGATATCAGCCGGGTAGTTGGCTGCCGCGGCGATGAACTTAGTACCATCCAGCACAGAACCACCGCCGACGGCTAACAGGAAAGTGACTTTCTGCTGGCGAACGATTTCGACTGCTTTCATCAGCGTTTCGTAAGTCGGGTTCGGTTCAATACCGCTAAACTCCAGCACGTCCAGCCCTTCAAGTTGGGAGTAAACCTGGTCCAGTACGCCATTTTTCTTCACGCTGCCGCCGCCGTAGGTAATCAGAACGCGGGCACCTGCTGGAATTTGTGCACGCAGTTCGGAAACAGCGCCTTTACCAAACAGGATGCGAGTCGGGGTGTGTAGGTTGAAGTTGTTCATTATTGGTTCCCTTTGCTTGGGTAAACAGAGATTGCTTATCGCATTTGATGGTAGCCATTGTCGGCCTCGGGTGGCTATCTCTCAATGCTTATTCCTGCCTTTATCTTGCCTATTTCTCCTGGGTGCTGGAGAAATGAAAGAATTAGTTGCACACTGACATCGGTAGAAAAGCCATGCGGAGCGCAGGAAAATGAAGCGGAAGGCGATTTGTCAGCAGTTAACTAACAAAATTAATTTATTGATACAAAAAGAAAATAGTGGCCTGAGTTCTCTGCCAAACGTTAGCTTACTGTATGGCACGAAACCCTATGCGCGCACGCCAGTTATGTATGAGCCGGGGATCATTATTCTCTTTTCCGGCCATAAAACGGGTTATCTGAATGATCGCGTGTTTCGCTATGATGCCAACGAATACCTGCTATTGACCGTCCCACTCCCTTTTGAATGTGAAACCTTCGCTACCCCTGAAGTGCCGTTGGCCGGACTGCGCATTAATATTGATATTTTGCAGCTTCAGGACTTGCTGATGGATATCGGCGAAGATGATTTATCGCACCCGCAAACCTGCTCGACCGGGATTAACTCCGCCCAGCTGTCCGAAGAAATCCTTTGTGCTGCCGAGCGCTTGCTGGACGTGCTGGAACACCCGCTCGATGCGCGTATCTTGGGCAAACAAATTATCCGCGAGATTCTCTATCACATTCTGGTGGGGTCATGCGGTGCGGCACTGCTGGCGCTGGTTAGCCGGCAGACGCATTTCAGCCTGATAAGCCGGGTGCTCAGGCGCATTGAAACGCAGTACACAGAAAACCTGTCGGTGGACCAACTCGCCGCAGAAGCGAACATGAGTGTTTCGGCGTTTCATCACAACTTTAAGTCGGTCACCAGCACCTCGCCGCTGCAATATCTCAAGAGTTACCGTTTGCACAAAGCGCGAATGCTGATTTTGCATGATGGGATTAAAGCCAGTACCGCGGCGATTCGTGTCGGGTACGAAAGTGCATCGCAGTTTAGCCGCGAGTTTAAGCGTTACTTTGGTGTGACGCCGGGGGAAGATGCTGCGCGGATGCGGGTGATTTAAAGGAAAGTGAACAGCGTTAGCGGGGTGGATAATGTCACGTTATCCACCCTGTAATGTCTTATGCCGGGTTAAATTTTTTCTTGATGACCACAAACAGAGTCCCCACAAGTCCTGCTACCAGCAGCGCCATCGGTAGCACCATCAGGCAAGTCATCACCTGATCTTCATGGCGTTTCACAAATGGAATCATGCTCAGGGCGAAGCCCAGACTTGTCACACTGCCGACCCATAACAGTCCACTTAACCAGTTAAACACCTGGAAGCGACGATTGCTGAGCCCAGAAATCCCCGCCATGGTAGGCAATAACGTGCGGACAAACGCTAAAAAGCGGCCCGCTAACAAAGCGGCTAACCCGTGCCGGTCAAACATCACCGTCGCCCGCTGGTGGTATTGCGGTGGTAGTTGCTTCAGCCAGCTTTTCACTATTTTGGTATTACCGAGCCAGCGCCCTTGTGCGTAGCTCAACCAGCAGCCAAGGCTCGCCGCCGCGGTGAGGATCAATAAGGTGGGGACAAAACCCATCACCCCTTTCGCCACTAAGGCTCCCGCGAGTAACAGCAGACTGTCGCCCGGCAAAAATGAGGCGGGTAGTAATCCATTTTCGAGAAACAGCGTCGCAAACATGACGCAATAAACCACTCCAACAACATGAGGGTCCGCGAGTGCAGCAAAATCATGTTGCCAAAGCGCCTGAACAATATTGTGTATAACAGCCATGGCAAATCCTGTGGAACCGCTTTATTGGGCGCACCTAAATCTAAAGTCATTAGCTTAGGCGCACCTTAATTTTAGGGACATAGTGTAACGCTAAATGGCCTGCGACACCTTGATCACAGGCTCAACAAATCACCATGAAAGCAAAAAAACTGTTCTTTGCGGTGTCCACATTTGGCAATTTTAGGCGATACGCTGGAAACCTGCGTCCAGATCGGCAATCAGGTCGTCCACATTCTCCAGCCCGATATGAACACGCACCAGCGTTCCGGTGAAGTCTATTCCCCCGGCAGGGCGAATCTCCGCCAGTTCTTCTGGCTGGTTGGCCAGAATCAGCGATTCATATCCGCCCCATGAATAGGCCATACTAAAGTAGTTGAAATTGTCCAGGTAGCTTTGATACTGGTCATTATTCAAACGCTTTTTAAGCACAAATGAGAACAAGCCGCTGCTCCCTGTAAAGTCTCGTTTCCAAAACTCGTGGCCTTTGCTGCCTGGCAATGCAGGATGATTGACGCGCTCAACCTGCGGATGTTGCGCCAGCCATTCGGCAATTTTCAGGCTGCTTTCATGATGTTGACGCAGACGCACGCCTAATGTGCGCAAACCACGGCTGGTCATATAAGCAGTATCTGCATCCAGCATTTGCCCCATCAGATACGAGTTCTCACGCAACTGATCCCAGCAGCGGGCGTTTGATACCGCCGTTCCGACCATCGCATCCGAATGGCCAATCAGGTATTTGGTTCCCGCCTGAATTGAAATATCAATGCCGAAATCCAGCGCTTTAAACAAAATGCCCGCCGCCCAGGTGTTATCGATCATGATGATGGCGTCAGGGGCCACGCTGCGTATCGCCTGAACAATGGCTGGAACGTCATGTACTTCCATTGTTATCGAACCAGGCGATTCCAGAAATACAACTTTAGTATTGGGTTGCACGAGTTGGGCAATGCCTGCGCCAATCATCGGGTCAAACCAGGTGGTCGTGACGCCGAGTTTAGCGAGGATTTTGGTGCAGAAATCCTGGCTGGGTTCGTAGGCGGAGCCGGTCATCAGCACATTATCGCCATGTTCGACAAAGGCCAGAATCGCATTGGCGACGGCTGCGGCACCGCAAGGGTAAAGTGCGCAACCCGCACCGCCTTCCAGTTCGCACATGGCTTCTTGCAACGAGAAGTGGGTCAGGGTGCCACGGCGACCATAAAAAAGCTCGCCTTTCGCGCGGTTTGCCGTGGCCTGTTTTTTGGCTTCGACGGTTTCAAAAACCAATGATGACGCGCGTTGAATGACGCTGTTAACCGAACCCTGGGTGAATTTTTTATCGCGCCCGGCATTAACCAGCGCCGTTTCAATGTGCTTGTCAGTCATGTTCACTTTGCCTTATTTAACCATCTGGATGTCCAAAACTAACTTATCATGCTTTTGCTGCGTAAACGCAAGGAATCCATGGACAATTTAAGGCACTCTTTAAATACTAATGAGAACTACTATCAATTCGATGTCGTTTTGATATTATTGCGCACAGTTTTAGTATTATTTCGCGGTGGAGAGTAAGAGTGACGAATAATTTGATGCAGACAGATCTCTCTGTCTGGGGCATGTATCAGCATGCTGACATCGTGGTAAAGATTGTGATGATCGGCCTGATTCTGGCCTCTGTCGTCACCTGGGCAATCTTCTTTAGCAAAAGTGTTGAGCTGATGTCGCAAAAGCGCCGTCTGAAGCGTGAACAACAACATTTAGCTAATGCCCGCTCTCTGGATGAAGCCAGCGAAATGGCCGAAACGTTTGATGCAAAAAGCCTGAGCACGATGCTTATCAATGAAGCGCAAAATGAGCTTGAGCTTTCCACAGGTAGCGAAGATAACGAAGGTATTAAAGAGCGTACCGGTTTTCGCCTTGAGCGCCGAGTTGCGGCGGTGGGTCGCCACATGGGGCGCGGTAATGGCTTCCTGGCGACTATTGGTGCCATTTCCCCATTTGTCGGTCTGTTTGGTACCGTCTGGGGCATCATGAACAGCTTTATTGGTATCGCACAGTCACAAACTACTAACCTTGCTGTTGTTGCACCAGGTATTGCCGAAGCCTTGCTGGCCACGGCTATCGGCCTGGTGGCAGCGATTCCGGCGGTTGTTATCTACAACGTATTTGCTCGGGTGATTGGCGGTTACAAAGCTTCTCTGGGCGACGTTGCTGCTCAGGTTTTACTGCTGCAAAGCCGTGACCTCGATTTAGCAGCCAGTTCTCTTGCTCGCCCGGTTCGTACCGCTCAGAAACTGCGTGTAGGTTGATCCCATGGCTTTGCGTCTTAACGAAAATCTCGACGATAACGGTGAAATGCACGAAATCAACGTGACACCTTTTATCGATGTCATGTTGGTATTGCTGATTATCTTCATGGTGGCAGCGCCGCTGGCGACCGTCGATGTGAAGGTTAACCTTCCCGCGTCTTCAAGCCAGCCGCAGCCGCGCCCGGAAAAACCGGTCTACCTGTCTGTCAAAGCCGATCACACGATGTTTATCGGCAACGATGAAGTGACCAAAGAGAGCATGGTCAATGCTCTGATTGCTGCGACAGAAGGCAAGAAAGACACCACGATTTTCTTCCGCGCCGACAAATCAGTTGATTACGAAACGATGATGAATGTGATGGATACGCTGCATCAGGCAGGGTATTTGAAGATTGGCCTGGTTGGGCAAGAAGTCACGAAAACCCAATAAGCATCAATTTTCCTTTCTCTCCATCGCATCACATATATAGAGCGGCCTGCTGGTTAAACTAGCAGGCCGCTTTTTCATAAAGCGAATGAGCGACAGCTGGCGATTTCCGTGTTTCGCCTGGCACGAATGGTTTTGCTGGGCTAATCTCGGGCATTGCCAGGAGACACGCGCTAATGAAAACCGAACGCCACCAGCAACTGGTTCAACTTGTCGAGCAGTACAACAATCTGACCACACAACAGCTGGCGCAGTTATTAGGCGTGAGCCAGGAAACTGTGCGGCGCGATCTGCGTGTACTACAAAAGCAGGGGAAAATTGTTCGCCAACATGGGCGGGCAAAGCGCATTAATCGAGGCGCAGACGAAAGCGGTGATCCTTTCACCGCCCGCCTGAAAAGCCATCTCAATAGCAAAGCGGATATTGCTCATCGCGCTCTGGCCTGGATTGTGCCGGGCATGGTGATTGCACTGGATGCCAGCTCAACGTGTTGGTATCTGGCGCGATTACTGCCAGATATTCCTCTCACTGTTTTCACCAATAGTGAACGTATTTGCCAGGCGTTATCCAGGCGCGAGCATATTAAGCTGATTAGCACTGGCGGTCTTCTCCAGCGCAAATATGCCTGCTATATCAATGCCCCGCTGGCAGCGCATCTTAAATCGATGGATATCGACTTGTTCCTGTTTTCCTGCGAGGGAGTGGATAGCGACGGAACGTTATGGGACACGCGCAGCTGGAATGCTGAATATAAAACGATGTTGCTCAAGCGATCAGCGCAGTCCTTGCTGTTGATCGACAAGAGTAAATTTGACCGGGTGAGTGAAGTTCGGATCGGGGAGCAGGCTGATGTGACCGAAATTATTAGTGAAGGCGAGCATACTTTAACGCCTTACAAATGCGGAGTTTTGTAGTTGTTTTCCAGCAACGCACGCGTGCACGACAAACTTTGCGCCTCTTCATCTCTTAGTTTCTGATAAACCACTTCAAGCCGGGCAAGGATCTCGTTTTTCCACCGCGGCTGGTGGGCGATGATTTCACAGAGCACCGCTCCGTAAACTTCTTCTTTTACCCGCCAGGGAAAGATCTGGTGGCGGTTATGCCATTTCTGTTCAACCAGTGCCGAGGTGATATTGAGCTGGCTTTGGGTAAAGCGCGCAATATTTCCATTTTTAATCTGCACTAGTGCTGCAATATTTTCGCGTAATAAGGTGTTATCGGATTCTGCACCCACAGGTGAATCGGAACTGTGCAGAACCTCAGGAAGTTCGTCAGACATTGAGATTACTCGTCCAGTGAATAAAACATCGGCCAGCTTTTTTCCTGGGTGAGTTGATTGACCCAGATTTGCTGTGAATGGTGACTTATCTGCAATTCTTTATCTTCTATTAGCATTTGCAGGTCGGCAGGACTGATCTTTTCTTGCTCAATTAATTCATTTAATACGGTGACCAGCGCTTCAATTTTAAGCGCGCAAAATAATCGGTCTTTTAAATGTCGGTCGCTTTCTTCAAGCAGAGTATTTTTCGCCTGCCCAGCGTAATGATTTGCGCTAAGAACCGTTTTCTCGAGCGATAAAATATTATCCTGGGGATTTAGTGTTAGAGCGCTATCTTCTGCTAATGGTATAAATGCAACCTGCATAGCAGGAAGCATTCCTGGTACCATGTTTTTAGGTAACATATATAAATATCCTGTTATATCAATAGAATGAGATGCGTAGTCACCAAGAATAGCGTTGACAACATTTTGCCTCAAAATTACTATAAAAAAAACAGGAGTCCCCATGCAAAGTGTCTTTTATTCAATTGTATTAATACTATTGTTGCTGTGCGGCGTATTGATGCTAATGCGTGAAAAATCCCATTCCAGCGTCAACCCCATCCCTCAGGCTTCCCCTAAATTAAATTTCTCGCAGAGTGATGAACATGAAGATTACTTTGCGAAATTAATTTTAAAAATCACCCCTGATTATTATTGGCGAGTAAGCCATGAATATGCAGATTTTAACCACGCCACTATTAAGCGTATGAGTATCGATATGCTTAGCGCCGATCCCAAACTCTTTAGTGCCCAACGGCGATGCAGCGATTTAAATTCCGCTATCTATCGCTATTACGACAATCTCAGAAAACGTTGCACTGAGGGTGAAAAAGTCTCTTTTGCTGACATCGAAGTGCTGAACTTACGGCAGTGTTTTGATGAGTTCAGCCAGGATGCTTACCCAGCGCTGGTGGCACTGGTTTGGCCGCATTACCAGCGGCCGGAAGTCAGTCTCCATAACGTGTAAGCCCCATGCCAAACAGCCTGACTCAGTATCAGGCTGTTTTTAAAATAAAAAAAATAGAAGTCTAAAAATAGACCGATTCTCTCGTGGCTAAATTTCATACAGCGGTTATTATTTGCTCACCCAAAAGGAGTTGTTCGTCCCATTGCTAAAAATCAGCAATGGCTTGTTTCGCTGTATTTGCCAGTAGATGAAAGATATTTCTTATGCCTCGTTTAAAAAAATTAATTGCCGCAACTTTGTTTATTATTCCTGTTATTTTTAGTGCAAATTCCTTTGCTTTTAATATGCCAAAGGAATTTGCATCAATCGCAAGCCAGTCGCTTGCTAAGAAAGATGTGTTCTCTGAAAAAGGGAACTATATAAAGAATGATGATCACGGTAATACCAATAGTATTAAGTCTGCCATATTGGCACAATTTTCAAACTGGAAAGGAACGCGTTATCACCTTGGCGGTACGACACATCAAGGTGTCGATTGTTCTGCACTGATGCAGCATATATTTAGCGATTCATTCCATAAATCATTACCGAGAACCACAACGCAGCAAATAAAAAATGGGCAGCCTGTCAGCAAAGAAAAACTCGAGCCGGGTGATTTAGTCTTTTTTAGAACGTCGCCGGGGATGCGCCATGTTGGTGTTTATGTTGGCGATAACCAGTTTGTCCACGCCTCAAGCAGTGTCGGTGTCACCATGTCTTCTCTGGCGAACCGTTATTGGGTTGAACATTATGAAACCGCTCGCCGTTTAAACATGGTTGGTTAAATACAATTCTGGATTGCGGGTTTAATTTTATATTGATAATCACTATTATAGCGGCTGGTTTAAGATATTGGTTATTTTACTATGTGGTGCGCAAATATAATGATGGCGATGTATATTCATGACTTATGAATTAGCCGGTGATTATATTTTAATTTCCTACAGGGATTAGTATCAAATGAAACGAAATTTAATGCGTCAGATGACGGGTGCCGTAATCGCTGTAATGGTTGCTGGTACCTTGCTGGTTGGTTGCGATGCGAAACAAGCTGGAGAAGTTGAAATGAAATTTATTAATGTGGAAAAGGTCGCACTGGATTCAGGTCTGGTTAAGCAAGAACAAGCGTATCTCAAAGCAGTAAATGAAAATCTGCATAAAGGCCTGCAACTGGCAGAAAAGAATTATGCCACGCTGCCTGCAGATAAAGTCGCGGCCGCGCGCCAGGCAGATAAAAAAATTATTGCTCAGCAATGGCAAGGTCAGCAACGCGCCGCACGCCAGGTTGTGTTGGCAGCGGTAAAACAGGCAACTGATGCCTATCGCACTGAAAAGAAAATTGCTGCCATTATGCCTATGCAGACTGCAGTTTCGGTTGCGCCGGAACTCGATGTCACCGCTGACCTGACCACTAAATTGAATGCAACCAAACTGGATTTTGGCAAAGTGCCTGAAATCACGGTTAAAGCGGCTGATACTGCAAAACCGGCAGTAGCAGCAAAGTAATTAGCAAATAATTATCCGCAAATATTGGGCTTCGCCTGCGTGTTCAGCGAAGCCCATTTTCGTTAATCCTTAACACTATCACCTGCCTGATAACAGCCATAAGACGATGCCCCATCAGTTTCCTGTTAGAATGGCAACATTGCCCCCGCAATGCCTGGATCAGCAGACAGGCCATAACTGAGCTGGCTTCCTTCACTTTTTAATATTCAGGAGCCAGATATGTCTGACCAACGTTTGTGGATCAAAAATCCCCGCGTAGTTTTTACCGCCAATTCGCAAGACGCCGCAGGTGGCGTAGTGATTGAAGGGGCAATCATTCGTGAATTAATTCCCCTGGGTGGCAAGCCCGCAGTTCCATGTGACTCTGTGTTTGATGCTCGCGAACTTGTCTTGTTACCCGGACTTATCAACACACACCACCATTTCTATCAGACTCTGACCCGAGCGTGGGCACCGGTGGTTAACGTGCCGCTGTTTCCCTGGTTAAAACAACTCTATCCGGTTTGGGCGCGGCTTGATGCCGAAGCTTTAGCGCTGGCCAGTAAAGTGGCGATGGCTGAGCTGCTGCTTTCCGGTTGCACAACCACAACGGACCATCACTACCTTTTCCCGCAGGGCATGGAGGAGGCCATCGATGTGCAGGTTGATGTGGTGAACGAAATTGGCATGCGTGCCGTATTAACGCGCGGCTCGATGAGCCTGGGTGAAGATGACGGTGGGTTGCCTCCTCGCCACACAGTACAACAGGCCGGGACAATTCTGCGCGATAGCGAAAGATTGATTAAACGTTACCATCAGCGCGGGGAAGGGGCGTGGCTACAAATCGCGCTCGCTCCATGTTCGCCGTTTTCTGTGACCACTGAAATTATGCGGGATAGCGCCCAACTTGCGCAGCAAGAGGACGTGCGGCTGCATACGCATCTGGCTGAAACCATAGATGAAGAAAACTTCTGTCTGCAACGTTTTGGCTTGCGTACCGTGGATTATCTGGAAAGTGTTGGCTGGCTAAATGACCGAACCTGGCTTGCCCACGGCATCCATTTTAATGAGAGTGAAATTCAGCGCCTGGGGCGAGCGGGAGTCGGTGTCTGTCATTGTCCGGTTTCAAATATGCGTCTCGCATCAGGCATGTGCCCGACGGTTGATTTGGAAAATGCCGGTGCGCCAGTTGGCCTCGGTGTTGATGGTTCCGCTTCAAACGATGCGTCAAACATCATGTACGAGGCGCGGCAAGCATTGTATTTACAGCGCCTGCGTTATGGCGCTGAAGCGATTACTCCGCACAGAGTGTTAGGCTGGGCGACGCGTGGCTCGGCAAAACTGATTGGGCGTAGCGATATTGGCGAAATTGCCGTCGGGAAGCAGGCCGATTTGGCGCTGTTTGCTCAGGACGAACTCCGCTTTAGTGGCAGCCACGATGCGATTTCAGCCCTGTTGTTATGCGGTGCAGAAAGGGCAGAACACGTGATGGTTGGCGGTAAATGGCGAGTGACCGACGGCAATATCGTCGGGTTGGATGTGCCGGATCTGATATCCCGGCACCGCAAGGCGGCGGCGAAATTAGTCGCTGATGTTTAACATTAATCCTCGGTAACTTCCTCGCCGCTTTTGCCTTTTCCCCAGGCGACGCGGCGCTGAAGCATTTTTTTCAGCGCCCGTCCGCTGGTATTCAACCAACCGGTTGGACGTGGATCGGCCAGCATACTCAGTGCGCGAGCGTAATCCAGCACCAGGCCTGGCGTCCACGCCATGGTTTCAGCCCGTTTACGCAGTTGCAGTGCGACCCAAAGTTCCGGCGTCGACATCAGTTTTCCCATCGCCATCCAGAAACCACGCTTTTGCCAAAGCCTGCCGACCGACCCCTCAAGTGCCGCTTCCAAAGCCCGCGCCACACTGCTCGAACAGTTTCGATAGGTCAAATTGTAGGATTCATTCTGGCGATAGCTTTCCCAAAACGCTTTTAGCCGTGCTTCGCTGTAATTACGGATTCGTACTTTTCTTGTGGATGGGCACCACTTTGCGGATTCCGTTGCGTAATCCGGCTGGAAAATCCCCGGTACGTTGTTTTCAGGCGTGGCCCGCAGCAGGCGGGCAAACTCATCTGGCGACTGGTCGATAAGCTCAGCAGGATAGAGGCTGATGTAAACCCCGCCGGGAGATTCCAGTGCGGCGTGACCAGTCGAGATCACGCCGTTGCGATCGACCGCTGCGATATAACGGCTGATCACCGGACGGGGGATCGCTTCTCCTGCGGCGGATCCGACGGGTGTCCAGACGTGAACCGTCAGCGCTCTTTCGTCATCGTCCGGTGGGCCGTCCCACTCCACAACGTCAGGCGGAAGATGGTCGGCTTCTGCCATAAATACTGAACCTTTAAGACCCGGATTCTCAGCGGCATTTTTAACGCGCATGGCGAGAATAAACAGGTTCCAGCCCGCAAATGCCAGGCCTAACCCGAGGCAATAAGGAACCGTTCCTTCATAGTTTGACGGCCAGGGCTGGAAGAAAAATATCGCCAGCGCAATTTCGGCAATGCCCCCCCACAAAGCGGGCCGCCATCGGCGATAACGCACCACCACAGCTGAAGCGATTTGCAGAGTGCCATCGAAGAAAAACAACAAGCCAAAGATCACCGATAACACGAAGTTACCGTGGTGATGACCGGCCAGAATCAACAGCGCCGCAAGGGAAAATGCCGCGCCTTTAACGTAGCGCAGAATGCGTTGCCCACCCATACCGCTATGCGCGACCATCAATGTCGCAGCACCTTCAAACAGCAGCAGGCAGGCGAATGGCTCGATAGGGAAATAGAGCGAGCCATCCAGGGCATCAAGAAAAACGACTATTCCGGCAATAAGCGTAATCCAACCGAAACGACGCAACCCACGCCAGTGGGAACGCAAAAAATCAATGCCGAGCAGGATCATCGTAAGCCGCATCATGGGGAAGTTTCCGTCAATTGCTCCACCAAATATATAGCCCACCAGACTCAAGTGCGATACGAAGCGAATCGACATAACTTTGTGCTTTATGTCAAATTTAATGATTCATATTTTTTGATTAAAGATAAAAATATGAATGATTAATTTAGTTACCACGCTCACGATTTCATCAGAAACTGTTCTGTTGAAATGGATATTGCCAGCTCTGTTGCTAGTATCCTTTTGCGAGTCTTTCACCCGTAAGAGGATACAATGAAAAATAAAAATACCATTATTGTGAGTTGCTTTCTGACAGGAGTGGCTGTGTTGTACAGCGCGAAAGTGTTGGCTGCGGAACAAAGCAAAGACGTAAAAATCATTCGCGACGAGTATGGTGTTGCGCACATTTATGCCAACGACACCCACAACCTGTTTTATGGCTACGGCTATGTTGTGGCTCAGGACCGGCTTTTTCAGATGGAAATGGCACGTCGCAGTACTCAGGGTACGGTGGCGGAAGTGCTGGGTGACAAGTTTCTCAATTTTGATAAAGACATTCGGCTGAACTATTGGCTTGCCAGCATTCATGCCCAAATTGATGCTTTACCTGCTGAAGAAAAAGCTGTTTTGCAGGGTTATGCCGATGGTATGAATGCGTGGATTGATAAGGTTAACGCCGAGCCTGGAAAGTTGTTGCCAAAAGAGTTTTCGACACTGGGTTTTAAACCGCAACACTGGCAGCCTTTCGATGTCGCGATGATTTTTGTCGGCACGATGGCTAACCGTTTTTCAGACAGCACCAGCGAAATTGATAACCTGGCGTTGTTTAACGCGCTGAAAGATAAATACGGTGACAAGCAGGGGATGGGGGTATTTAACCAAATCAAATGGTTAGTGAACCCTTCAGCTTCAACCACTATCGAACCAGAAGAACATCGTTATCCGTTCAAACTGGCAAACCAGGCCATGCAACTGGCTTATAACTTACCGCGTTTCGACCATACTCCTCCGATGTTCGAGCGCCTGGCAAAAGGCAATGATGGCGCTTTACTCACACTAACTCATCAGAAAAATCAGCAAGTAATTGGCGAACAGTTTGCTCACAGCGGCGCAAATGGGCTGGCGGGCTACCCAACCACCAGTAACATGTGGGTGATCGGCCAGAAAAAAGCGGCAGACGCTAAATCCATTATGGTTAACGGGCCGCAGTTTGGCTGGTACGCACCGGCTTACACCTATGGAATCGGCCTGCATGGCGCTGGATACGATGTGGTCGGGAACACGCCATTTGCCTATCCGGGCCTGGTGTTTGGGCATAACGGAAGCATCTCGTGGGGATCGACTGCCGGTTTTGGCGATGACGTCGATATCTTTGCGGAAAAACTTGATCCTCAACGCCCTGATTATTATCAGCGTCACGGGCAGTGGGTGAAAATGCTTAGCCGCAGTGAAACGATCAACGTTAAAGGCGGGACACCGGTTTCGTTCACGATCTATCGCACGGTACACGGCAACGTCATCAAAAACGACCCGCAAACCTCAACGGCTTACGCAAAATCTCGAGCCTGGGAGGGAAAAGAAGTCGCTTCATTGCTGGCGTGGACGCATCAAATGCAGGCGACAAACTGGACGCAATGGACGAAACAGGCGGCAAATCAGGCTTTAACCATCAACTGGTATTACGCGGATAAACAGGGGAATATCGGCTATGTTCACACTGGTGCGTATCCGCAGCGTAAACCTGGGCACGACCCACGCCTGCCTGTTCCTGGAACCGGTGAATGGGACTGGGATGGGATTTTGCCGTTCTCCAGCAATCCGCAAATCTACAACCCGAAATCGGGTTACATCGCAAACTGGAATAATGCGCCAGAAGCAGGTTATCCGGCCTCGGATCTTTTTGCTTTCCTGTGGGGGAGCGCCGATCGTGTCGATGAGATAAAAAAATTGATCGACGCACAGCCGAAACTCACGCATGAGCAGGCATGGGATATTATTGCCAAAACCAGCCGCCAGGATCTGAATCTGCGCCTCTTCCTGCCTTCTATCGAACAGGCGGTTAAAGCGTTACCAGCTGACGATCCGCGTCGCCAGCTTGCGGAGATCCTCGCAAATTGGGATGGCAACAATCAAATGAATGCCGACGGCAAAACTTATCAGCATCCGGGGTCAGCAATTTTGAACGCGTGGCTGACCAGCATGCTGAAACAAACGGTTGTTGCCGCTGTGCCTGCACCATTTAATAAGTGGTACAGCGCCAGCGGCTATGAAACCACACAGGATGGCCCAACCGGCTCACTGAATATCAGTGTCGGAGCCAAAATTCTGTATGAGGCATTGCAAGGAACGCGTTCACCAATCCCGCAAACGGTTGATCTTTTTGGTGGAAAACCATCGGATGAACTGATCAGAAATGCGTTGCAGGATAGCTGGCAGCAGCTCTCACAACGTTATGGCACTCAAGTTGATAGCTGGAAAACTCCGGCGATGCCGCTGACCTTTAGAGCGAATAACTTCTTTGGCGTGCCGCAGGCCAACGCCGATGAAGCGGTGCATCAGGCGGAATACCAGAACCGTGGTACAGAAAACGACATGATTGTTTTTGGTGCGAAGGGAGATGAAGTGCAAGCGTGGGATGTGGTTGCACCTGGCCAAAGTGGCTTTATCGCTCCAGACGGAACGCCTGCGAAGCACTATCGCGATCAACTGGAAATGTATCAGACGTTTGGCCGAAAAGCATTATGGCTAAACAGCGCAGACGTGAACGCCCATAAAGAGTCTGAAGAGGTAATTCAAGTCGTGCAGTAGTTAATTATTAGTACAGCCAAAATAGCGTGTGATGGCTATTTTGGCTGTGGTTTAACCTGTCATGTTTTGTCATTTGTCCTCACATCCTCACACTCTTGCATTATTGCCATCGCTACGGCTAAAAAAGAGGGCGAAGCCCGTGCCAATTTCTAGTGTTTTGATTTTGCTGAAATCAAGCTGTGGGTTTTTCCGTACTCATTTAAATTGAAGATAGATCTCATTTTTTAAAGGTTACATACTCCAACATTGAAACTGAAAAGATGTAGAAGTATATTCAAACCGTTGTTTCAAAATTTATTTTGACTTGGTTGAATGGGTTCAGGTCTTGCTATTAATGCCACCGCTAAAAGTTGTGCACCTTTACCTTGAACAGGATTACCGTGGCAAACAGGCAGTTCAAGCTATTTTATGACTTCACAGGATGAAGATATGACAACGTTAAAAATAGGCGCACGCGGACATGATCTTATCGATCAGGCTCCAGAAGGGATTATTGCGTATGCGCGCCAGGCGGGGATTGACGGACTGCAACTGGCGGTACACAGGAGCTGGGTCGAGGCCTGGCAGGCTCGTGATATCGACACGATGGTCGCCAATATTCAACAGCTTCAGCAGGCCGGTATTTCCATCTTTCTGCTGGCCAGTTACTTCAACCCTGCTCATTCAGATACAGACTTCTTGAAGAGTGAGATGGAGCGCGTGCGTTTTAATATCGAACTTGCTCGCCGCTGCAATGTCGGCGTCGTGGGCAGTGAGACTGGCTCTCTGAACGACAATGACTGGACCTGGCATCCGGATAATCACAGCGCGGCCTCCTTCAAGAAAGTGGAGCGGACCTTTGAGCAGTTAAAACCCGAACTGGAGCAGGCAGGTTGTGATTTTCTGGTCGAGGCGGTCAAAGATCATATTATTTATGACGCCAATTGTCTGGCGAGCCTGAACACGCGATTGGGCGATAATTTCAAGGTGACTCTTGATCTGGCCAACTTGCTGGATGCGGACAATGCCGGGAACTGGCGTGAGATCTTAGTCGATTTTCTTAGCCAGCATGGCGAGCGCATCCGATTGTTCCATTTCAAGAATTTCATCTTGCAAGGGCGAGACAAGATTCCGACGAGCCTGGAACATGGCCTGATTGATTATGTTGAGGTGTTGGCTGTGCTGGAACAGCGCCAACTGGCTCATATTCCGATCATTGTTGAAGAACTGACCGGCGACCCGCTGTTAGAAAGTGTGGCTTACCTGCGCCGCTTGAGTCAGTGATTCATGGTTTAGAGATAGGATTTTTCACGGCACGTGGCGCCTGGACGCCACGTTTTCCATAACTCAGCGGGGAGTCAGTTATTCGACTCGCTCATCGCTTCATTTCGGTACTGGGCAGCAGCAGTTATGAGTTGCTCCAGCCGTTTTTCCACCAGACTACCGTTAACACGTATTTCCAGGTGATGTTGTGTTCGTTCGCTACCTGGACAAATTTCTCGTCTTCCGGTTTCCCGCTGTCGGGGTTGATGCGTGAGGTGGTGTGCCGCCAGGCTTTGTGCATCCCGCGATGCGACCTGGCCATGCTGGTACTCTTTGCTTTCCAGAACGTCATTCTTCGCTTCCACCCGGCTGCAGAGGGTGGCACTGCGGACGCGGTTGCTGTCGCCCTATGGGATGTCCTCGCGTACCACCTGAACGCTCTATACCGTCGACTATGGTGCGCGCATACCGTCCGGGAAGCTCAATATTCATTTGAAGGGTAAATGGCTGAAAGAGGCGGGGTTTGAGACGGGCGCACATCTCACCGTTAAAATATCGGACGGTTGCATTGTGCTGTGAGTTCAACCAATGGATGCAACAAACTGGTTAAAGACAGCGAGGAAGTGGACGTGCTGAAACATGAGCAGGAAGCGCTACGTCAGCAACTGCGGGATATTAAGCAGGCTAACTTGAATATCAAGAGCGCCGCAAAGGCTGCACTTCGGGGGATGAGGTTTTAGGCATGTTGTACTTACTGAGTTAATCTAGCGATGAGTAAAGATCAGCTGAAAAAATCGCTGATCTTTACTGTAATTCTTTAGCCAGTTATTCAACTTTTACGCAAGACCAATGGCAACTACAGCAAAACATACCCTGGTTCGGCTGTGTGATATTGGCAATGTTGATATCATCAAAGTTTTTGAAAGAGTTATTTTTCATCCTTATAAAAACCTCATGAAAATGATAATCACTAACTCTACTTTCAATGATTGTAACATTGTTCCTTACTAACAGTTTTACTAACTCGACTATTGGTTGGCAAACTTCTATATTCTCTATTCTCATATTTAGTCTAGTCCTATTGGGTTTCCAACTGGACGCAAAACATCTGGATAGTTTTCAATGAAATATTGAGTTGCGCCACCTTTACCCAAATGGGGATTAGCAGTCACAGCTGATGTGGCGACTTTAGTATCCTGTGTAACCATATATGCTTGGACTTGTGAACGATATCCATAAACATCATGCGCTTTAACTTGAGCACTTTTCCAGAGAGCTACTTTTGAACCATTAGCTGCATCTAAGGTTGATTGTGCTAAATAGAATTCTGATTGCCCCGGAATTCCCCCATAAATAACATCCCCTTCTTTCAATCTATCTATTTTCCAATCATCAACGCCAGGATAATCACCTTTACCTTGCCAACCAGCAGCCTTATTTGTGATATCGCTCTTACACAACCCCAGCGGATCAACCCACCTCAGCGGATTCGCCACATACCCGTATGGGTTAACCCCACCCAGCAACCCTATCGGATCTGCCGAAATATACTGCCCCGTCTCACTATCATAGTAACGGAAGCGGTTGTAGTGCAACCCGGATTCTGTGTCTTCGTATTGCCCCGGAAAGCGCAGTCTGCAACTCAGGTTGTCATCGTTAGCACTTTCTTCCCGACCCCAGAGCTGTTGCCTGCCGCGCCAGACGATGGTGCCGTCTTCGGTCAGTAATTCCTGAATACGACCGACCGTATCGGTTACCGCATAGTGCAACTGGCCTTTTTCATAACGTGCCAGCGGTGTGAAGCTGCCGGGTTCGTATATCCAGCGGATACTGTCGTCATACGCCGGAGTGCCACCGGCATACACCGGGATTTCTTCGGTCAGCTGGTCGCCATTCCAGTGGAAGTCGTAACCGGTTTTCTCGCGGTTGGTGCAGCGTTTGCTG
>Ga0207696_1000927_pt1 | contig 18105 bp, 13 predicted proteins | sample KBSS54metaG_FD_184403 | JGI IMG/M metagenome (GOLD analysis project Ga0207696, IMG submission 184403) | Switchgrass rhizosphere microbial communities from Kellogg Biological Station, Michigan, USA - KBS S5-4 metaG (SPAdes) (version 2) | ecosystem: Host-associated > Plants > Roots > Rhizosphere >...
TGCCGTGGCAGTCGCGCCGCGCCGTAGTGAAGCGGTGAAAATGCTGGTGGAAAAAATCCAACCACAGTTAATCATTACCGATGATGGTTTGCAGCATTATGCGTTGGGGCGCGATAAAGAGATCGTGGTGGTTGATGGTGTTAGGCGTTTCGGTAACGGATGGTGGCTTCCAGCCGGGCCAATGCGCGAACGAATCGGGCGCCTGGCTTCGGTCGATGCCGTCATTACCAACGGGGGTGAACCTAAACCAGGTGAAATAGCGATGACGTTGCAACCCAGTGACGCCGTTAATCTGTTGACTGGTGAACGTCGCCCGGTACAAACGCTTGAAAGCGTTGTCGCTATGGCTGGAATTGGCCATCCGCCACGCTTTTTTGCCACCTTACAGCAATGTGGTGTCACTCCGATTCGGACTGTCAGTCTTTCCGACCATCAGGCGTTAAACGAAAGTGACGTCATAAAATTAGTTCAGCCAGGGGAAACCCTGATAATGACTGAAAAAGACGCTGTCAAATGCCGCTTATTTGTATCCGGCCACACTAACTGGTGGTATTTGCCGGTCGACGCACATTTAGCACAACCGCAGTCCGACGAGTTATTGCAGTCACTATTGGCGCTGGTGCGATAATTGTAAGTTACCGCATCGGAATTCGAGTTTGCTGACGACAAGGTTCATTCATGTCTGTACCGCAACTGACTTTACGTGCAGCCCGCAATCTTCATCTTGCCGCGCAAGGCTTACTGGTTAAGCCTCGCCGCCGTCCAAAACCTGCCGATGTTATTGCAGCCATCGACCGTATGTCGTTGCTCCAGATTGATACTATTAATATCGTGGCTCGAAGCCCGTATCTGGTGTTATTCAGTCGCTTAGGTCATTTCCCGCAAACGTGGCTTGATGATGCTCTACTTAACGGCGATTTAATGGAGTATTGGGCGCATGAAGCCTGCTTTTTACCGAGAAAAGACTTTTCGCTAATACGTCATCGGATGCTGAATCCCGAAAAAATGGGCTGGAAGTACCGCCCTGAATGGATGGTCGAGCACGCCGAAGAGATTGAAAAACTCCTGGTTCACATTGAAAACAACGGCCCGGTACGATCTGCTGACTTTGAACATCCCCGTAAAGGCTCGAGCGGGTGGTGGGAATGGAAACCTCACAAGAAACATCTTGAGGGGTTATTCACCGCTGGGAAGGTCATGGTGATTGAGCGACGCAATTTTCAGCGTGTTTATGACTTGACCTCTCGCGTGATGCCGCACTGGAATGACGATTTGCATCTTATACAACAGCAGGATGCTGAACTGCAGATGCTGGAAAACAGCGCGCGCAGCCTTGGTATTTTCCGCCCTGAATGGCTGGCAGATTATTACCGATTGAAGAAGATCTCTCTCAAACCGTTGTTAACCCAATGGCAGGACAAGGGTAGCGCCATTCCGGTTAGCGTTGAGGGTATTGGCGAAATGTGGTTGCACAGTGACCTGTTCCCTTTACTGACTAAAGCTGAACAAAACACTTTGCGCGCCACCCACACCGCGGTGTTATCACCGTTTGATCCTGTGGTCTGGGATCGCAAGCGTGCCGAAGCTCTGTTTAACTTCTCCTATCGCCTTGAATGCTATACCCCAGCCGAAAAACGCAGGTATGGATATTTTGTTCTGCCGCTGCTGCATCAGGGGGAGATTGTGGGGCGAGTCGATGCAAAAATGCACCGCAAATCCGCAGTGCTGGAAATTATCAGCTTATATCTTGAGGATGGCGTTAAGCCGAACCAGTCCTTAATCAAAGGTCTGCATACAGCATTCACAGACTTTGCTCATTGGCAGGGCGCGACACAGATTCGCCTGGGTAATATCCCTGCGTTATTCGCTTCATCATGGGGCGAAGGTTGGGAAATTAACCCGGAGAACGCGTGAGTTATGTTATCCTTTCGCCTTTGATGGCGGTCATTCTGGAGTAACCATGGATCATCGATTACTTGAAATCATCGCTTGCCCGGTTTGTAACGGCAAGCTCTACTTTAATCAGGAAAAGCAGGAGCTTATCTGCAAACCTGACCACCTGGCGTTTCCTCTGCGCGATGGTATTCCGGTGCTGCTGGAGACTGAAGCTCGAGTTCTGAATTCTGACGAGAAAAACCCATGAGTTTTGTGGCCATAATTCCTGCTCGCTTCGCCTCTACACGCTTGCCGGGCAAACCGCTTAAAGACATCAACGGCAAACCGATGGTCGTTCATGTGATGGAGCGCGCCCGCGAATCGGGTGCCGAGCGTATCATCGTTGCAACCGATCATGAAGACGTTGCTCGTGCCGTTGAAGCGGCGGGTGGTGAAGTTTGTATGACCCGCGCCGATCACCAATCTGGCACCGAACGCCTTGCCGAAGTCATTGAAAAATATGGTTTCAGTGATGATACCGTGATTGTGAATGTGCAGGGTGATGAGCCAATGATCCCTCCGGCGATCATTAGCCAGGTTGCCAGCAATCTGGCAAATAGCCAGGCGGGCATGGCCACACTTGCGGTGCCAATCGACTCTGCGGAAGAAGCATTCAACCCGAACGCAGTAAAAGTGGTCATGGATGCGCAGGGCTACGCGCTTTATTTCTCCCGTGCGACGATTCCATGGGACAGAGACCGTTTTGCACAGTCTCGCGAAACCATTGGCGATACTCTGCTGCGCCATATTGGTATCTATGGTTATCGTGCAGGTTTTATTCGTCGGTACGTTACCTGGGAACCAAGCCAGCTCGAACAAATCGAAATGCTCGAACAATTGCGTGTGCTGTGGAATGGCGAAAAGATCCATGTCGCCGTCGCGAAAGAGATTCCGAGTATTGGGGTTGATACGCCTGAAGATTTGGAACGTGTGCGCCAGGCGATGCGCTAACGTTTTGAGTCGCAGTGTGGAACTTACCCCATGTATAAAAAAACCGGCATAGAACGCCGGTTTTTTTATTATCTAAAGGCATATTGATCTCAGGTGATGACATCCTGCGCTGGCAAGCTCATTATAAAAACACCAGTGTTGCAAGGGGTAATGAGTCATGGAGTTGCTACGCAAGGAATTGAGTCATCTGCTGGGTGAAAAACTAAGCCGGATAGAATGTATCAACGAACAGCCAAACACCGCGCTATGGTCGCTGTATGACAGCGAGGGTAATGCGATGTCTTTGCTGGCAAAAAGCTTTAGTTCCCGAGGCGTGGCTGCTCAGCTAGCCTGGAAAATGTCCATGCTCGCTCGCTCCGGCACGGTGCGTTTACCCGTGGTTTACGGGGTGGTAACGCATGATGATACGCCAGGGCCAGACGTGCTTTTAATGGAACGCTTGCGTGGCGTACCAGTGGAAGCGCCAACCCGCACTCCAGACCGTTGGGAACATCTGAAAGACCAAATTGTGGAAGGGCTGCTAGCCTGGCACCGCGTTGATAGCCGCGGCTGCGTCGGGAACGTCGACAGCACACAAGAAAATATCTGGCCATCATGGTATCGGCAACACGTCGAAACACTGTGGGCAACCCTCAATCAATACCCCAACAATGGCCTGACCATGCAGGACCGTCGCATCCTGTTCCGTACCCGCGAATGTTTGCCGCGCTTGTTCGAAGATTTCAACGATAACTGCGTGCTGGTGCACGGCAACTTTTCGCTCAGTAGCATGTTGAAAGACGGGCGTAGCGACCAGTTACTGGCGATGGTAAATCCTGGAATGACGCTTTGGGCACCGCGCGAATATGAAATATTCCGCCTGTATGAACAAGGGCAGTCGGAAAGCCTGCTGTGGCATTACTTGCAACGCGCACCCGTTGCTGAGTCGTTTGTGTGGCGGCGCTGGTTATACGTCTTATGGGATTGCATAGCGCAACTGTTGCAGTCAGGCCGACTAAACCGACCCGCCTTTGATGTCGCGTCGAAAAATTTACTGCCCTGGATCTCCTGACGCCCCCTTGAGCCATTGCCAGACGCGTCCTACCGTTTCATAAATGGCACGATCGCTGTGCATTAACCAAACCGGAGCCGGGATAATTCGCTCCCATGGATTAAGTGGCGATGCAATGGCCAGTTGATTGGCTGGTGCCGGGAGTGGATTCAATCCAGCATGACGGAAAAAAATCATCGCACGTGGCAGATGTGACGCGGAACTCACCAGTAAAAATGGCTGGTGGCCAAGAGTTTTCGCGACGGCTGCCGCTTCTTCCTCAGTATCTTTCGGTTCTTCCAGCGTGATGATTTGTGAGCGCGGAATCCCCAGACTTTCTGCCACCCGAGCACCAGCCTCTGCGGTGCTAACCGGATTTGTCAGCGCTCGCGCACCGGTAAAGATCATCTTCGCACCTGGGTTTGCCTGCCACAAACGCACCGCTTCAGTCACTCGTGGCAAACTATTGCTGATGAGATTGGAACTTGGTGCCCATTCCGGGTTCCATGTATAGCCGCCACCGAGCACCACAATGTAATCCACTTTTTCACTACCGCGCCAGGTTGGGTAGGTATCTTCGATGGGTTTGAGCATTTTGTCAGCCACCGGTTGCAGGCTAATCAGTAGTAAAACTAACCAACTCACGCTTAATAAGGCTTTTGCGCTTTTTTGCCAGCGGCTGAACCACAGTAAGCAAAGCGCAAAACCCATCATCAATAACAAAAAAGGTAAGGGGAGCAGCAGCCCGCCGATATATTTTTTCAGGATAAACAGCATGAATTATGGGTCCTTTTTTAGCCATACAGCAGGTAAACAGGGGTGATATTACACCAGACGGGTTCATTCTTGGCTCGGCTGTGCCAAAATACGCTCTTTCCCCCCTATGGAGCCGTACCCGTGCGTGATCGCAATTTTGACGACATTGCTGAGAAGTTCTCACGCAACATTTACGGTACAACCAAAGGACAGCTCCGCCAGGCCATTTTATGGCAAGATCTTGATGCCTTACTTTCCACGCTGCCTGAAAAACTACGTGTGTTGGATGCGGGTGGTGGCGAAGGGCAAACCGCGTGCGGCCTTGCTGAACGTGGTCATGATGTCCTGCTTTGCGATGTTTCTGCTGAGATGATCTCCCGCGCCCAGGCTCAGGCCAGTGAAAAAGGTGTGAGCGACAATATGAATTTCATACATTCCTCGGCCCAGGATATTGGTCAACATTTGGAAAAGCCGGTTGATCTGATATTGTTTCACGCTGTGCTGGAATGGGTCGTCGACCCGCAGGCCGTGCTTAAAACCTTATGGGATTGCCTTGCACCAGGCGGTGCTTTATCCCTGATGTTCTACAATGCTAACGGTTTGCTGATGCGTAACATGTTTGTCGGCAACTTCGAATATGTTCTCCAGGGTATGAAAAAGAATAAGAGAAAAACACTTTCGCCTGACAATCCGCTGCAGCCAGAACAGGTTTATCACTGGCTGGAGCAAATTGGCTGGCAGATTACCGGTAAAACCGGTGTGCGAGTATTCCACGATTACTTGCGCGATAAGCATAAACAACGCGATGGTTTTGAGAATTTGCTTGAACTGGAAACGCGTTATTGCCGTCAGGAGCCTTTTGTGAGCCTCGGCCGCTATATCCACGTGACAGCCATCAAGCCGCTTGAGCCAAGGAAAAATTATGAGTGATGTTTCCCAGACAGTGCCGGAACTGGTTGCCTGGGCCAGGAAAAATGACTATTCGATTTCGCTACCGACAGAGCGTTTGACGTTTCTGCTGGCGATCGCCACGTTGAATGGCGAGCGGCTTGACGGTGAAATGAGTGAAGGTGAACTGATTGATGCTTTCCGCCACGTGAGTGACGGTTTTGAGCAGACCAGTGAAACCATTAACGTTCGTGCCAATAACGCCATCAATGACATGGTGCGCCAGCGTTTGATCAACCGTTTTGTCAGTGAAATCAATGAAGGCAATGCAATTTATCGCCTGACGCCACTCGGCATTGGTATTACCGATTACTACATCCGTCAGCGTGAGTTTTCAACGCTGCGTTTATCTATGCAGTTGTCGATTGTAGCCGGTGAACTGAAGCGTGCCGCTGATTCGGCAGATGAAGGTGGCGACGAGTTCCACTGGCATCGCAATGTCTTCGCCCCGCTGAAATACTCGGTGGCCGAGATTTTTGACAGCATTGATCTCACCCAACGGATCATGGATGAGCACCAGCAACAGGTTAAAGATGACATCGCGCAACTGCTGAACAAAGACTGGCGTGCGGCGATTTCCAGCTGTGAAATGTTGCTGTCAGAAACCTCCGGTACGTTACGTGAGCTGCAAGATACGCTCGAAGCCGCAGGCGACAAACTCCAGGCTAACTTGTTAAGAATTCAGGATGCGATTCTGGGGCGTGACGATCTGCATTTTGTTGATCGTCTGGTGTTTGATCTGCAAAGCAAACTTGACCGTATCGTCAGTTGGGGCCAGCAGGCAATCGACTTGTGGATAGGCTACGACCGTCACGTTCATAAATTCATTCGTACCGCCATCGACATGGATAAAAACCGTGTCTTTGCCCAACGTCTGCGCGTTTCGGTACAGAACTATTTCGATGCGCCATGGGCGCTCACCTATGCCAACGCCGACCGTCTGCTGGATATGCGCGATGAAGAAATGGCGCTGCGTGATGAAGAAGTGACCGGTGAACTGCCAAGCGATCTGGAATTCGAAGAATTCAATGAAATCCGCGAACAACTCGCAGCCCTCATCGAAGCCGCACTGCAGGTCTACAAAACCAGACAAGTGCCGCTAGATTTAGGCGTAGTAATGCGGGACTATCTGGCGCAATACCCACGCGCCCGCCATTTTGATGTGGCGAGAATCGTAGTCGACCAGGCAGTACGTCTGGGTGTGGCTGAAGCAGATTTTACTGGCTTGCCGCCACAGTGGCAGGCAATTAACGATTACGGAGCCAAGGTACAGGCGCATGTCATCAACAAATATTGAAAAAGTGATGCCAGTAAAACTGGCACAGGCGTTGGCCAATCCGTTATTTCCGGCACTCGACAGCCAATTACGTTCCGGACGGCACATTGGGCTCGATGAGCTGGATAATCATGCCTATTTGATGGATTTCCAGGATGAACTGGAAGAGTTTTACACCCGCTATAATGTGGAGTTGATTCGCGCCCCGGAAGGTTTCTTCTATTTGCGTCCGCGATCCACCACGCTGATTCCGCGCTCTGTATTGTCCGAACTGGATATGATGGTCGGTAAAATTCTTTGTTACCTCTATCTCAGCCCGGAACGACTGGCAAACGAAGGTATCTTCACGCAGGCCGAACTCTATGACGAGCTGTTGACGCTGGCGGATGAAAACAAGTTACTCAAACTTGTGAATAACCGTTCTACCGGCTCGGATGTGGACAGGCAAAAACTGCAAGAAAAAGTCCGTGCTTCGTTAACCCGTCTACGCCGCCTCGGCATGATCTGGTTTATGGGCCACGACAGCAGCAAATTCCGCATTACCGAATCTGTATTCCGCTTTGGCGCCGATGTGCGCGCCGGCGATGATGCGCGCGAAGCGCAATTACGCATGATCCGCGATGGTGAAGCGATGCCGGTCGAAACTCGTTTGCAACTCAATGATGAAACGGAAGAGTCGCAAATTGTTCAGGATAACGCGGAGGATGAACAGGAATGATTGAACGCGGGAAATTTCGCTCACTTACGCTGATTAACTGGAATGGTTTCTTCGCGCGTACGTTTGATTTGGATGAACTGGTCACCACGCTTTCTGGTGGTAATGGTGCCGGTAAATCCACCACCATGGCGGCTTTTGTTACTGCATTAATCCCCGATTTAACGCTGTTGCACTTCCGAAATACCACCGAAGCGGGGGCCACTTCAGGTTCACGCGACAAAGGTCTGCACGGTAAGTTGAAAGCAGGGGTCTGTTACTCACTGCTGGATGTGGTTAACTCACGTCACCAGCGCGTTGTTGTTGGTGTGCGTCTGCAACAAGTAGCCGGTCGTGACCGTAAAGTCGACATCAAACCGTTTGCGATTCAGGGTTTACCAGAGTCTATTCAGCCAACACAGTTACTGACAGAGACCATTAACGAGCGCCAGGCACGTGTTCTGAGCCTGCAAGAACTGAAAGATAAAGTGGAAGCCATCGAAGGCGTTCAGTTTAAACAGTTCAACTCAATTACCGATTACCACTCGCTGATGTTCGATTTGGGCATTGTTGCGCGTCGTCTGCGCAGTGCATCGGATCGTAGCAAGTACTACCGTCTTATCGAAGCCTCGCTGTACGGCGGGATTTCCAGCGCCATTACCCGTTCACTGCGCGACTACTTGTTGCCAGAAAACGGCGGTGTGCGCAAAGCCTTCCAGGATATGGAAGCGGCACTGCGCGAAAACCGCATGACGCTGGAAGCCATTCGCGTCACCCAGTCGGACCGTGACCTGTTTAAGCATCTGATTTCTGAAGCCACTAACTACGTGGCAGCGGATTACATGCGTCACGCCAACGAACGCCGCATCCACCTGGATAAAGCGCTCGAGTTCCGTCGTGAGTTATTGACCAGCCGTAAGCAACTGGCTGCAGAGCAATACAAACATGTCGAAATGGCGCGTGAACTGGCTGAACACAGCGGTGCGGAAGGGGATCTGGAAACAGATTATCAGGCGGCGAGTGACCACCTGAACCTGGTGCAGACGGCAATTCGCCAGCAGGAAAAAATCGAGCGTTACGAAGCTGACCTCGACGAACTGCAAATGCGCCTCGAAGAACAAAATGAAATTGTTGCCGAAGCCTCTGAGCAGCAAGAAGAAAACGAAGCTCGCGCCGAAGCCGCTGAACTGGAAGTCGATGAGCTGAAAAGCCAGCTTGCCGATTACCAGCAAGCGCTTGATGTGCAGCAGACGCGTGCGATTCAGTATCAACAAGCATTACAGGCACTGGAGCGTGCACGTTCGCTGTGCCATTTGCCTGACCTGACTACCGATAGCGCGGAAGAATGGTTAGAAACATTCCAGGCAAAAGAGCAGGAAACCACTGAAAAACTGCTGACGCTGGAACAGAAAATGAGTGTGGCACAAACGGCGCATAGCCAGTTTGAGCACGCTTATCAGCTTGTTACCGCGATCAATGGCCCAGTGAGTCGTAGCGACGCCTGGAACGTGGCGCGTGAATTACTACGCGACAGCAATAACCAGCGCCATTTGATGGAACAAGTTCAGCCGCTCAGAGCGCGCCTTAACGAACTTGAACAACGTCTGCGCGAACAGCAAGAAGCTGAGCGCATGCTCGCTGAGTTCTGCAAACGTCAGGGCAAACACTTTGATCCTGAAGATTTGGAAGTGTTGCACGAAGAACTCTCTGAACGTATCGAAACCTTGCAGCAGCGTGTTTCTGATGCCAGCGATCAGCGTGCAAACCTGCGCCAGGAACAAGAGCAGATTCAGGCTCGCACTAAGCGTTTGCTGCTGCGAGCCCCAATTTGGGTGGCGGCACAAACCAGCCTCAATCAGCTTTGTGAGCAGAGCAACGAGCAGTTTGAAAGCAGCCAGCAAGTTACCGAATACATGCAGCAACTGCTTGAGCGTGAGCGTGACGTCACCGTTGAACGTGACGAAGTCGGCGCGCGTAAACGTGCCATTGACGAAGAAATCGAACGCCTGAGCCAACCCGGCGGTGCCGAAGATCCACGTTTAAATGCGCTGGCTGAACGTTTTGGCGGCGTGCTGTTATCTGAAATTTATGACGATATCAGCATCGACGATGCTCCTTACTTCTCGGCATTGTATGGCCCATCGCGTCACGCCATTGTGGTACCCGATTTATCGCTGGTGCGCGAGCAGTTAGACAACCTGGAAGATTGTCCTGAAGACCTCTATTTAATTGAAGGTGACCCATCTTCCTTTGATGACAACGTCTTTACCGTTGAAGAATTAAACGCAGCCGTTCTGGTGAAAACCGCAGAGCGTCAGTGGCGTTACTCTCGCTTGCCTGAGCTGCCAATATTTGGCCGTGCCGCACGTGAGAATCGCCTTGAGAACCTGCATGCTGAACGCGAAACCCTCGCAGAGCGTTTCGCGACACTGTCGTTCGATGTTCAGAAATCACAGCGTTTACACCAGGCATTTAGTCGTTTCATCGGTCAGCATTTGGGTGTGGCATTTGATGACGACCCGGAAGCAGAAATTCGTCAACTCAACACCCGTCGTGGTGAAGTTGAACGTGCTATCAGCAACCATGAAAACGACAATCAGCAACAGCGTCAGCAATACGATCAGGCGAAAGAAGGGGTTGATCAACTTAACCGCTTATTGCCGCGTATCAACTTACTCAATGATGAAACGCTGGCTGACCGTTGCGATGAAATCCGTGAACGCCTCGACGAAGCGCAAGAAGCCGCGCGCTTCCTGCATCAGTTTGGTAACCAACTTGCCAAACTCGAAGCCGTGGCATCGGCACTGCAAAGTGACCCTGAGCAGTTTGAGCAGTTAAAAGAAGATTATCAGTACGCGCAACAAGTACAACGCGATGCCCGTCAGCAGGCATTTGCCTTGACTGAAGTGGTGCAGCGTCGGGCGCACTTTAGCTACTCTGATTCTGCCGCGATGCTCGATGGCAATAGCGATTTAAATGAAAAATTGCGTAGCCGTCTGGAGCAGGCGGAGGCTGAACGTACCCGTTCACGCGAAGCCTTGCGTCAGCATGCACAGCAATTAAGTCAGTTCAGCCAGTTAATGGCATCGCTGAAAAGCTCCTTTGATACTAAAAAAGAGCTGTTAACCGATCTGCACAAAGAACTACAGGACATCGGCGTTCGCGCTGATATTGGCGCTGAAGAGCGTGCGCGCTCACGTCGTGATGAATTACATACCGCACTGAGCACCAACCGTAGCCGTCGTAATCAGCTTGAAAAAGCGCTGACTTATTGCGAAGCGGAAATGAGCAACTTAACCCGCAAACTGAAACAGCTGGAACGCAGCTATTTTGAAATGCGTGAACAGGTTGTCACCGCGAAAGCGGGCTGGTGTGCGGTGATGCGGATGGTGAAAGACAATGGTGTTGAGCGCCGCCTGAATCGCCGCGAATTGGCTTATGTCACCGGTGATGAATTGCGTTCTATCTCGGATAAAGCGTTGGGTGCGCTGCGTTTGGCGGTTGCGGACAACGAACATCTGCGCGATGTACTGCGTATGTCTGAAGATCCAAAACGCCCTGAACGTAAGATTCAGTTCTTTGTGGCGGTTTATCAGCATCTTCGCGAACGTATTCGCCAGGACATTATCCGTACTGATGACCCTGTTGAAGCCATCGAGCAGATGGAGATTGAACTGAGTCGTCTGACGGAGGAACTCACTTCACGCGAGCAAAAACTGGCGATCAGTTCTCGCAGCGTGGCGAATATCATTCGTAAGACTATTCAGCGTGAACAAAACCGTATCCGCATGCTGAACCAGGGTCTGCAAAGTGTCTCCTTCGGTCAGGTGAATAGCGTGCGTTTGAACGTGAACGTGCGTGAAACTCATGCCATGTTGCTGAATGTCCTTTCAGAACAACATGAGCAGCATCAGGATCTGTTCAACAGCAACCGTCTGAGTTTCTCTGAAGCATTAGCGAAACTGTACCAACGCCTGAATCCACAAATTGATATGGGCCAGCGCACACCACAGACCATCGGTGAAGAGCTGCTCGATTATCGTAATTACCTCGAAATGGAAGTGGAAGTTAACCGTGGTTCAGATGGCTGGCTTCGTGCGGAAAGTGGCGCGCTGTCAACCGGTGAAGCGATCGGTACCGGGATGTCGATTCTGGTCATGGTGGTTCAGAGCTGGGAAGAAGAGTCTCGTCGACTACGTGGGAAAGACATTTCCCCATGCCGTTTGCTGTTCCTCGATGAGGCTGCGCGTCTGGATGCGAAGTCGATTGCCACGTTGTTTGAGCTATGCGAACGTCTTGAAATGCAACTGATCATTGCAGCGCCGGAGAACATTAGCCCAGAAAAAGGCACTACCTATAAGCTGGTGCGTAAGGTTGTTCAGAACCATGAACACGTTCATGTTGTTGGGCTGCGGGGCTTTGCGCCTCCGCTTCCTGAACCGTCGGCTGACATGACTGAAGCGTCATAATTAACGCGGGCTACGGCCCGCGTTTTCTTTGGCTCGAAAGTTCTTATTCTTTAATTTTATTTACATTTATGCGGGCAAATAGTTTTTGCTGTTTATATACTGATATTTAAGCCCAGTGAGATAATTTGGGTTAATTAGAAAGTTTTAAAAACAGGGGGCAAGGGATGTTGCTTAAAAAATTGCACAGTTTTCGAGTGTCAGCGCTTACGTTGGGACTGGCACTCAGTTTCGCTCCACTGTTTATGGCGCAGGCCGATGAGCCAGAGGTTGTTCCATCAGATAGCTCTGCGGTGAGCATTGAACCCGCAAGCTCACCTGACCAGCCATTACCACAATCTACTGCGACCGCTAATATGGTGGGAGTGTTGCCGCTCAACTCAACCGGCATGTCTGCCGCACAAAGTCGCACGCAGCTGGTGGCTCAAATGCCTGCGGGTTATACGCCGGTTTACCTCAATGCGCTTTCAGCGTTCTATGCCGCCCGTGAAATGAAACCGATGTGGGAAAATCGCGATGCGGTGAAAGCTTTCCAACAACAGCTTGCGGAACTGGCCATTGCCGGTATTCAGCCGCAATTTACCACTTGGGTTGAGCTGCTCACCGACCCTGCCGTCACGGGTCTGGCGCGAGACATCGTTTTGTCAGATGCGATGATGGGATATCTGCAATTTGTGTATGGTATCCCAACGGAAGGTAACCGCTGGTTGTACAGCACTAAGCCATACAAGCTGCAAACTCCGCCTATTTCCGTGATTAACCAATGGCAGGTGGCGGTTGACCAGGGAACGCTGGTGAGTTTTATCGAAACACTTGCGCCTCAGCATCCGCAATACGCCAAATTGCATCAATCACTGGTGCATTTGTTAAGTGACTCACGTCCGTGGCCGCAACTGACCGGCAGTGAAACGCTCCGTCCTGGCCAGTGGAGCAACGATACGCCAGCACTGAGAGAAATTCTGGCCCGTACCGGCATGCTGCAAGCTGAACCTGCAATACCGCTTAAAGAACGGGATAGTGTATCTAATACTGTCGTTGCAATCAGTCCATCGGCCATTCAACTAGACAGTGAGCAGGTGGCGCAACAGACTCCTGAAGCGGTTGCCGGGAAGAAAAAGAAATCAGCGCCTGCTGTGCGAAGCGTTTACAGCAACGAACTGGTGGAAGGGGTGAAACGTTTCCAGAAATGGCAGGGTTTGGGTGTGGATGGCTCCATTGGGCAATTAACGCGTAACTGGCTGAATGTCACGCCACAGCAGCGTGCGTCGTTAGTGGCATTAAATATCCAACGTTTGCGATTGCTGCCGAAGAAACTCGACACCGGTATTATGGTGAACATCCCTGACTATTCGCTGAGCTATTACCTCAACGGCAGTGAAGTATTGGCTTCGCGGGTGATTGTCGGGCGTCCTGACCGTAAAACGCCAATGATGAGCAGTGCGCTTAATAACGTGGTGGTGAACCCGCCATGGAATGTGCCGCCAACGCTTGCACGCAACGATATCCTGCCAAAAGTCCGTCAGGACCCGGGTTATCTTGATCGCCATGGTTACAGCGTTTTACGCGGCTGGAGCAACAATGCTGAAGCTATCGACCCGTGGCGTGTGGATTGGGAAACTATCACAGCCAGCAATCTGCCATTCCGTTTCCAGCAAAAACCAGGGGTGCAGAACTCGTTAGGGCGTTACAAGTTTAATATGCCGAGTTCTGACGCTATCTATTTGCATGACACGCCAAACCACACCCTGTTCCAGAAAGATGCACGAGCGCTGAGTTCTGGCTGCGTACGCGTGAATAAAGCGTCTGAACTGGCAAATATGTTATTGCAGGATGCTGGCTGGAACGATGCCCGGATTTCAAGTCAACTGAAAGACGGCAGCACCAAGTATGTCAATATTCGCCAGACCATTCCGGTCAATCTTTACTATTTGACGGCGTTTGTCGGTGAAGATGGACGTACACAGTACCGAACCGATATTTACAATTACGATCTTACCGCGCGATCTGGCGCACAAATTCTTCCAAAAGCTGAACTATTGATTCGCTAAATGCAGTAATTCTAATGAATTAGCGGTCGTAATAATTGCGATACCCAGCCGGGTCCTCTACAGGGCCCGATTTTGCTGGGTTTTGCACACCTTGACTCGCTTTGTTTTGGCAGTTAAGGTGCCAGGCAGTGCGCTGAAGTGCATATTATTCGATCGTTTTTTACCTGTAGACCTGGACATCATGGACAAATTTGACGCAAACCGCCGCAAGCTGCTGGCGTTGGGTGGCGTGGCTTTAGGTGCCTCGCTGTTACCAACACAAGCGTTTGCCATGCTATCAACACCGCGCCCACGCGTTCTGACTCTGAATAACCTGCATACAGGGGAGTCATTGAAGGCTGAATTTTTCGATGGTAAAGGCTATATTCAGGATGAATTAGCAAGGCTTAATCATTTCTTCCGCGATTATCGCGCGAATAAAATTAAATCCATCGACCCCAAATTATTCGACCAGCTATATCGCCTGCAAGGCTTGTTGGGGACCAACAAACCGGTGCAACTGGTCTCTGGCTATCGCTCTCTGGACACCAATAATGAGCTTCGTGCTCACAGTCGTGGGGTCGCGAAAAAAAGCTACCACACCAAAGGCCAGGCCATGGATTTCCATATTGAAGGGATTTCGTTGAGCAATGTTCGCAAAGCAGCATTATCTATGCGCGCAGGTGGTGTAGGATACTACCCCAGCAGCAACTTTGTGCATATTGATACCGGGCCATTAAGGCGCTGGTAAAACAACGGAATCCGGCGATGGTTGCCGGTATTGGAGTGTCATGAACTATCACATAATTCCGGTCACCGCATTCGGACAAAACTGTTCGCTGATTTGGTGTGAAGTAACTCAACAGGCAGCACTGGTTGATCCCGGTGGCGAAGCCGAAAAGATCAAGCAGCAAGTGGCGGCGCAGGGCGTGACTATTACGCAAATCCTGTTAACGCATGGTCATCTTGATCATGTTGGGGCTGCTGCTGAACTGGCCGAACATTACGGTGTTCCTGTTGTTGGGCCGGAAAAAGAAGACGAATTTTGGTTGCAGGGTTTACCCGCGCAAAGCCAAATGTTTGGGCTTGAGGAGTGTTTGCCGCTGACGCCAGACTGTTGGCTGAACGAGGGTGATAGTGTGTCAGTGGGAAATGTAGCCTTACAGGTGCTGCATTGCCCGGGCCATACTCCTGGTCACGTCGTTTTCTTTGATGCGCAATCTCAGTTACTGATTTCCGGCGATGTGATTTTCAAAGGCGGAGTAGGGCGTAGCGACTTCCCGCGTGGCGACCATGCGGCGCTGATTGACTCGATTAAACGTAAACTGTTGCCATTAGGTGATGATGTGACGTTTATTCCAGGTCACGGGCCGTTGTCCACTTTGGGTTATGAACGCCTGCACAATCCCTTCCTGCAAGACGAATTACCGGTCTGGTAAGTTTGTTAAGCTAAATAAAAAGAGCCGCTTTGAGCGGCTCTTTTCATATCTGCTGATGGCTTACAGCACAGCAACAATCGCTTCGCACAGCGGAGCCATATTGTCTGGCGTCATGCCTGCAACGTTCACACGCCCTGAAGCAACCGCATACACACCAAACTCTTCACGTAAACGCAGCACCTGCTCTTTAGTCAGGCCGCTGAACGAGAACATACCGTTCTGGTTGATGATGAAGCTAAAGTCGCGGTTAGCGCCTTTCTCTTGCAGGGTATTGACGAACAACTGGCGCATACGGTGAATACGCTGACGCATGTCTGACAGCTCTTGTTCCCAAATTGTACGCAGCGCGTCATTGCTCAGAATGGTAGCAACAACGGAGGCGCCGTGTGCTGGCGGGTTAGAGTAGTTAGCACGAATCACAGCCTTCATCTGGCTGAACGCACGATCCACGGTATCCGCATCAGCAGCAACCAGAGTACAAGCACCTACGCGCTCGTTGTAGAGGCCAAAGTTCTTAGAGTAAGAGCTGGCAACAATCAGTTCTTTGTGGCTTGCAGCAAAGATACGCAGACCTTCGGCATCTTCTTCCAGACCACGGGCAAAGCCCTGATAGGCGAAGTCAAACAGCGGCAACCAGCCTTTAGCCAGTGACATTTCTGCCAGAGTTTTCCACTGCTCAGCCGTTGGATCAATACCGGTTGGGTTATGGCAGCAACCGTGGAACAACACCACGTCACCTGCTTGTGCAGCTTGCAGGCTGTTAATCAGGCCATCGAAATTCAGAGAGTGGTTCTGCGCGTCATAGTAATCATATTCGCACACTTCCAGCCCAGCAGAGTTAAAGACGCTTTTGTGGTTTGGCCAGCTTGGATTGCTCACCCACACACGTTGGGTGGTGGTATTTTTAGCGAGGAAATCAGCGGCAACACGCAGTGCACCAGTACCACCAGGGGTTTGAGCCGTACGAGCACGTTTGTTTGCACTCAGAGCATTATTTTTCCCGAACAGCAATTCCTGGGTACAGCTACCAAATTCTGGAATACCGTCAATACCGAGGTAGTTCTTGGTGTTCTCATTTTCCAGCAGATACAGCTCCGCTTTCTTAACGCAGGTTAAAACCGGAGTTTTACCCGTTTCATCCTTATAAACACCAATACCAAGGTTAATTTTAGTCGGACGGTCATCGGCGCGAAACAGATCGGCCAAACCAAGAATTGGATCAGCAGGAGCAGCGGTAATGTTCTCAAACATGACGAGTTTCCATTGTGATATCGAGGGGAGTAACGCACTCAGGTTAACTGCTGTTTTAGTAAATGCCAACCGTTTGCAACAAAAAGAAACTGCTCTCGTCACAAGTTATTTTTTTCACCTCTCCGGGCATAAAAAAACAGGGCCGAAGCCCTGTTTTTAAATCATCCTGGCAACAATGTTGCTGGATAATTAGAACTGATAAACGATACCAACAGCAGCCTGGTCGCCAGTTGCTTGTTTAGCAGATTCGCTATACTCGTTGTCGTCCAGCATGTTGAACTGGTATGCAGCATACACGTTCATGTTTTTGTTGAAGTAGTACCAGGTACCCACTTCGATGTATTTAACCAGGTCAGCATCGCCACCGGAGAAGGTGCCACGAGCCTTCAGGTCTTTACCTTTAGACTGCACGTAAGCGATGGATGGACGCAGACCGAAGTCGAACTGGTATTGAGCTACAGCTTCGAAGTTCTGAGTTTTGTTTGCGAAGTTATTGTCTGGTTCGCGAGTCATGTTAGTAGTTTCAGCATACATGATTGCAGCGTAGACGTTGTTTGCATCGTACTTAGCAGCAGTAGACCATGCTTCAGCGCGGTCGCCACCAGCACTTGCCCAGTTGGCATTAGTTGCTGCTTCACGTTGTTCGAAAGTACGGTTTGCAGACTCATAACCAGCTGCAACGCTGAAGCCTTCGCCGATGTCATAAGTTACAGCGGTGCTGTAGCCGTCGCCGTTAGCTTTAGCGCCGTTACCAGCACGACCTAAAGTAGGCACGCCGTTTTCGTCCAGGCTTGGAGCAACTACGTTGCTACGCTCGTTTTTACCCTGGTATTGCAGAGCAAACGCCAGGCCATCAACCAGACCGAAGAAGTTGTTGTTACGGTAAGTCAGAACGCCAGTAGTACGGCCGTTCATGAAGTTGTCGGTAGCAGCCCAAGAATCGCCGCCCCACTCAACCAGCATATCGGTATAAGCCGCTACGTCGTAGATTGCGCCGTAGTTACGGCCGTAATCCAGGGAACCTGCATCACCAAATTTCAGACCAGCAAATGCCAGACGGGTGTTAGTAGGCTGAGTGCCTTCCGCGTTGGAGGCATTCATGTTGTATTCCCACTGGCCGTAACCGGTCAGTTGGTCATTGATCTGAGTTTCTCCTTTGAAACCGATACGAGCATATGTGGTGTCATTGCTAGAAGTGTCACCAGTAGTGGTCCATACGTGCTCGCCTACAGCTTTACCGTAGAAATCCAGTTTGTTGCCGTTTTTGTTATAGATTTCTGCAGCGTTTGCTGCACCGGCTACCAGCAGAGCAGGGATTACCACTGCCAGAAT
>Ga0207696_1000930_pt1 | contig 18083 bp, 18 predicted proteins | sample KBSS54metaG_FD_184403 | JGI IMG/M metagenome (GOLD analysis project Ga0207696, IMG submission 184403) | Switchgrass rhizosphere microbial communities from Kellogg Biological Station, Michigan, USA - KBS S5-4 metaG (SPAdes) (version 2) | ecosystem: Host-associated > Plants > Roots > Rhizosphere >...
GCCCGGCAAACCGCGCGGCTTCCCACTGCTGGCTCGGCTTGCGGGCGCTGATTTGCAATGCATAGACCGGAACAGCGGGATCAATCGCACAGCTGTCACGCAGGCTGGCCGCGATTGCCGCATCCGGCAGCAGCGTCAGTTTGCCTGGCGCTGTGGCGCTGAGATTGAAAGGCCGCCCCAGGCTAAACAGGGTTTCGCTGATATGACACGGCGACTGGCTGGGTTGCGGCAGCAGATCGGTAATCAGCGGATGGGGATGGCCCAGGGCGATCACTCTGGCAGGACGCACTGTTTTAACCCACTTCAGGCCATGCTGATCCCAGCGGCTTTTTGCCAGAATCACCACATCGTAACGCTGTTTTTTCAGGGTCAGCATCAGCTTCAGTCGCTGTAATACACAGGCCAGTCGTCCCTGCCCTGCCTCACGGTGATGCAGTTTGGTGTAATAGAAGAGCTGCCGGATATCGGGATTATGCTGCAACACTGGCGCAGCGTAATTGTTAGTCAGCACGTCGACCTGATGCTGCCCCGATTGCGCCAGCGCACTGATCAGCGGCGTGGTCAGTAAGGTGTCGCCAATATTATCCCGACAAATAATTAAAACCCGCATGTCTGACATCCTCTGCGCAAAGGCTACGCCGTTCTGGCTGAATAAAAGTAAGACTCGCCCGGTTAACGTTCTGAAAACGGTAACGTAACGGTATAGTCAGCAAATTAGTCAGCGCAGTGTCAGATTGGTTCCATAGTTGCGATATTGTTAAAATATGAGGCCAGCACGACAGGCCAGAGACAGGCCTGAATTATTAACCGGATTATTATTTTTACGGCGTCGGCCATGCCGGGCCAGCGTATAGGAAGGAAAAGGCCGCCCATGGCGGCCTGAGGTCTTTGGCTTGATGACCGGGATCGGTCAGTCGCCGCGGGTTGTCAGCAGGCTGATAGCCAGCGTCATCACGGGTTCCGGGTTGATTCCGGTAAACATTTGATGAATTTTTTCAGAAATGGCTTCACCAGTCACAGGCTTATTTTCAGCCACGATTTCCATCACCGCCTGTCCAAATAGCAGGCGACATGCCGCAATAGCATCACTTACCGCTTCATCATCCATAATATTCTCCCTCTGTATCGGCAGAAGAGTACACGTCTGCGGCAACCGGATCATGCGCGGCTGCTCTTTTTGCGGCACGGGTTACAAAAATGAATCAGCTGTAAGGATCAAATAGCGTGGCCCGACACATTTAATGCCGGGCGCTTAACTGATACTGAAAGAGACTAACAGAGAGTATCGTCTAACAAATGAAGAGCGACATTGTAAATCAGCACAGGCTCAGCATCGGGTAACATCACTTTTATTTTTTCTTCCAGTGCGCGGTTGGTGACGGGTTGTTTATCCGCTAATAATTCCAGCACAGCCTGACCAAACATCAGGCGACAGATGTATATAGCGTCTTTTGTGTATTTATCTTCCATAAATCCTCCTTATAAATGAGTTATTACAGTAACGATATTCAGACGCGGATGGATGACAGATATGCGCTCACTCACTCTTTTTGCAGTGGCATCAGACAATTCAATTTGCAGAGATATTAAAATGCCACTCAGTGAGAAATGATTTATCAGCACTCTCGCAGGGAAAAGCGCTCGAATAGTGCGATGCAGGAGGAATAAGCGCTTAGCAGAGTTCGAAGCGAGTAAAACGTTTGCTTGCTGAAGACGCTTTGACCGAAAAAATGATGCAAAGGGAAGGGAAAAGTGTGGAAAACGGGTATAAAAAAAGCCGGCATAAAGTTTTACTCTATGCCGGCTTAAACAGACATTACATATTTTCGATGATCGCGTCACCAAACTCTGAACATTTCAGCAGTTTAGCGCCATCCATCAGGCGTTCGAAATCGTAAGTCACGGTCTTGTTAGCGATAGCGCCTTCAACACCTTTAACAATCAGGTCAGCCGCTTCGAACCACTCCATGTGACGCAGCATTATTTTTGCAAAACAATGTTATCCAACTGATTTAATTGATTAAAAACCAAGAAAATAGTGCTCTACATGTCCTTTGTTAACGAAAATAAATGCTACAAAATCCAATAGGTTACATTGAGTTTTGGGGAAGACTTTTATCGCAACTCTGTATGAATTTCACTCATCACAATCTCAGATTGGCAGTGGTAACAGGCTAATAACAGCTACGCTCATTTTACGACTGGCAGGTCTGCAAAACGGGTCGTGTAAGCTGGTGAAAGCATCTCTCGCTTCATGGCCCATGATCTTTCAATCCCCTGCCCCGCAAAAAATAAATTGGCCTTCCCGCTCTGATTTAGCCCATCTAATACTCGCATCAGAGCTTCGCTGTTAGGCTGTGGCTTATATTCATCAAACAGATTGAGCTGAGACACACCTTGGCTGAAAAAATCGCCTAACATCACTCCTGCTTTCATATAACGGTGTCCATCTACCCATATGTCATCAAGTGCGTCCATAGCAACACGAATGATGTCGCGGGTATCATTAGAAGGTATAAGCAGCTTCCTCGAGGCCTGATTACCATAAAACACCTCACCCTCTGCGTGCGGGCTAGTCCGGACAAACACTGCTATCTGCTTACAGTACTGCCTTTCTTTTCTCAACTTTTCGGCTGCCCGCTCTGCGAAAGAGCAAACAGCCTGACGCATGTAAATGTATTCAGTAATGCGTGAACTGAATTACCGCGAGCACACTATCTGTTGTTTGGTTGGTGCGAACTCTTCTAACTCAAGGCATTGCTCACCCCGCAGTTCACGAACAGTTCTCTCCAGCACCACGTTAAAATGCTTACGGATGATGTATGTGCTTTGCTCCGACAGATCTTTCGCTGTAATAACGCCCATAGCATTCAGCTTCTTACTTATGCGACGGCCAACACCCCAGACATCCTCAACCGGCACAAGCGCCATAAGTTTCCTTTGACGCTCTATGTTCGACAGGTCAAGTACTCCGCCTGTTTTTGACCACTTTTTTGCAGCGTGATTTGCCAACTTCGCCAGGGTCTTGGTTGGAGCAATGCCCACACCTACGGTGAGATGTGTTTCTTGCTTGATGCGCTCCCTTACCCGGCGTCCGAAGTCCTCCAGCGGTTCAATACGGCTCATGCCTTCGAGATTTATAAACGCTTCGTCGATTGAATAAATTTCTACTGCTGGGGCCATACCCTCAAGCGTAGTCATTACCCTATTCGACATGTCAGCATAGAGCGCATAGTTCGAACTGAAGATATGGACGCCATGCTTTCTGAATTCATCTTTAAGCTTGAAGTAAGGCGCTCCCATTGGTACCTGCAACTTTTTGGCTTCTGCGGATCGTGCAATGACACACCCATCGTTGTTTGACAGGACGACCACTGGTTTACCGCGTAAGTCAGGACGAAAAATCGTAAAGCTGTTGTGGATGCTGAGTTATACTCTGGCGACTTCGGTTGCGGGCGATTAATCTCAAATTAACCAACGCGGAGTCTGCAAAGAGAGGTACGGTTTTTACCTGCCCTGTCGATGGGATATTTTATATTACTTTTCAAGTCCGCTAAGGGTGAAAAGCGGACTTCCGATTAGGGATGAAAATACGCAGTAACCAATAAATAAAAGTTATGATTGACTAGATGAAGCTGGTGCCTGATATGTTTTTAAATAGTCGATAATAAGTTCTTCCATCATCGTAAAATCCGGAATTCTCGACCTAGTACGATTTTGATGTGCGATGGCACTTTCTACTTGCCCCTTTGTGCAAGGGTAGTTAAGTATTTTAAATACAATATCGCATATTTGACCGCATGTAAGATCTCTTTTATGAAGATAGGCAACTCTAGCAAGTAGTTTTGCATCATGTTCAGCAATGACTGTCCGATTAAATTGGTCGTCAATTTTCTGAGCCAATTTATATGCAACAAATTGCGTTCTAACTATGTCTCCATCATCGAGTTGTATTGGTTGACCGACATTTGAGAATTTATCTGGCCACTCTTCAGTAAGTTCAACATTAACTAGCTTTGCATTATGAATTAATGCATTTCTCAACGTAACTTTCCTAGTCCATCTTTCTATGAGCAACTTTTCCCCGTTCGTAATACCACCTTTAATTAACCTATCTATTTTTTTAATCATTTGTCCATGGCTATTATTTCGGATGTATTTACTTACTACTTGTTCTGCAAGCCAATTTTGTTGATCGTGATGGCTAAATGAAGAAGCAATTTCTCCAGCCGTAAATGCTATGGCAGACACCTCTATCAATGCAGGATTTATATATATCGCCCGCTTTGTTTGATAATAAAGATATGTTTCAAAAGCAGTTACTATATTTGTTAAGGCATTTCCTCTTACTGACCAAAGCACATCATCTTTATAATTCAAATATTGTGAGGGTGAAACATCAATACTGCTAAATAAAGTCGCGCTATCGCCTGGATATTGAGTAATAAAGTCAATGCCTTTATATTTATCATCTTCCTCCCACCACCTTTTTGTATACTCAAAGGATGTTCGACAATACCAGTAACTCCTTATCTCAGCAGTCAGTCTACGCTGAAATATTTTAAAAGCAATTGATCTAATGTCTGCACTCGCCATATTTCACCTTTAATAATTTAAAGAATAATTATAAACTCGCCGAACAAATCTCAAAAAATTTAACAGCGAACCCCTCCACTTTCAAATATCAAAACATATTTTAAATAAATTACAATCTCTCATCCCATTACTTCGGCAATAAATTTATTTTCCATATTTTTTCTGTTGAGCTACCTCTCTGAAAACTTTATAGTCAAATGGTGAAGGATGATTAGTCCAACTTCCAGAAGTTTGATAGAAATCTAAGAAAAAATCATTATCATTTAACAAAGCATGAATGAAAAAAACCTCTCCAAACTCCTTATCATTTTCTATTAAAGATATAATCTCTTGTTTTTTATCCTCATCCATCATACAGCCAAACGTTATTGATTTAATGCTTTTTTTATCGAAATCGAACAAATGATATTTATTATTTTTCAGCAATGACGCTTCATTCAATGGTAATACTGCCCTATACTCTTGTTCATACATCCATTCCTCAGACTTTCTATAAAATATCTTTTTGAAGTTATTATCATCGATATCTTCAAAGGTTAAAAAACTTCTATAGTTGCTATATTCTACTTTTTTAATTTCCAGCCCTGCCATAAATGTAGTATCAAACTCGATAACAAACCCACTGTGAGAATTTGCATAGTGGGACCACATTAAGATATTGGTCCTTGGATCTTTTTTTTCAGGAACAGAAACTGACAGGAATGGATTTACATGGTCATTTGAAGATAAACAAAGGATACCAAAATTTCTAATCTTTTCTTTATATATTTTTTGGTAATTATCTAACTGACTCTCTCTTTCAAAAGAAAAAACCCTATCATCCTCAGAAAACTTTATACAATCGAACTCTTCTTTCGAAATGCGTGACATTGATTCCAAAAATTCACTAGATAGAGGGGTTATGGCTGGCACTAGCTCAAATGGATCGTTGAATTCACCTAATGGAGCGAATCTAATTTGACCATTTTCCAAAATATCTTTTCTTTCAAATGATACAAACTTAAAAAAAGCCGATGGATTTATCATCATTGTTAACCTTTAATTTCTGGAAATCCTTGCCCAAAAGCATGACACTCATAAATTTAACTTGCTGTATTTTAAATCATTAATAATTCAATAACATCCGTAGGACTCAGTAGCACACTGAGTCCTAGCAGAATTCAAATAAGTGGTAGTAAAACCAGTGCCACAACTCTGTTTAATTTGTGAATCACTGTCTAATGCCGTTATTTCATATCTTTAAGTTTCTGAGAGTAGCTAGATAGAATTTTAAGCACGGACAAATTGTAAAGATTAATAATTTGTTGTGTGTGTTCGTCTGATAGATCCTTAAAGTTTAACCCTTCAAAGGCCTTAAAGAACATACTACAAGATTTAACGAAGTTTTTAAGATTAATTTCACGCATACCCTCGACCTGATGGGTAAATGCGGCAGCACTTTGGATTTTACCAGCGGGATGAATGATTATTCGTTTAGCTTCTAACCCAGGATAATGCTTTTCAAACCAAGCGCATGAGCGATTCATTTGCTCGGCTTCTCGTTTATTAACCTCTGAGCGGTTAACATCGACCTCACTCTTACATTCAATGAGGAGATAGTTTTTATCATCAAGAGCCCAGAGGTTGTCAGGACCCTCCTTCCACTCCATATCTGGACGCTCACCAATAAATCCGAGTGCAAAGCTCAATTCATTCAGAGCTTGCTCAAATTTATCAGCTTTAACACCAAATACAAGTCGCTCGAGAATATCCGAAACTGCGATATTTAGCTCGCTGTAATCATCGAATTTTTTAATCCATTTATGAATTCTCTCTACTCGCCCCTGACTACGTATTGTTAGCTTGGTAACCGTAACTCCAGTCGCAGGCTTAAGGAGCAGCATGTTATTTTTGTGCGCATTTATTTGTTGAGTGTGAGAATCCGCTCTTGCTGAATTGTACAAGTAACGAGCTCGCTCCTGGAGATACCAAGCTTTATCATTGGAGTCTACGCTACCACTGTCAAGAAGGTCTTGCAGGATTTTTGCAGCGCCACTGTAATCCCCCGCCATATAAGCTTTCTCAGCCTTAAATTCAGCTTCATAGATATTAAGAATATCTTTATTAGCGCCAACTGGTGTGACTTCACTCATTTGCTCGGTGTAATAGGTTTTCCAGTCATCATCACGGTTTAGGCACTGTTTAATCAATCCATAGAATGCTGTGTTTGGGCTTTCACCATCAGCTATTTCCTGCTTAGCCATTTTTCCAAGTTCAATTCCTATCTCAATCTGTTTAGCAAACTGGGGCGAAAGATACTGGCGAGAAGTCGCATCTCGAAGAGTACGCACAAGTTCAGCCCCTACCACAACGATGACTGAATAGTCTTTCTCGCCACGAACACTTCGTCCCATACCTTGTTCAATTGTACGCATTGTCTTAGTAAGTGTTGCTTTAGAATTAGGTCTTACGCGCTCGGCATAAAGATCTATCAAGCTTTCTGAGAAAGGTTTGGAATCAAACATTAAAATTCTGCAGGCTGAGTCGGGTAAATCAATACCGTCGTATCGGTTAACTAATACGATGGTCTCTTTGTAGCCACCCTGGAGAAGTTTAGAGATAGCATCGTCAACATTGTCTTTATCAGTGATTACTGCACCATAAGATTTCCAATCTTTTGATCGAGCAGCGCTTGGAGTCAAACCTACTCGACCGAATTTTCGCTTATCACTTGGAGTTGCTAACCATTTAACCAATTCCTCGCGATTGAGATTTTCATCAATAATGGAGGGTAAGAGGATCATCTTTTCACCTGACCACGTTTCTTTAGAGTAGGTCAGCGGTTGTGAGATTGTTTCGGCTGAAAGCTGTAAACCTTTGACAAGAAAAGCATCATCCGTCACCGTCGCAGACATGAATATTCGATGCTTTGCCTTAAAATAAGAGCCGAAAGTATCAAGTGGTGCAACATAGGGTTCGATCTCGATTGCCAAACCGGAGATAATACATTGGCAATGCTTAAGCATGTCTTTCAATAAAGGCCACGCGAATTTGATGGATTTGCGATCTGCTTCTTGTGCAAGAATTGAGGCTACTTCACTTTCATGGTTAAGCCAACTCCAATAAGGGACAGGAAGAAAAGCTTCCCTTTTCTCATTTTCAATCTCTGCAAAAGTACCGATTCCTTGTTGTTCGAGTTCGGCACGAAATAATGACAAAAGCCTTGCATAAGCTGGTTCATCTTTTGGAATGCGAATTCGACATTGTTCACGGATTCGGTCAGAGCATGCATGCGCATCGTCCATCAGAACAGTATCGAGTAAGATAGAATGGTTATGTAGCCCGAATTTTGTCATCCCATTAAAAAGTTTGCTTGCGGAAGTAACTAAAATCCGATCCCCATTAATGAATTCTTCGGGAAGCTCACCTTCACTAGTGCAAGTTCTGATTCCAAATTGTTTAGCTTGTTCACAAGTTTGATTGATCAAAAAATTATCTGGACAAAGATAGACAACCGGTGACTTTCCTGCGTTTAGGCGAGATTGAAGCATTAGTAAGCCAATTAATGTCTTACCTTGCCCTGTATGAAGTTTGACGATTACGTCACGTATTTTCGCCTGATCCTGATGCCAAGCTTTAAGTATCGCCTCCTGGGCTGGACGCAAAGGGCCCTTGTCATGCTGACGATCAAGCGTATCGTAAAGAGCTATCGGATCGGTTGGTTTTAGAGTAACTCTACCAGCGAGATGTTTTTTAAAGTTGACCATGTGACATCCTTGAGGATATTTAAATGATAAAAATATCTTAACAAGTTAAGTTGCAAATCGGAATAAGAACGAGTGCACTATTTGCTCAAATTTAAAATTCCAAAAAGTCACTGCGTCGCAAACTCATACGATCTACCCGGCCAAAAGTGCCGAATGTGTGCCTATCTTACATCAAATGCTACCTATCTTTAGGTAAGTTGCAAAGATATCTTTACGTGCTAATTATTTAAGAATAGAGATTTTTGGCGTTGACATCAGCTTGTAAAGCATTAGTGATCTTTGAACTTATAGTCGTGCAATGTAAGCAATTACATGTGGCAGGTTGCCTTAGATTAACTCAGTGTAATTTTTGTAGTGTCCGCTTTTGGTACAGAGCGAACATTGTGGGCTTTCAAGATCTGTTCTGCACCAACTGCGGAGTTGCCGGGGATTTTTATGCCTGTAACAGCACAGACAGCGCGATACTTACCGCTAGGTCATCACGACGTTCTGAGAGCTTCATAATCATATTAGCAATAGCTTCCGGCGTTACCGCTTCCTTCGAGCTCACAAGTTGCCAGACAGCCGCCCCCATAGCAATGCATGCTGCTTCGTATGCTTGTTCCTCAAATCCATTTCCCATACAGCTCCCCCTATTCAGTGAGTCCCGAATGTAACCTATACAATTACTCTTGAAATATTAAGAACTCAGATTTGCGGCACGTCTTCCAAATAATATTTATTAGATACAATGCATAACAAAAAACCCGGCATAAGCCGGGCTGGTGTTGGCGAAATCAGATAACAAAGTAAAACGAATATAGGGAGCTGATTATTTTATTTAAACCCAAAATAGTGGCTATCCAGATTAAAGCGCACCCCATTAGCATCAGCTTCCACACAGTCTTCCTTTCCATAATACGTTAGCCTCCTCTAACAACAATAAAATATACCCCCCCTCTTCTCAGTCATAACTGGTTGTACCGATCAATAATGCGAGATTGATCGGTGACACAGATCGATTAAGTTAACCCATTGATAATTAATAAAATCAAAGACCACACTTTTCCTACTGGACTATTTTAGCCACCAGCAGCCACATACATCTCATTTAGGTAGTCTTTTAATGCAGCCTCAGCTTTCTCAGATGTTGCATTGCTCCCATCAAAGGCGTACCCAAAACGAAAACGGTAATTCAGTATCGTTCCACCCAATACCAGCGAATAACAGCACACTAACTGTTGAGGATCAGTTTCGGTAATTTCAATAACATCAAGAAATTCAAAATCAACATTGCAATAACCTCGTTCATCAGGCGCACCAAGACCATCAATCATTGATTCATCGGGAATAAATTTTGCTGTAAATGTCATTAGACTGGTCTCCACGGATCAGAAGGATTATTAACGGGATACCACATGCCGTCATTTGACGCGTATAGCATCTGCATTTTTGGCGTGCGTGTTGTATCGATGCAGAAACACATCCCGTAAGTGGTTTTAGCTGGGTCTGGCAGTTCTGCGTATGTGTAACGAGGAAAGCGAATAGCATCATTAAACTCCTGATACTGCATATATCGCTTTTCACCATTAATAAAGATAGATATCCAGTCCGTTGCAGAGATGGATTTGACACTCGATGAATCCAAAAGTAAGTCGCCTGAATCCAAATCCATGCCGAACCCATTTCCGCCATATGTGCCAGAGTTTATGGCCCAGCGTCTTGGTACAGTCACGTTGTTGGCAATGTCATCAACATTGGATAACTGCGAGTTCGAAGGCACAAAGTAAAATGGCGAGCCTGAACTCATGCGTGGGATGCTGTTTGTCTCAATGAAAACTCCGGTTGCCCGCGCATATTGTGCGACCTTCACATAGATGTGTAGGGTCTGCCAGCTATGTACGATTCTGATCTCTTTGACGGGAGTACCACCTTCTCCATGCCAGTGTGCTTCTATTGTTCCGGTAGTGGCGTCGTTAGGTTTTTTCATCTCAACATACAAACGAGCTTCACCGCCGCCGAAATTCGTTGATCCTGGGCGTGTGACAGGCGTCGCCGTGGTTTCCCAGCCGGATGCACCCAAGAAACGCACTATCGCTGTGTGGCCCAGTACAGGCAGTACGATGCGCCCGACATAGAACCATGTCTCAGCATTATTGGAATTTTTTAAAACTGTGTCTGAGTAAGTGAAATATGCAGCCAAACCAGACCGCATGGATGCACCTGTAGCCGTAATACTGGTGCGGCCCTGATCCATTGCGTTTGTTACCGAAGGAGGCAGGCTCTTTCCTTTATCCATGTCCGGCGTATAGCCAGATAAGGTGTCATCAAGCGTTGCGCCCTGAGCGTAACGGCAGTTGAATTCAACTGTTTTTGCCCATTTTGTTTTAGCCGGATAGGTGGAGTTCTCCATTATGACGGTATTCAGAATCCACCCGCCTTGTGAAATATCGTAGGTGTACTCGTTATTTGAAAACCAGACGTTATACATCAGGCTCTGACCGCAACGAATCAATTGCAGTACATCAACAGTCGTATTGCTTGAGAAGTTGCTGTTTGTAATTTCTATTGCTGTGGAGTGGTTCCAGCCGCCCTTTTCAGTGTTCGACCAACCTGCCCTTAAAAATCCGCCTGACGCTTTTGAGCAGTAAATCTGATCAAATTTGGTATCAATGGTGTCCTGAACATCAAACACCAGACCACCGGTATCGTTGCAGCGAAACGATTTAACGCGAATGTACTGACCAGCAGGGCAAACGTTTTTATAAAACGGCGTTACCGTGCCCGCGCCTATCAGGTGCAGACCGCTGATTTCCATCCTGCGAGCATTGACCTGAAAAACCGGTGTGGTTGACGTCTTATCAACAAAATACACGCGTGTCAGAGGAACAGCGCCATATTCCACATCAGGACCACGAACCCGGAAGGTGCCCTGCTCTGCCTCGCCCGAAAGGTCGAATGTCGAACTCAGGGCTATCTCACCGGCCGGTGTTCGTACTCCAACAGAATTCCCTGACTGCCCCTGCATGCCATAATGCATCCGTTTTACGGCGGGCATGTCGTCCGTCACGCCATCCATCACCGCGCCATAGTGCGTTACATTCAGCATTTCAGGGGGGCAATTGCGTTTCCATCGCCTGCCGCTCTTGGTAACGATGACATACCCGCCATCGTCTGCCGATGTGGCGTCGTCCTGCCAGTACACAAACGTGCCACCGCCTCTCCCCGTGCCGATAGTGTATTCACGCACAAAGATGCGCTGCCCATCCATTTCGGGCTCTGTTGAGCGCAGCGTTATGATGTCAGGACACTGACCTATCTGTTTCAGCCCGTCATTGCCGGCCAGCTCCTGACGCAGCGCAGCATCTGCAACGCCCACCAGCTGAGCAGAGTCAATGGCCCAGCTGGTGGTATCATTGCCGGTAGTCGTCCAGGGAATTTCTGTTGCGCCAGTGAGTTTATAGAACTCCCCCTGATAACGAATAATCTGGTTGTACGAATTGATAGTGAGCGGACCATTCTCATAGTCGCCGACCACCTCATAGCCCGAGTTTTGAATGAAATAATTAAACTGATCGGATTGGCTGGTGATCTGGTCGGTGAACTGTTTTTCCTGCCCGCTGAGCTGGTTCTCAAAATCTGCCTCCATTCCGCGTATGGTTTTATGCCTGCCGCCGAGACGATCTGTATATTCCCCCGAGGGTGACGTAGTGAACTCATCGATTTTACCGGCGTTAAATTTCAGGTCGCGGGGCGATTCACTGGGTACTGGATTTTTAGTTGGTTGGGTAGCCATATTTTTTCCATAAAAAAAGCCAGCGCGAGGCTGGCTTGGTGATGGGATGCGTTAATCAGGGGTAAATCAGGTCGCTGTACTCTGTGAGGGTAAGCGCTGTCGTCCCATCGCTGCCGGGCTGTTTTTCAGTAATTATCCAGCGCGTGGCGTCGAGCTCCTCAGTCGTGGCAATCACATATCTCGATGGGGATTGCACCTGATAACGATTATGTCCAGCCAGCTGGCCCATGGCGGCGGAAACTCGATCAGATAGTCATCGAACTCGTCATCAGAGTTTTTCAGCTCTCTGGCAACCACGTTTCCGGTCCAGGTAAACGTTGATCCCTTCTGGTTCCATGTCGGAAAAGCTGTAAAGTGCAGCTCCTGAACCTCAGTACCTGTATCCCCCGTACCAGTCGAAACGCGCATGTTGAACCACTGATTACAGTTATCCAGATAATTAGGGCTGCGTATTCAGGCCTAGGTCTCGGCTTGCCTCGTCTGCCTCATCCCAGCGCGCCCGCCGCAGTGCGGTAGTCAGCTCCGTTCTGGCAATTCTGTTAGCGCGGCGTTTTTCAATACCTGCCTGCGCGGTAAGGTTTTTAGCCACCACTGAGGGGTGAAGCCCGCGCCCGATGCCCTCAGTCAACACTCGCGCCATGTTCCGTTTAACCTCTGCCGATAACCCCTTCATCTCCTCAAACACGCGCGTGTAAACCAGTGTCATTCGTCGCTGATAGGGTTCGCTCATTAGCAGGGACTGGAGGGATTGCCTGTCAGCCAAGTAGGTTGCTGACTGCTGGGACAGGTTGGCAAATGTCTGGGCGGTTCCGCGTACAACGGCAACCTCAACGTAATTCTCAGTGAACCAGTTGTTGTTTTGGTTTCCCTCCACCAGCACGGCATCGGTGAGAATGCTGGCGTCGTTGAGAACCATGTTCAGCAGAACCGGATCGAGCTGGTATTCATAGCGGGCGTTAATGGCGAGGGATGCCGGGAATCGCTCAAGAGCGTCTTTATAAAATTTACCGACCTTCTTAATACGTCTGGCAAAATCCTTCATCGCCTTGCGTTCTAACTGGTCAATGCCGGTCGGGTCTTGTTTGTTGCTGGGTAGGATTGCGGACTTAGGCTTTTTACTCCTCTTGGTCATCGTCGTCCTCCGGCAGCGGTTTACCACCACCAGGCTCATAGCCTGCCGCAACACGGATTTCATCAACCGTGAACACCTGCTCTCCCGAGGCGAGCGCTGTCTGGTTGATGCTGCTCATTTTGCTGGCGCTTTCGAGTTTGTCAGAGGGCGATTGCTCGTTTAGCTCATCCCAGACGATGCTAAATTTCGCCACCGGCTTGATGATTTGCAGGTATATGAGCTTATCGACCATATCCTCAATGTCGAACGACAAATCACCCCGGCGTGACTGGCAGCGACTGTTAAAATAAATTTGGTCCTCAGTGCTGGCCCGCTCACCTGACTGATTGCCAACGATAATGCGTGAAGGAATATCAACCGAAGCACAAAATGTCTTCAGGTTCACCTCATAGGTGGGCTGCGGGTCAGAGACGGCATTAACCATCGATGTGACCTGAGCACCCTGAGTAATTAGTAGCGTATCGTTACCACGATTTAGTTCCCGTGCGGCTTCGTTAAAACGCTCCTGCAGTTCATCGACAGTGACGCCATACAATGAGGCCAGATTTTTGAAATCGACCTCTTTGTCGAAGTTGATGCTCTGCTGGCGCGCTGCATTCTTCAGAAACGACTCACCAGAGCCGCCTTCGACTTTCTCCAGGCTGACGCAGGCGTTATAACCCGGCTCCAGAAAACCGATCTCGTCATCTGACATATCGCCGATGATCAGAACGCGGTCAGGGTGAATTTTATGCTGTGCAGTACTGCCGTCCGATAGCGTCTCTGTGTACTGCCACATCGTGATAGCGCCATTGCTGTCGCGGGTGGCAACCTTCAAGGCGCTTGCCCATACAGGCGTGATTTTTTTCAACGCCTTGCCCTTAACAACAGGAGCTTCCCACTCCTTGCTGTCTTTGACGTGCAGCAGGATGCCAGCACAGCGTCCCACCAGCCGCCTGACGTCAGCTTTGGCAAATGCGCGCCAGAATCGGTGATTGAATACCTGATTGCTGCCACGTTCCCACGCGGTTATCTCTCGCGATTCGTCAGATTGCTCACCCTCAATAACCTGCGGGTTGGTTTTCCAGCAATTTGAGGCGAGCTTATTTACCGCACCGTGAGCAATGCCGCCACGCCGGTACAGTTTGTACAGATCATCGAAGGTCAGGTTTTCTTTAAAGCCGTATTCGCACCATGCGCTCGCGCGCTTTGTATCCAGCCCCATGCCAGGGTTGAATGCCATTGCGCGCGCACGGGCCATCCTGACGTCATTCAGCGCGTGATTGACAGCGAGTGTTAATTTATCAGTCATGGTTTTCCTGCTGGTGGATTTCAGGCAATAAAAAAGGCCGCCTGAGCGACCTTTGGTTATAAAACTTTAATTATTTAAAAACGAACTTTTCGTAAAGTATGTACATACATCGTACACCGAGCTCACTACTGTGAAGTGTTCCGTTTATATAATGCTTATTGTTAGTGAGCACAAATTCCCAGTTGTCTTTTACAACCTTATTGTTTTCCATAAGACCTTCAGATACTAGCCATGCATGATCGCAGACAGAGAGAGCATCAATTAAAGCCTGCCCCTGCTTAGCATAAGCACTTCTAAGGTGCGCCTGATCCAACTGCTCAGGCATTTGGGTTAAAAGATACGAATATCTTGATATAGCTTTTTTAAATTCTAACTTGGCTTTAAGTTCATCCTGCTTTCGCCATCGATAGATTGCAATAATGGCAATTATCGCTGTTAGCGCAGTAAAAATAGCTGATATCGCAGACCAAAATGTCGACCATTCCATATGAGCCCTCCTAATAAGGGTTCATATATATCAGACTCTCAAAATTATGACCTCAATCATTTCCCTTGAAGCCGTTTTGGAATCATCATGCCCATCGTCTGAGCCTTGCGTTTGATGTGTCCATCGAGGCTGTATCTAATGCCATCCCAGCAGTGTTCATTGCCATCAGCCAGTTTGGGCAGCACCTCGCCTGTAATGCGATCAGTTTTGTAGGACCACATTCTGGCTTCGCGTGCCACGTTCTTACAACGTGGGTGGATTATGATTTCATCAAAGCCGCGCAGGTGGGCGATGCCATCCTCTACACTGCCCTGCCACTTCTCGGCCGCAGAAATATTGAATCCTTGACGCCTGAGATAGCTGATTGTTTCCGGGCGGGCTGAGTCAGCTTTGATGGGCCAATCGCGTGCGCCGGGGATAGTGTCATATAGGGCGAGCATGTGGTCGAGTTCGGTTTGCTGCCCATAGGCTTCGTATTCAACATAGAGCCGGTTATGCAGGATGAACGAGCGGGTGAGCGTATTAGGATCTTTGGCAAAACCGAAGTCAGCACCAAAGAAAAGCCGCTCAGCCTCTTTCCACAAATTATCCGAAAACTCAGCAACACGGTATTTACCTGCCAGCACCTGTTTGTCTGAGTTTTCGAGGTATGCACCCTCCCATACCCAGGCATAAGTTGCTGGATCGAGGCGGCGCTCATCGTTCTGGCGCTCGCCCTCCAAAACGTCAGGAAACCAGGGATTATCCGTGTAATTCATCTCTACGGTTATGCAGTCGTCACCAGCCTCTTTGCGGAATCGCTTATCAGTAGCGCTGCCGTCGCGCTCAGGGTTCCATGTCACCCAAATCTCTGATCCCTCTTCGCGCACTGTTGGGCTAAGTTTCTGCCAGGCGATTTCACTGACTGACTCAGCCTCATCTACCCAGCAAAGCAGGATGCGCGCCTTTGACTTGATGCTGTCCAGGTTGTGCCGTAGACCAGAGAAAACATATGTCACCGTTTTGTCGATGGTACGGATGTATTTATCACCAATGTCAAAGTTGGACGCCAGCCAGGGCACGGAAATGATCGCCTGCTTAACCTCCTGCATGCTCGACTCCTCCAGTGAGTTCATGAACTCACGCGCACAAAGGATCACGCCGCTCTCGCGGTTCATCATCGCTTGATATGCCCTGACGGCTGTCATCAAGGCAAACGTGCGTGTCTTTGCACTGCCGCGCCCACCATGTGAACAGCGATAGCGTTTACCTACCGCAGTAAAAAGGGGGGCAAGTTTAGCGGGAATTGGAAGTTGTACGGCGTCACTCATGCTTAGGCTCAACGGGTAAAAGCTGAATCACAGTTGGTTTTGATGCCATGCTGCCATCAGGGCTGGTGTGCTCAAACTTCTGCCGGTTAGTGTAGGCTTCCCCAACCTCTTTGGCTGCCTGTTCCATCAGTGATGCGGCCAGCGCAAGATTATGCATTTTTTCGGCCTTGTTCATCATGCGATCAAGCGTGCGTAGACGATAAGATTTATTGGCAATCGGGATGTCAGATATTTCAGTCTGAAACCGGGTGCGTGTGCTGTTAAATAGAGCGACCCACTTTTTTGCAAGCCCCTTGCCGCTGGCCTTTGTTGGGTCATGTGATTCTATCTGTTGAGGTGTAACTTTAATGCCAAATTGTTTTTGGACGGCCTCAGCAACAATCCCTAGCGAATCAAAGCATGCAAGTGACTGAATGATGAAGGCTTTCACCTCTGGTTTTAATGCAGCCATATTTCACCATTCTTCCAAAGCATTCTAAAATTTACGCCAGCTTCATCAGGCACGTTCCACAGGCTCTGGCTACATTAAGCTGTGACACTTCGGCGGGCTGACATGCAGCTTCCACCAATTGCTGAACATCAACGCTGGCACCATATCGGCGGACAACCCCAACGAACTCCTCAACATCATGCCCTCGCATTGTCATAACTGGCCGCCCCTCTGAATTGAATTTAGGCGCACCGAACTCATCACGCGCCTGCGCAATGTGATAAAGCTCATGCTCTACAAGAGCGCAGAAGTCGAGGTCACTGCATTCACAGCAGTAATCTGCTGCCAGCGTGATGATGAATTTTGGAACATATCCGAACCATTCGTGCATCTGTTGCTGCATGCGCGCCTTCTGCCAGCCACCTGCCCGCATGGTGATCTCCTCAGCCTGACCCAGCACAGTTCTGCCGCGTTTAGTGAAGGCGGTCGATGCCCATATAAACCGAATATCGGCATGCTGTAGATGGAGATGTTCAGGATTGTGGAGTGCTCCCTCTTCACTGAGGATGTGTTCAGTGATCCACTCATGAATTTCATTGGCAGGGGTCAGGCAAATGTAGGGATTAAATTCATTCAAAATAATGTGTGGTGGTTGCGGTCGGTTTAACTGGTCAATATGCATGGGCTTAACCTGTACGTTTAGTTACTACTATCTCAGCCTCTGTACCAGATGCAACGCGCAGCCATACTACCCATGGAGCGTATATATTCATAACGCGACCGGCCTGATGCCAGGCGCTTGAATCTGCGCTGTCGCTCAATGCCGGGACGCTGTAGTGAGTAAATATCTGGTCCATTTCCGTCACTCAACCTCGCAGGCCGTTCGAGGTGATAAGGTTTCTGCCAGCTCTATTACAACGACGTTCAAAAAGGCCAGGAATCACTGTGGACTGACATGGGCTGAAGGTGCAGCACCTACCTTTCATGAGCAGCGTTCGCTATCGGAACGTCTGTATCGTGAACAGGGTGTGGACACTCAAAAGTTACTCGGCCATAAGACTCAGAAAATGACTGATCGCTATAACGATGATCGCGGCAAAGAATGGATTGTGGTTGCTGTGTGATGCTGATTTTATAAACAGTTTTGGGGAAGAGTTTTGGGGAAGTTTTGGGGAAAGAAGGCGTGAAATAAAAAGCCAACACGATTTTTACATTCGTGTTGGCTGTATGTTACGTAATGCGGATTACATATTTTCGATGATCGCGTCACCAAACTCTGAACATTTCAGCAGCTTAGCGCCATCCATCAGGCGTTC
>Ga0207696_1000932_pt1 | contig 18053 bp, 13 predicted proteins | sample KBSS54metaG_FD_184403 | JGI IMG/M metagenome (GOLD analysis project Ga0207696, IMG submission 184403) | Switchgrass rhizosphere microbial communities from Kellogg Biological Station, Michigan, USA - KBS S5-4 metaG (SPAdes) (version 2) | ecosystem: Host-associated > Plants > Roots > Rhizosphere >...
TCCGTTCCACCGTAAAGGGGGCACACAGGGATTTCCACAAAAAAGTTAGACTTTTTCGTGTACTTTGGCTGATGGTCTGCTAAAACCAACTGGCAATGTAGGCCAGCACGCAAAGGATAGTATTCGCTATTGTTGTCGTCAAGCGTAGGAAATGACAATCGTATTAAAATAGATCATTAAAAAGAAAGGATGAATAATTCAAACTTTTTGTTAAAAATTGGTTTATAAAACAAAGAAACTGGCTTATATATTCATAGGAAAATAAGAATATACTTTTCATGCTTTATTAATTTAATAGCTACATAGCAAATTATAGATTAGCTTTAGAGATGACTTATGTATTTGTTTTATTTTAAACATAAGCCTTTTTAACTTAATTCGAGTTATGAAAATAATATTGGATATTGTCATAAAATTTTCTAGAGATTTAGTTATAATATCTTTACTTAAATCAATTATTAACGAAAAATGGCGAATACTTCTAAATCATTTATCGGCTTTACTGCTTCTTTGGTTCTCTATTTCTCTGGAATAAATACACTTTACGCAAAAATACCTGATGAACTTCTTTATCAGCCTCCCAAAAATGTACAATCAACTCAACTAGCTACTCTAGTAGGTTTTCAAAAATTAAATGCTCTCCAGCTTATTAAAGCCCGTATATATCTTACTTATATCAATGATAAAGCTACTTTAAATCGCTCATATGACTGGAATAAAGTTTATGAGATTTCTCCAGGTTCGACAGACATCAGACTTGTATCAGATACACCAAACTATTTTACAAGTGGTCGTTTAAAATTTACTGCAAAAGCCGGACAACATTATCAAGTTAAGAATAATCAGGCTGATATAAAGTTTAATAAAGAACCTTTACTATTTTGGGTGGAAGATATTGATACAGGTGAGGTTGTAACGCCTAAGCAAGAATTATTAGGTATTACAGTTCCTTCATCAGTAAATTTTATGCCTGTGATCATTTCAAAATAAAGAAGAGATATTATTGTGAAAAAAACTATTTTATTGACTAGCCTAACTTTTTTGGGATCACTATTATCTGGATGTATAACAACTAGAAATGCTGGACCTGTAGAACCAATCACTTATTACTCTTCTCCTGCTACTTCAACAAATACAGCGACAATTATCGGTAGCACCGAAATTAGCCAATCAATTAAAGCTGATAAAATTGCATATGTATTTGCTGTTGATTTTAAGAAAATCGAAAATGGCCGAGGACAAATGAATTCTCAGCTAGCAGTAGAAACTGGTGAGCATGATCTACAGCTATGGTGTCAACAAGGCGGTTTTAAATATACAAACTTAGCACGAGTAAAACTTGAAGCTGGTAAGCATTATCAAGTTGGTTTCGCTATGAATGTCAATAAACAATACAATTGTTATATGTGGATCTACGATCTAGATGCAAAAAAAGCCATTGGAGAATTAATACCTACAATTGAAGTTGGTGAATATGCCAATCCCGACAAAATGCGTCCAATTACACAATTTTTAGAAGCTCGTCCAAATACCCAATCAAATGTGACTGTACCGATTCGAGTAATCAATAAAATGGGACATAATTAAAATAAGTGAGAGGGAATTTTAAAAGATTCCCTCTCATGATTAATATTCATATGGACATGTTATATGAAACAAACTCTAATGGTTCCCCACAAATAATTTCCAACACCTCACAACTAGAAATCAAAAAATATTTATATAAATTTAGATCATTAAGATATTCATAGTTTTGCTCATTAAGCCATTTATATAAATCTAACCCTTCATCTAAAGATAAAAAATTTAAACCATAGTCATCCATCTCAGATTGCATTTTCAAGGTTAGCCCTTCTTGGGTAATCCGAAATGAGTTGATTCGTGGAAACTTTATTATCCCAATGAGATATGGAATACATACCCCCATTTTTATATTCTAAATCTCTATAGTCAGATGTACTATCAGGAGTCGCATTTTGACCAAATGCCTTTAAATCTACTTTCATAATATTCTACTTTGAATTTCAAGTGTAATTTTATTATTTGAACTCCAATTTCTTACCTTCACAATCCTAACATCATTTAATTTTCCAACCCATCCTGTTTGATTATTTGGACCAGATATAGTCCATGTCTTTAGGTTGTAATGAGTTAGAATCTTTGTGAGCAGTACTATAATCTCCCTGTTTTTCATATTGAGTAGTTCAACCTTTTGTCGCTCTACCAGGCGAGGTTTTTTCTAAAATTCCTTTTATTTTATCTTCATCTTCTGGAGGAGGCGTTGCTACCCCCCTGAAGAAACTGAAATAGGCTTCACAATCTTTTTATCATCAGTACTGTTAGAATTAGCTGCTAACGTTGCCCTTACTGAGATTCCTAGTTGTGCTGCTCTAGATACGCATGCCGCGTTTGCAGCACATGTACGAACACCTAAAGTTAAACTTACAAGAACCTTCTCCAGCCTCAGCTATGAGTACTTCTACTCGGGTTCATATCTTTCATCTTTTAATACATAGGGATATACTTGCCCTAACCAAACATGTTTTGCTATATCTTTACCAGTGTTATCTTCTTTAGTATTTTGATATTTATCAAAATACTTTTTTAAAATTTTCATCACATTATTAAAAGATTTTTTATCTAAAGTTGAAAAATCAATAGTATCCATAAACTCATAGACAAATGTGATTTCTGGAATAATTTGGGGAAAAGACTTTTCTAATACATCAATAATAGTATCCCCAAAACATAAAGCGTAACTTGAAGCCATGCTTTCACCCATCAGCTTTTCATTTTCAGGATCTATAAGCGGATTATAATGTAAATTTTTCCCAACAATGATACTACCAGCCATTTCTACACTCCTTTATTTAATAATTAAAAACTTTGCTTGATCCGCTTTAGGCAGTGTCTTCAAATAATTACTAAACAATGCCTGATTAGATGGACTCAACACTCTATAATCTATTGGTATAATATCCGATTTATTCAAATGATCAGGTATAGTTTTTTGAGAGATAACGCCTTTCAACTTATCCTCAAACTTATAATTAATACCATCAATTTCACTTTGTCCAGCACCTTTAGTTGTAAAAATAAAATCAACTTTTTTCCCTGCATTAGGGCCCGTTACTATTATAAAATCACCATCTTTTTGTTTTTGCCCATTAATTACTTTTTCCGACAATCGTTCCATTTTTCCTAGAAAAGGTTCCAGTTGGGCAGCAGCAGCCGCTTCTGCTGGTTTAAATTTTCCATTACCTCCAGCATCAATCGTGTTAAGGCGTTTAAATGCTTCTAATGACGTAGATGTTGGTTTAACTTCATTAAATCCATCAGTATTTCTAGTTGCTTTTTCTAATGACTTGTTTATGCTAATAGAAGATCCAATAGGTTCTAGTATATGACTGAGCTTTTTAGTCACTCCCAAGCTAATGGTTTCTGTTAATGCAAGTAAACGACTTTTTTGTTGGTCAGTAATATCCATTCCTGTTGCAATAACTTTGATATTTTCTCCTACAAGTATGGCAGTTCCATATCCAGGCACACTCTCAATTCGATCCACAACCGCTCTAAGTTGTTGTTTTTCTGCATCTTTTAAATTCTGATATTTCTGTCCACATGCTGCATCCGTCAAGCCCTTACAATTTTTTTCTTCCCAATTTTTTAAATACTGAATTCCAGCAATAGCTTGTGCCTTTTGCTGAATATAGGGATCAAATTTACCAAACTGGTTAAAACTTACATACTCACTATAAAGTTTTAACCCCTTTGCTGTATCCTGACCAATAAGTAATTCATTAATTTTTGTACTGCATAACGTACTATTAAAGTTTGCTCCACTACAAGCTTGTCTTAATTTGTTATCATTATTATTACTGATCACCTGGTATTTTATATAAATATTAGTTTTACACTCATTGGTAGTACATGTATCCAATTCCCCTTTTAAATTTTTAAATTCTTGCGATGTTAAATAATTGTTTGTTACAGCAATATTCGCAGTTTGTATAGCCACATTTACATCGTAACCAGTAAAACCAGCTATACCACCTGCGACTAATTGAGATATCGCCAGCACCTTTTTATTGTAGCTATCTCTTTCTGCCACAGTCATTTGTTCAACTGGCATAGTCTTTGGGATTAAATCAGCTGCAATCTCACCTACTGCTGCACCAATTGCTCCTGACTCACAATCAGATGAAGCAATAGTTGCTGTTGCACATCCTACCGCTGCATGTGCAACCTTATGTAATAAATAGTCTATATTCTCTAAATCTTTAATTTCACCAGCTAGTGAGCCTTGTAAAGCAAAGGCAATATTGGTTAATAGTGCAACCTCAAGATTCTCACTTAAACTATTACCGTTAATTGTAGTCCCAATTACTGCACCTGCTCCCGCATTTACAATACCTTGTCCAACACGCCCAATAAGTGATGTCACAAATTTCTCTGAATTTGCCATATTAGACAATTCCTTTATTTGAGACACATTGCCAAGCCCATTTAACACTCCTGCTGTCGCAACTGTAGCCATTAAACTACGAACTGACTCCTTACTACCAATATCTTTAAGCGTCTTACCAATATCTCCACCGTTATTAATCAGGCCAACACTTGCCTGAGCAGCCAGACTAGTGACAGCAGCATTTGCCATTACCCCTAATGTTGACGGAACAATTGCTCCTGCGGCAGTGGTAGTCACTCCAGCAGTTCCTAGCATACTTGCACCAAGTCCTACAGTTGTACCACTTGCAGCTGTTCCCCCAGCTGCTCCAGCCGCCGCCGCTGTACCAGTACCCATTGTCGCAATAGTGACGATGATAACAATTAAGGCCGCTCCTGCTCCTGTTAAACCTTGTGATTTATAATCCCAATCCTTTTGAGTAAGGAGGACCTTTTGCCAATCCACATCATTACGATTGACTAAATCTTTAAGGTAAGTATTTCCAGGTTGATTTGCTAATTTTAAAATTTCATCCCGAAGTACTATTTTATTGGCATCTTTTTCGCTTATCGGTATTTGTACGCTCAGCCCACCAGTAGCTTTAAAGGTCGGTGGTGTGGGACCATTAAAACTTGGAAGTTTGGCTGTTTCTGTAATTGATCCCTTATCTTGCATCGATTGCCAAACAACGGAGTTTTTCTCTTTTTTAATTGTGTTATTAATACTGGTGACACTTGGCTCTAAAAATATTTTACCACCGGACTCAATTGTCGCTTCTTTCAGATAATTAAACTCTGTACCGGCTAAATGAGTATCAAACCCTGACTTGGTCCCAATATATGATGCAGTTAATATGGAAGGAACTTGGGTAACCACCTGATAACTACTGTTGGTTTTTGAAGTATTATATTTAATTCCTAATATTGAAGACTTCTTATTAACCTCCAGCTGATTCTTGGAAATTTCGTTCACGGTATTAAAGTAAAGATCCCCACCTGAGCGGATAAATACATCCCCACCTTCTGCTATAAACTGTCCTGAATAGATATCGATCTTATTATTTTTATTTAATTCTTTACTCTCGATATAGATATTCTTGCCACTAATATCGACTGAAGCAGGTCGTGTTGATTCATTCTCAGAAAAGGTCGTAATCGTTTTCTTTTTTAAACCACCCCACGACTTTTTCTTTTCAACCGATGTTGATCTGTCATAACTCTGCTCAAGGGCCACATCAAATAGTATATTTTTATTCGATTCAATCTTGACATCCCCCTCAGAAGAGCTAATACCTACTGCTTGAAGAATTAGATTGCTTCCTTCCTGTGTTCCTGTAGTTTTTATATTGACTCCACGTTTCCCTTCAACAAGGGTCGGTGTAAGTAATGAGATTGCCTGATAGTTTTGATCTGTTTCATTGCCACGATCATAAAAATCATTATGAGCTGCAAGAATAACACCCGCGTTCATGGTCATGGGTTGACCATTCTTATCTAATGCTGTCGAGGTATAGATTTTCTCTCCAATACCTTGAGCTTCAATATTGACTTGACCATCAACAGCCAGAATATCCGCCCCCGTAATCATAATGCCTTTTCCAGAGACAATATTAACTTTCCCTGTTTCAGACCTTAAAAGACTCCCTGCGTGTTCAGCTCCGTTGGTTCCTAAACTTAAGAAGTTAATCTGTTTTGTAATATCATTAATTTCTTCTGTGTATTGTGCAACAAGTTTCTTTTGAGCCGCATTCAACACACCTAAACTATTAATTTCTTGTATTTTATTTTCGTAATACAGACTCTGTTTGGACAAATAATCAGAATGTTTTGAATAAGTAGAATTATTAAAAGTATTTTTTACCCCTTCAATTTTGATGTCTCCATCAGGTGCTATAATCTTGAGGTCTTTCATGTTTCTTATTACAGTACCCTGAATTTCAACCCCTTTATTTCCTTCTAGGTGACTTCCTCCCATATTGTTGGTTAATCTGAATACTGTTTCGGAGAAATTACCGTTGGTTCCACCATAACCCAATAAAGTTAACTTTCCATTTTTTGAAATAAGTTCATAATCCCCTGCAGCACCGAGCTTATGGATTTTGGGATCCAATGTTAAAGCCCCATTCGTCTGGATTGTAAGATCACCCTCTAAATTTTTTAAGGCAGGATCATTTATGAGAACAGAACTATTATCCATTGCATTAAAAGTTAAGGTACCAGCAGAAGGGCTGATTAAGTTATTAGCTTCTAGTGAAATCGCTCCGCCAGTATAAGTTGTCCGATTGGCAATATGATCCATACCTATCATAGATAAAATACCATTTGCTTTTAAGTTAACAGAACTCGAAGAATCCCAAACAACTGGAGTTGCTGTTGAACCATACCTACTATTGAAGTAAATGTTCTTTTTACTACTCAAAGCCATATGCTTATCAGCATTCGCTTGTATATTTTGTAAGGTCAGGTGGTCTTTAGCAGAAAGCTCAGTATTCCCTTTAGAGTTTAATTCGCTATTTGACAGTGTCGTTTTACCCTCACTATTAATAGATAAATCACCGACAGAGGTTGTTAAATTGGTGTTATCAATGACGACATCTGCTTTCTTATTCTGAATCTGTAAGGATTGTCCCTGTAAAGCATTCTTTCTAATATTGTCATATCCATGATCACCACTAATCGTAACATCGGTATTCGCTTGTAAAGAAACACCATTACCTGCAACCAGTTTAATATTTCCCTGTTCAGCAGTGATATGGGTAGATTTTAATTGTACACTCCCATCTCCAATTGACCCTAATGTAACCCCTTTATTACCATTGATGAAGGTCATATCAGTTGTTGCGCCATCTTGATCTGCCCAAGGAGCTGATTCTGTTTCTTGCAGCGAATTTAAAACTAGATTTTTATTCGCAAGAATCGAAATTTTGCCAGCATTGGAATTGGCTTTGAGGCTATTGGCAGTAATCCCCCCCGTTAAAGCAGAAATGTTGATATCATTTTGAGCATTCAATACATTATTTAGAAATAAATCAGTTGTTTCTGCGATCAGATTAATATCTTTTTGGGAGGTGAGATTAGTATTTAAAGTTAATTGATCTGCTTGTAGCTGGATACTATCTTTGCTAGAGACTCCCTGAGCTGAAATGCTTAAATTATTCTCGGCATTCAATGCAACTTTCCCAGTCAACTGAGGTAGAACTTTTGTTGCATTGTTCCAAACCAAGTTACGTCCACTGTAAGCATTAATGTTCTTGACACGTGTTGCTGAGTTTTCAAGTGCAAACCCAAGATTTTGTAAATTTACATCTCCTGAACTATATAAGTTTAAATCTTTACCCCCATAAATAGTCCCACCTCGGATATCAATTAAACCATCTGTATTTGAAGAATCTGCTTGTAAATTGATTGAACCTACAGATGCCTGTATCTGATTTTCGTTCAGTGAGAGCTTACCTTTTCCAGATACATTTAAATTTTGTGCTGCTATTAATTTTGCACCTTGAGCTGCAACTACATCTTTTTGCGATTGGATATAAGCAGAACCACGATTACTGGTGATGCCTGCATTAGTTCCCAGATTGATGTTCGCTGTATCAACATATACATCCCCGCTCTGCGCATCATTAAAAATTCGACTATTTGCCGCTACATTTAAATTCCCTTTGGTATTGATGATTAAAGGTGATGAAGCCAAGCTACCATTATTAATAATAATTTCTTTAGCATTTACATTCAGGTTATTGCCTGAATTGACACTAATCATTCCATTACTATTAATACTGCCTGATGAGTTAATGTCGGCAATAGCACCAATACCAGTTGTCTGCACACTGACTAAGCCTTGGGTTTTACTGGTTGAACTGATTGTGCCACTATGCTCAATTTTCCCTGCACTGGTAATCACCAGATTGTTTACTGCTTGAATAGTTCCTGCATTAGTAACTCCCAAACCTTTTTCTGTACCCATCAAATAAATATTATTGGCATACATTCCACCCAGTGCTTTTACATCAACAGCTAAAGTTGGAACTGTTCCAGTACCGCTAATAGAAGCTATATTTTTAAGATCAGAACTAACCGTATTCGCTCCTGTTATCACCTGAATATCATTTGTCGCCTGAAGCTTGGCATTCAAATCTAGTGCACGGGCATAAATATCAACATAGTTGGCATTATTGTTGTTACCACCCAACCCCAAAGTGCTATTGGTTGGTGCAGTAATGGTGATCTTGCCTTGACTTACATTAAATTGCTGAATACTACCATCAGCATTTAACTGAGGCTTACCCGTAGTAAAAATTGCCTTATTAGCATTAATAAACCCGCCACCTTTAATGTTAATACCAGAAGGGTTGGCAATAATCACATCTGCCATTTGTCCTGCAACTTCTAAATTACCCTCAAAGCGTGAAGCAGCAGTGGAATTCACTTCATTAAGAATGACACGGGCTTCACCAGTTGCTAAAAATGGGTTTGCCGCCACTGCTCCTGCGGTTTGAGTCGTGGCTCCTGTTCGGCTATTATTTAAAACAGCTCCTTCAGCCAATACATCAAACTGTTTATAGATATTGTGGGAAATACCATTTTTAGGGGTCTGGATATTGACGACTGGAACTGTTGTGCCTGCTGAGTTCTTTCCAGCAGCAATGACAGCCCGATTGGCAGCATTCGCTGCACTATCTGCAACAATGGCAGCATAGACCGGAGCAAATGGCACCAATAAGCTGATACTTGCCACCAATGCCTTGACATGCCACAGTTGATGAAATGATTTTTCTTGTTCGAAAGGTTGTTCCGAGCCGAATGTGCGAGAGGCTGTAGATTGCCCTGCCGCTTTACTCTGGCTTCTGACATTCTCGGCAACAGCCATAAACATGTTACGGGCTTTGTTAAAAACAATTCGATAAAGATTTTTATTCATAATTCAGTTTTCTCTAATTAAAATTAATCTTTTTTCTTAAGGAAACTTAATAAAAAGCATTTAGGCTAAATCCAAATATCCAGTCTTTTTTTATACTTTGCGGAGCGATTAGGCCTCGCCCTGTAAAGGCATCAATATAAAAATGGTTCAGATAACTTCGTAGTCCTACGACACTCCCCATCAGATGGCGTTGTCCAGCAATACTGTTCTCGCCATTCACCCAGCCCTGATCAACCGCAACATACATTTGTGTATTAGGGATTTTTGTCTTTAGACTAATTTCTTGTTGTAAATACTGCCCGTTATCGCCTGATAACATCAGTTCCCCATCGAAACCACGAACGCTATATCGCCCACCGATATAAAAACGGTCATTAGGCACCAAAATTCGTGGTGCATATTGCCCGCGCCAATTCAGACGGTATTGTGCAGGGGTATCTAAAAGCAGAAATGGCATTTGAAAACGTAAATCAGCACTCCAGATCGGAGCACGGGAATATCCTTCTGACGGTAATGGATTTTTATCAATATCCTTAATTTGTTCTTCTGGTGCTAACAATGCATCGAAAGCGCCTGTACCATGCCGATAATCCAAACCTGCATCTAATACAGCATCACCCAGATATTGCCGATGTTGTATCCCAGCATTCCAACCTGAAGTTTTTCTACGTTGTACTTCGATTTCAATATCATCAATAAAGTTTGAGTTTTGCTTATGGTAGAGCTTGCCATATACACTTGTTTTATGTTGACCGCTCCGACTAAGCACTCGAGATAAATTCAAATTACCCTGCTGACTTAAGCCGTGATAACGTAGTACACCATTTGCACCCAATACATTTTGCTCGTATTGATAACGGCTATAGCTAGTACTGAAATCATAATTTCCGAACGGAAGTTGGTAACTTACAAAGTAGTTTCTATTTAAGTCTCGATGTAAATTATCTAATGAATGGCTAAAATTAAAAGAGAGAGAATCACTCAAATAGAATGGATTATTAATATTGAGTCCTAAGCTACCAATATAACGACCAGTCTCTTCACTACCTGAATTATCTAGACCTAAATTTAAGCTGATCTTTGAGAGTGTCTGTAACTTAATAATTAGATCACTATAGCCTTGAGCTTCCTGATCAGACTTATTTGACGGCACAATTTGTATATCTACCGTATAAGCTCGTTTTAAGTTTTCTAGCCCCTGATCAAGTTGTTGCAAATTCAGGACATCGCCTTCTTTAAAGGGTAAAGCTGCTTTAAGTTGTAATAAGGAGAGTTGCTCACCTTCTACGATGATCTTACGTAAACGCCCAATCTGCACACCAAGTCGTAAAGAACCTTGCTGAATATCTTGAGGGTCAACAGTGACCTGACTGGTAATGAAACCTTTTTTAATCAACTCATTTTGGGCAAAATTAACGAGGTTATGTAAACTTTGCGTACCCATACACTTGCCGATGATCTTTTGAGGATGTTTCCAAATTGCCCGAAGCATAAAGTGAACTTTATAGTGCTCAGGGTCTTGTAATGTCTTTCGATCAAAATCAATATTCTGAACCTCAATACATGGCTCTTCAGGCACAACAATAGTTTTAAAATCCGATAGCTGTGTAGTACTAGATTTAGGTACAATCTGTGTGATTTGATCTTCTAATTGTTGATTCAGTTCTTTTAAACGTTGTTCCTGACGAATACGATCTGGTAATGAAATATCATCGATAGCGTAAGCATGCGTAGCTAACCCATAAAAAAGAAAAAAAGCGTGAGTAATAAAAATTTTGTTTTGCATGAAATGTTAATTTACTTTACCAAATGGATAAAAAATCAAACAAAAACTACATGAATCACTCACATTCAACAATAAATGTCATAAAAAATTCATAATTGAAACATTTTAGAAACTTTTTAAATATTTTCGATTAATAAATTTTAATTTTTGATTCTTATTAACTTAAACCCACGATTTACTATATTTAGGAAAAATAGTTATTTATTAAAGATGATTCTCTCCTCCTTTTAACTAAAGATATGAATTCAATTTTTTCATTTTCTTATCATTTTTAAGCATTTAATATGCCAGTTTTTATCATTGTTATTAAAAAAGAAGATTTAATAGGAGTTAAGCAACCTAAAACCACTCAACTCATTAGAAAGGCTTCACTAATCCATCAACTTTTTCCGGCGATACAACCCACAATTTCCCGAAAATAACGCTGCAAATAAACAGGTAATGATGGCGTAAGTGGCAACATTCATTCCAAATAGCTCAACAGCTAAAATAATAGACGTCAAAGGCGCCTTACTCGCCCCTGAAAACAGACTCACCAAGCCTAAGCCTGCAAGCAATGAAATCGGCAGATTTAAAACAGCCCCTAAAGCATTACCTAATGTCGCACCCACATAAAACAACGGCGTAATTTCACCACCTTTAAAACCCGAACCTAAAGTGATGGCAGTAAAAATAGTCTTGTTAAAAAAGTCGTAAAATTCAATCGGCACATAAAAAGATGAAATGATTTTATCTGTACCCAAACCATTGTATTGCTGATGTGCAGTGAACAAAGTAAGTAGCATAATGACAATACCGCCCACCATCGTTCTTAATGGCAAATAGCGAATGTATTTGTAAAAGACGTCACTCGCAAAATGAATTGCGGCAATAAAGAAACGTGCTATTAAACCAAAGATCAGCCCTGCCACAATTAAGTTCATGAGCGTGCCGAAATGAATAGGCGGAAACTCACTAATCACATAAAAAATGTGTGGGTGAACAATATCGAATAGCTCAGGAATAGTCGATGCAACTAGAGCAGACACAAAACATGGAAAAATGGCTGAATATCTTAAATTACCTAAAGCAGTAATTTCTAAACCATAAATTGCACCAGCCAAAGGCAAACCAAATACCCCAGCAAAGCCCGCACCAATACTGGCGATTAAACAAATTTTTCGGTTATCTTCCGAGACTTTTAATATATGGCTCAAGTGGTCAATTAAAGCACCCGAAAGCTGAACGGCTGGTGCCTCACGTCCTGCCGAACCACCAAACAACTGCGTTAAAATTGAGGTGATAAAAATGATGGGGCTCATTCGTTTTGGAATAAATGACTTAGGCTGGTGAATTTCATCAATCAGTAAATGGGTTCCCCGCTCAATGGGTGAACCATATTTTTTAATGAGATAACCAATACCAAACCCAACAAAAGGCAAGAAATAGATGAGCCAGTGATGCAGACTTCTGACTTTATTTGAAATATCAAAAGCCACAAAAATTAAAGTCGAAGCCAGCCCCGCGACGACTCCAATCACAATTGATATGGCGAGCCAATAGACACTGTATTTTAGAATTTGATCATATTCAGATGAAGGTAGAATTTTCATTCGCGTTCTTCAATTAGCCTTTAAAATGGATGATAAATTCTCAATTTTTTATGCAGCCAGTTCATTAAGTGAGAAATGCTTAAACTGGGCTAAAAATTAAAGCTCGCATAAGGCGAGCTTTCAATACAGTGATTAATCTTGATATCACCAAAGTGCGGGAAATATCTCATAACCTATTCTGGCTTTCAAGTTGAAAATGGTTAACGAGTACTGTGAAAATAGCTAACTGAGTTAATAAATAAGCATTCGATTTGACCCGATCAAACAAGAAACACAATCAGGTCAAATCACATGTTCAAATCTTAATTAATACTACCAATAATGGTTTCTGCATGGCAGGTCGCGCCCTTCTCTGCCTCAATCTGAATAACGCCACCGCGATGTGCAAGTACCTGAACTTCCATTTTCATGGCTTCCATAATTGCAACGACTTGCCCTTCTGTCACTTGCTCACCATTTTCGACTTTCCAAGCACTAATCACACCATTAATGGGGGCAAGTAAATGCTCAGCGCTCACTTCTGGCTCGCTAGATTGTGCTTGAGTTGCCGTTGCTGGACCTTGTGCAAACATGCCCGCTGGTAAACCTAAGCGGTGCAACTTACCATCAATTTCAATGTAGCTGAGTAACATTGGTTGTTGATGGTTTGGAATACCGCGTTTAGTTGGCTTTAACTCTTGTTTAAAGTCATTCTCGATCCAACGCGTGTGTACATTAAACTCATCTGTAAAGTCAGGTTCATTGAGTACCGCACGGTGAAAGTCTAAAACCGAAGCTACACCTTCAATTTTAAATTGTTTTAAAGCACGTTTAGCGCGGGCAATTGCAACTTCACGGGTTGGGCCAGTCACAATCAGTTTTGCCATGAGTGAGTCAAAGTGACTCGATACTAATGAACCAGTTCGAACGCCTGTATCCACTCGGACACCGTTACCAAACGGCGCCTCAAACAAACTCAACACACCAAACGCCGGAATAAACCCGCGAGCTGGGTCTTCGGCATTAATACGAAACTCAATCGCATGGCCTTGGGCTTTTGGTGTTTCTTTAATAGAAAGCGCTTGGCCCTGTGCGACACGAATTTGCTCTACTACCAAATCGACTTTTGAGGTTTCTTCGGTAACTGGGTGCTCGACTTGCAAACGGGTGTTTACTTCTAAAAATGAAAGTTTTCCATCACGGCTAAGTAAGTATTCAACTGTACCTGCACCAACGTAATTTGCAGCCTGACAAATGTCTTTTGCCGAGGTTAAAATTTGTTGGTAAATCTCATCGCTAATAAATGGTGCTGGTGCTTCTTCGACTAACTTTTGGTTACGGCGTTGCAACGAGCAATCACGTGTACCAAGCACCACAATGTTGCCATGTTGGTCGGCAATCACTTGTGCTTCTACATGGCGCGGTTTATCTAAATATTGCTCTACAAAACATTCACCACGGCCAAAAGCAGCTTTTGCTTCTCGTACTGCCGATTCATAAAGCTCTTTTACTTCTTCGAGTTTCCACGCGACTTTTAAACCACGGCCACCGCCACCAAATGCAGCTTTAATGGCAATCGGTAAGCCAAATTGTTTGGCAAACTCTAAGGCTTCATCTGCATTGTTGAGTGGGTCTTGAGTACCCTGAACCAATGGCGCACCTACCGAAGCGGCAATTTTACGCGCTTCGATTTTATCGCCCAGTTTTTCAATGGCACTTGGTGATGGCCCTACCCATTTTAAGCCTGCATCAATCACGGCTTGAGCAAATTCGGCACGTTCAGATAAAAAGCCATAACCCGGATGAACCATAGTTGCTTTCGATTTTTTTGCAATTTCGATAATGGCTGGAATATTTAAATAGGTTTCGCTTGCGGTTGCACCAACCAAGCCCCATGCTTCATCTGCAAGTTCGACATGCATGCTGCCAATGTCATCATCTGCATATAACGCGACCGATGAAATTCCCATGTCACGGCAAGCATGAATAATACGAACGGCAATTTCACCACGGTTAGCAATCAATAATTTTTCTGTATTCATCATTCATTCTCAAAATCTGTAAATTCGGCAATTTTTTTAAATTTGATATGGCAACCTGCAGGAATCTGTGCCACCAAATCCCAATGGTGTTTAGCAACAGCGCCAATGACCGGATATCCGCCCGTTAAAGGGTGATCATTCATAAACAAAACTGGCTGACCACTCGGTGGAATCTGCAAAGCACCAATACATGTACCTTCACTTTCCAGTTCATGGGTAATTTTGCGAGATAAAGGCTGCTCACCTGAGAGTCTTAGCCCGACGCGGTTGCTTTCATTGGTTACCAGCCATTCTTGCTGACAGAGCAGTTCAATACTGTCTTGTTCAAACCAGTTTGTGCGTGGCCCCATTACAATATCTAACTCAACCACTTCGCCAGCTTGTGGCAAATCGGTTTTACCCACTTCATTTACGCTAATGTTGGCTGCCTTTATTTGCCCTTGATAAATGGTATCTCCGAGCTTTAAAGGCTCTGGCCCTAACACGGCCAAGCTGTCAAATGAGGCACTATTGAGTACAGGCTCAACGTCTATGCCGCCTCGAATTGCCAGATAGTTTCTTAAACCTGCTGTTGGTGGCTGAATTTGAAACTCATCACCTTCATCCAAATCAATCGGCTGATAGCTTTCAAAGTCGGCTGTTTGACCATCGGCAAATTTCACACGAATGGTTGAGATTGCACCTGCAACTGCAATAACGCCCGCATGCTGCATCTTGGCTTTTAAGCCGCCATTTAAAACTTCAATGACGGGTGTGTTGATTGAGTTACCGACAATACGGTTAGCACTGTGCATGGCAGATAAGTCCATTGCACCAGCCCCCCCAACACCAATATTGGTCTGGTTTAAGCGTCCTTCATCTTGAATAAGCATCTGTAAACTTGGCGCAGTAATCGTAAACAGTGGCACAGATTTCTTAGGCTCAACTGTACGGGTAATTTGCTGTGACACATTCACTGTTGTTGGGCGATGCGTAACATCTTCAAAATGTACGGTCATGCCCGGTAACAGCAATGCAGGATTTTTGCGCTCTAAATCCCACATTTTTTCCGATGTTGTACCAATAAGCTGCCAGCCACCCGGACTGTCTTTTGGGTAAATACCAGAGTATTTTCCAGCCAAGCCTAAAGAACCTGACGGTATTTTTTTACGCGGAACTGTTAAGCGTGGAATATCGGTAAAAGGCCGATCGGGACTGCTCATATAAGCAAAACCCGGCGCAAAACCAATAAAAGCGACATTCCACACGCTTTCGTGATGTTTTCTAATCACATCAGCCACAGACAAACCTTGTAACTCAGCAACCTGAGCAAGGTCTTCGCCATCGTAACGAATCGGTACAATCACCTCTTGTCCGCTACGCTCAAATCCAGAATCAATTTTGAGGCTCTGAATTGAAGCAACCAGCGTTTTAAAATTGGTTTCGATCTCGTTAAAAAAAACCAAAATTGTTTTTGCAGCAGGGACTAAGTCTTTAATTCCATTCAATTGCGTATTTTGCAATTTATTGTACAACGCCAAAGTTTCTTCTAGGCTCGCAAGCTCAATCAGAAAACAATCGGCGTTTACCGATAAAAAACGCATTTGCTTATCCTTTTAATTCTTCTTTAGTCCAGTTAGCCAATCCAAGCACGGTCAGGAATGTCGGTAATAAACATATGACCCGGTGCATGACTAATGGCAAAAGGAATTTTCGAGTTCATGACTGCAGCTTGCGGTGTTACGCCACAAGCCCAAAACACTGGAATTTCACCTGCTTCAATGCGAGAGGCATCACCAAAGTCAGGCTTATTTACGTCCAAAATCCCTAAGCTTTCAGGATGTCCAATATGTACAGGCGCACCATGGACACTTGGCATACGCGCGGTAATTTTTACAGCTTCACTAATTTGATGAGATGGAATTGGTCGCATTGAAACCACCATATTTCCAGAAATACGCCCTGCTGGCTGGCACTGAATATTGCTCAGATACATCGGCACATTGGTGTCATCATGAATATGGCGAACTTCAATACCCGCTTCTTGCAAAGCTGTTTCAAACGAAAAACTGCAACCAATTAAGAAAGTCACCAAATCAGGATGGGCATTATAAATCTCGCTTGCATCGGTCACTTCATCAACCATTTCGCCATCTTTCCAAACGCGATAACGCGGAAAATCGGTGCGGATGTCTGAATCTGCGGCAAGCTTGGTTGCATAGATGCCTTCTTCGAGCACATCAAGTACTGGGCAGCTTTGCGGATTACGATGCGCATAAAGTAAAAAGTCATATGCCCACTCTTTTGGCACCGAAATCATGTTCACCTGAGTCATACCCGCAGCCATACCTGCTGTTGGTTTATCAAAACCTGCACGGATTTTTAAACGCGCATCTAAAGCGGCTTCAAGCTGAGCTGGGTCGACTTTAATATCCTTATACATTGTGCTCATCCTTATGCTTTGTTTACAAACGGGCGGATTTCAATATTGTTTTTTACAAGCTCGGCTTTAATGGCTGCCGACATCTCTAGCGCACCATCGGTGTCACCATGTAAGCAAATGGTATCGGCTTGAATTGGGGTAAATACACCATCAATTGACTCAACTCCACCATTTTTAAGCATTGAAACCACACGGCCGGCAACAAATGCCGAGTCATGTAAAACCGCACCTTCGAGACGACGAGACACCAGTGAACCATCGCTGTTATACGCACGGTCAGCAAATGCTTCAGACACGACTTTTAAGCCAGCCGCACGTGCTTGCTCGACTAAGTTCGACCCAGCCAAAGCCACTAAAACCAATTCAGGGTTATACATTTTAATTGCATCAATCACTGCGGCTGCCTGAGCTTGGTCATGTGCAATGGTGTTGTAGAGCGCGCCATGCGGTTTAACGTATTGCACTTTTGAGCCTGCCACTTTTGCCAAACCATCGAGTGCAGAAATTTGGTAAAGCACATCGGCAATCAGTTCGTCACGTGATAAATCCATATTACGGCGGCCAAAACCAACAAGGTCTGGGTAAGACACGTGAGCACCAATGGTCACGCCAAGCTCAGCTGCTTTACGAACTGTTTTTAAAATGCCGAGCGGGTCGCCAGCATGAAAGCCACATGCAATATTGGCACTGGTCACGACAGGTAAAATCTGATCATCATTGCCCATTTTCCATGAGCCAAAGCTCTCACCCAAATCACTATTTAAATCTACAAACATGGCATCATTCCTTTATTACTTAACAAAGTCTGGCTTAAAGCTTAGTCAAATAGTTAAACACTGTCGTAAACGACATATAGCCCATCCAC
>Ga0207696_1000933_pt1 | contig 18046 bp, 25 predicted proteins | sample KBSS54metaG_FD_184403 | JGI IMG/M metagenome (GOLD analysis project Ga0207696, IMG submission 184403) | Switchgrass rhizosphere microbial communities from Kellogg Biological Station, Michigan, USA - KBS S5-4 metaG (SPAdes) (version 2) | ecosystem: Host-associated > Plants > Roots > Rhizosphere >...
CGATGACCGCAAATTTGCGGGTCTGCTTCCCCGCCGTCACCGTTACAGTATTTAGAGTCCTGCACGTCCGGACTATCGCGTCGGTAGACCTACTTCCAGGCCTACACTTGCATGGTGCGCTGTACTGGAGTCGAACCAGTGACCTATTGCTTAGAAGGCAATTGCTCTATCCATCTGAGCTAACAACGCATGGTGGCCCTTGCTGGATTTGAACCAGCGACCGGGCGATTATGAGTCGCACGCTCTGACCACTGAGCTAAAGGGCCAAAAAGTTGTTGTGATGCTGGGTGCCTCCCGGTGAACCATTGGTCAGCCACACTGGTTCGCGTGAATACTTATGCGCTTAGCTGTATTACACAAACTGTACGATTACTGTTTACGCCCCGCCGCTTAGGGGGATTCATCACAACAGGGAAGCATACTGGCCATACCCGCCAGAGTAATAACAAGCGCCAAAGACACTATTACCAGTATGCTTTCCTGTTGCTGAATTTTGGTGCCCCCGACTACCGGAATCGCACTAGTGACCTATTGATTACAAGTCAGTTGCTCAACCTGCTGAGCTAAGTCGGCGCGGGAGGGATAATGGAAACGGGGAATAATTAATGGCAACCCCCTGTTAACATTCGGTTACCTGACAAATCAAAAATTAACACATCGGCTAACATATCACCCGACATCAGAAGTTCATTAAGTCTCCAGATAGCAAAAAGCCCACGCATTAGCATGGGCCTGTGGTAATTGTCGCCAGCGCTCTGACGCTATTCGCTACCAGCGCAGCTTCTCTGCCTCGAATTTCTCGCTCAGCGCAATACTGTCAGGCAGCAGCGCCCAGGCGACGTAAAAATCATGAGGGAGCATTTCATCCACCAGCCAGGCATAAATACCAACATGGTAAACCTCTCCAACCTCTCTGAACGCCAGTACCCGGCCCTCGTGCCAGCCGTCGCATGGATTGAGCACCAGAACGTCCCTTCCTTCCAGATCAGCAGAGGGTAATTCACTGGCTTGGCGGAATATAAGGCTCTGGGTAATATGCTTTGACATTTTAGGGTTCCAGAAACGACAAAACCCCGCCATTGCTGGCAGAGTTTCGAACTCAGTGATGCTACTGAAACAATATGCAACCAATTAAAGGAGTTGAAAGTTGCAATCTCACACCTCCCGGCATCATGTTATTCGCCGTTTTAATATTAAGCGGTGCGACGTGGTGACCACTCTTAACAGATTACGATAGTTTTTGCGTACGCGTTAGCTATTTTGTATATTCGTCCCACAATCACCTCTTATTCTTATGTTTCTGGTGCTTATCCGATTACACAAGGAAAAAAAATGGCTGAGTCCGCGTTTAGCATTACCGATTTTGAGTTGAAATATAATGGCGAAGACCCTAACGGACCAAAAGAACATCAGATTGATGCCAGGATTCTTGGAAACGCTATCACCTCTTTATGTGACATTATTGAGCAATCAGATAAGATTCTTAATGGCGAAGCGTCAACTGTACAAGTCAATGTAAAGGCACACCAAGAGGGATCTTTTGAGGTTGTAGTGTCAGTCGCTCAAGCTGTTTCAAACATTAACGTACTTGATGTTTTAGGTATTAGCAAAGAGGCGGCAGCTGTTGCCACAGGTGCAGGGATTGGCTCGGTTTTAGGCGCATTGCAATGGTTGAGGGGCCGCAAACTTGCAGAAGTGAGTGTTAATGAGAAAACTGGAACGGCAAAACTGATCACCAAAGATAATGACGAAATCGAATGCCCTGAGGTTGTACATAAAGTGCTGTCATCAAAGACCGTGCGCAACGGCTTCGATGAACTAATCTATAAACCACTAGCGAGTGAAGGCATAAGTTCATTTTCTGTTGAAAAAAACGACACCACAGTGGTTACCGTTGATGAAAATGAAAAAAAATCATTTAAATCAACTAGATCATTACAAAAAGAAGAACGCTTAATTGAGGTGTTAACTGCGAACGTACATATCTCGTGTGTTAATTTTCTTGCAAAATCCGGATGGAAAATGATACTACCCAACGGAGATGAGGTGGCTGCCGTGATGAACGACCAGTCATTCATAGAGCGTATAAATCTCAACAAAGCCACATTCAGCAAAGATGATTTATTCGTAGTTGAGTATACTCAGTCTCAGTTGGTGACTGGTGAAAAACTAGGGCGTCCACGCTATGAAATTGAGCGAGTCATTAGGCATCGTGCCGCCAGTGACAGGAAAATTGTCTAACAAGGGGTTCCAATGTCAACACAAATCATGGACTTCATGATTTTGATAACGCTGACTGTAACCTCCCTTCTCATCACCAGAGGGGTGGTTTTTCACGCCCTCGCTTTCTTTTTCCCCGCCAAGCATATTAAATTGTCATACACAGACAAGAATGGTGCTAAACACAAGCGGACAATTTCTCTTTCAGACGACGATGAGATCATCAAGGTCCTGGAGGAAGTAAAAGCTAATGCCAGACACAGGGTCGAATAATTGATTGGCGGAAAAAGCTATCTCCTGTGTCAGGTTTGGTTAATTCCTGTTGTAAATTATGGGCTGGAATTTTACCTCCGCACACATGTCTGGCTTCCTCAGGATATAAAGCCATTTTTACCTGGTTTATCTGTCGGATTATCTCATCTTCTTATATTGGCATTGGCGTTTATCAACATACCAAGCCTTTCTTCCTTGATGGCTAAAAAATCAATAGATGGTAAGCGAAAGGTTTTACTTAAAGCACTATCCCGAAAAAACACTCCTGAGCACGAAACCATGCTCAGGAAAGAGTTGGAATTGCTAGACTTTGCTGAGTTGCAAAAATATGACATAGACATAGAGTCCGCTCATAAAATGCACTCAGCTGAAATGAGAACTGTAGATGACAAATGATTTGCCATCCTTAATTTTCAGTTAGCATCAACATACAACCATCAATAAATCCCATTGCTGTCTGCAGTTCCTTCCCTATCGTCCCATCAGAACACTTACGCCTCTTCGCAATAGTACGTAATGAAATACCGATAACAAAGTGAGCAATAATTAGCTCATACTCCTCAGGTTTATACTTACGCAATCTCGCTACACAACCATCAATCATGATCCCTTCGTCATCATTGCATTGTAGGCGTGATTTTTTACCGTGTGGCAGAAGCCCTTTGAATCCGGCCGCGATTGGTTGCCAGTCTACCCCACTAGTATCTGCAGCAGCCCATGCTCCCCAGCGATCCATAACGTCGTACATATCACGCATTGTCATTTTCTCCCGTACTATCGCTGATCTGCATGCCCTGAGGACTAAAATGTTTGAGTGATGCTTCCAGTTTCATGCTGTGAGCCCTCGCTGTGATTATTTTAAAAGTCCGCATTACTGGCGTGGCCGCTTTTTGAGTACCTGCGCCCCTGAGGTTTTACCTGTTGTGCTGAACGACGCTTTGCCTCTTCCTGGTCTATTGGCAAAAAATGGCCGTTGTAAAAGCGGCGATAGACCGTTCCCAGCTCTCCATTTCGTTGTTTCGTAATGTTGATCTCTGCAATGCCTTTAGCGGGTGACTCGGGGTTATAAACCTCATCCCGGTAAAGCATCAGAATCAAATCAGCATCAGCTTCAATCTCCCCAGAGTTCTTCATGTCGGAATTCATTGGGCGTTTATTTGGCCGAGACTCTACGCCACGCGAGAGCTGGCTGAGGGCAATCACAGGGGTCTTGTTTGCTTTCGCAAGATTCTTCAGCCCCTTTGAAACCTCCCCTACAGCAAGGTCATAGCGCGCTGAGCTTTGAATTTTGATAAGTGCCAGGTAATCAATTACGACCAGTGCTATTTCAGGATGAAGAAGCTGAAGGCTTGTCGCGGTCTGCTTAACTTGTTCCACCGTGAGATCGGTAGAATCAACCATCCAGATATTTCGCCCGGTGAGACGGCCCACTCCGGAGGTTAGCCTTGCCCAGTCCTCATTATCGAAGTGAGCTGCCGCTTTAAGCCGTGAAACTGGCATCCCACCAGCAGCTGATACCATGCGTTCACCGATTTGAATGTTTGCCATTTCCATGGTGAAAAACAACACGCCGTGGCCCTGCTCGGAAACCTTATCGATAATATCCAGCGCCAGCTCGGTTTTGCCCATCGAAGGCCGCGCGGCAATGATTACTAAATCAGTAGGGTCAATTCCTCCTGTCATGACATCCAGGTCATCGATACCCGTTAAAAGGCTGGCAACCTCCTCTTTCCCCGTATTGCGGGCATCAACCCGGTCAATAATCGCCGGGAGAATCTCGTCGATGTGAACCGGCTGAACGGTATCTGCAGTGAGAGATATCCCCGCCATTTTCGCCTGTGCTGCTTTCAGGGCTTCAACTGCGCTCTCTCCGTTAGAGGCGCTGCGTATTCCGGAGAGTGCCAGCTCAATTACAGCCTCAGCATCCCGAATGGCGGCGTTGCGCTCCAGCGCGGAAACATAATACGGAAGCGATGACTTTGCCCATGCAATCTTCCCTGACTGGAGTATCGTTGCGGAATGCTCCGGCATGGTTTCGCTCAGAAGTACCGGATCAATAACGCCTGTCCCACGAGCCTGACGGCAGATGCCGGAATAAATATCGCCATATTGCCGGACTGAGAATGCGCTCGCCGGGACGCGGGAAAGTATGCTAAGAACTTCCGGATCGGCAGCGCGCAAAAAAATCGCCCCGATGATTGCCCCCTCCAGATCGTCGTTTCTCCAGACAGGTGTCATGCTGTTACTCCGCTCTTGCTGCGATAACTTTCCCAGTTGAAAGCCAGTTTGTTGCGGCCGCCGTCGGTAACCCGGTCGACAATACGCTCACCTATGGAAGCCTGAAGCTGTTCAAAGGTCAGATTGCTGATAAGGATTGTGGGGAGGACGCTCTCGTAACGGGCGTTGATAATTTCCTGCAGGATGGTCATTTCAGATGCCGTTCCCATTTGCACGCCAACCTCATCAATGATGAGCAGGTCAAGGGAGGCATAGTGATTCAGCACATCGTCTTCAGTATGCTCTGAGTTATTCCGCCAGGTGCTTTTGACAGCACGAGTAATGCGCATAACGTCAGTAAGCTCGACACGGGCAAGATGATTTCTGATAACGGCTTTTGTCATCGACACAGCCAGGTGATTTTTACCTGTCCCGCAGCTGCCGGTCATTACCAACCCAGTTCCTTGCTCAAGCCTTTGAGGCCAGCTTTCAGAATAACGACGGCATGCATTGAGGTTTTTACCTGCGCCATCGTTGATTGCGATGTAGTTATCAAACTCGCAGTTTGCGAAACGACGAGCGATCCCGGCATTATCCAGCAGGTCAGCAACTCGCAAAGCACGAAGGTCAGCATCAACTTTCGCCAGTTCTTCACGGATGCATTCGGGGCAGCGAGAGGATTTGAGCACCTCACCCTGGCGCATATCTTTGCCTTTCAGAGTAAGAGGCTCGTAATTGCCATGTTTCTGGCAGCTACTCGTAACGATTTCACCGCGCGCCCAGTTTCCGTATTCCCAAGGGATTACATGCTCAACAGCAAAGGCAAGATCACCTTTGAGTGTTTCCTGAAGTGTTCTCAGATCGTCGCGAGATTTGCACTGGTTAAGGTCTAACATTTCATCACTCCCCACTCAAAAGCTAGTATTGGTATCGCCGTAGTTCTGTCCGGTGAATCCGGAAACGGGTAATGCAGTTCGCCTGCTTCCAGCATTTGATGCTGGTGCCTGCCATGTCTCTTCGAAGTGACGATCAGGGCCAAAGAATGTTGATGCCTGCTTAACGTATTGAGTGCCAGCATTCCCAGTTGCCTGAACATATGCCGCATATCGTTTCACGCCATTCAGCATTACGATTTCACTAACGCCCTCTTTCAGGCGTGCATTCCAGGATTTATATGCCGAGGGTTTTGGGTTTCCACCAGAACGCTTTGGGTACGTCTGCCATGCCTGCTCGAACTCGTTGGAATAGTTCTCTTTGGAAGAGCGTTTTTTTTCACAATCGTTATCAGATGAACCGTTATATTTAGGTTCAATGACTGGTTCATTGACTGGTTCAAAAGAGTGACTGGTTCTGGGGTCAGCTCCTGCCCCACCCCCTCGGACAGCTCCCGCCCCACCCTCGGACAGCTCCTGCCCCACCTCAGGTAGATTTAGACCTAGGTCAGATCCTGCCCCACTACCAGAAATTGGAAGAGGAACCGGGTTATCAAGATTGAGTTGAAATAAGTTGGATTGGTTCAGCTCGCCTTTCTTACGAAATTCTCTGGTAAGCATGCCCATTGCTTCCAAGGCACGAACGTGTGATTTAACGGTAGATCTACCAATTTCACACTGGTCAGCAATGTGTTGATAAGAGGGCCAGCACTCGCCTTTATCGTTCGCGTTGTCTGCCAGCTTGATTAGAACCAGCTTCCGCAAGGGGTTACCGACTTGAAGCTTGAAAGCCTTCACCATCAATTCCATACTCATTGTTGTGCCTCCTGAGCATCTATTGACACTGCAGGATGGATATTGGCCTCGTCGTCTCTGCCCTTGAGCAACCACTGCGGCGAGCAATTAAGAGCTTCAGCGATTTCGATAAGATGTCGTGGACGATTAGATGTTCCCCCTTCAATTCTTTGAATTGTCTGCTGCTTTATCCCGCATTTGCTTGCGAGTTGCTGCTGTGTAAAACCTAGCTCCAACCGTTTTGCTTTCAGGCGTGACGAAATAGACATAATTGCCTCACTTAAATACAACGTTTGATGTATTTGAAAACACATTTTGTTGTTTGTCAATTACAATTATTGTTGTAAGCTGTGGGTATAAATTTCCCGGAGTCAAAGAAATGCAATTGGCAGATAGGATTAAGCAAAGAAGATTAGCTTTAGGCCTTACTCAGACTGAATTGGCCGAACTTGTCGGAACCACTCAGCAGGGGATAGTGTCTGTTGAATCTGGTAGAACCAAAAGGCCACGTTACCTTCTTGAGTTAGCAAAAGCTCTGAAATGCGATCCTGAGTATTTGCTAAGTGGTATCGAGTCAGGAAATGTCTCTTTTGCAGGTAACTATTCCCCAAGTAAGCGCTATCCCGTTCTCAGCAAAGTTCAGGCGGGCGCATGGTCTGAAGCGTGCGAGGTCTATACTCTCAAGGATATAGACCTGTGGCTTGAGTCTGATGCCCATATACAGGGAGAAGCGTTCTGGCTGGAGGTTGAAGGCGATTCAATGACTGCGCCAATGGGCCTGAGCATACCTGAGGGTACGTTTGTGCTCTTCGATACCGGACGAGAGGCGGCTAACGGCAATTTAGTGATTGCCAAGCTGGTTGACGATAATGAGGCTACGTTCAAAAAGCTGGTCATAGATGGTAGCCAAAAGTTTCTAAAAGGCCTTAACCCACAATGGCCCATGACGCCAATCAACGGTAACTGTAAAATAATCGGCGTGGCGATCGAGACAAAGCTACGTCTCTTATAAACATAATAAATAACTCCCCATACTAAGCCGCAATCAGCGGCTTTTTTTATGTTCCTGCCGTCTGACAATCAAAAAAATCCATTTAAATAAAATATATTTAACCAATAAATACAACAAATTAAGTCTTTAAACACAAATTAAACCACATTCGTTGTTTACAGAATACAACAAAATGAGTAACCTCATTTCATCGGCAAAAAACTGAGTCACAGAAATGAACACAATCGATAAAACTCAACGTTATTGGTTACAAACTCTCTTTCTCGACAAGGGCGATGAATATTCCATAGTGAAAGACAATGGTGCCACCACTTCTAAAATTCATACTTTCTCTTCCAGTAGCGAAGTGCAGGGAGAGTTATTGGATATAATTGTAAAATGTTTTCCTCACATGCTTTCCGTACTCAATATGAAAATCGAATACGCTTTGCATACAAATGTGGAAAACATGCCTCATTTCTATTTTGAGTTATATACAAAAATCTCAGATAGTTTTTACCTTGTTTCAGTGATTGAGGATATTGACAATCTCTCTATTAAAGAGAAGGCTGATATTTCAAAATATCCTGGAGCAATGGAATACATTAATAAATCGTTAGCCTATCTGGCCGAAAAAACCAATAAAGCATTTAGTTAAATAAATACATTAAATAACACCTTAACTGGTGGGAAAAAACTCACCCTAAGGAAATGAAAATGACTAACGCCGTCGCAATTAATGAGCCTATTAAAAAACCTCAAATGCTGTTCGACTCTGACAACATGTCTGACTATGGCAATAGGGTTCAGACTTGCAGAATGCAAGGCGACTCGATGCAACCCACCATTGAACCGTGTGAGGTAGTGGCTTTCGTTGATTGCGGTGGTCGCGCGCTAACTCCTGGCATTTTTATTTTCTCACGTAATGTTTTGGGTAGTCGTTGTCTGTTCATCAAACGTATAGAGCCTTCAGGCAGAGGCGTCTTGAAAATTATTTCTGATAATCATCACTACGAAACTTTCACGCTTGAACCAGACGAGCAGAACGACATGCAAATTCACGGAAGAGTGGTTGCCGCATTTGAAATAAGGAATTTGGCATGACATTCATCAAAGATAAATCGGCATATAAAACTGCCTGTCTTTACGCGGCGTGTGGTTACGATGTAATTGCGCGTCTGTATTTAAAAAAAGCTTATGGATGCTAACCATGAATAATCCAATTATTGGGACTTATCGTCGACGCATTTTAAAAGCAGCATTAATCCGCCACCAGCGAAAAACTGGAAGCACTTGCATTGTTATTACTCAGCCAAAGGGTGGAATCAAAACTCTTGAACTAACCGAAATAGTAATGGATGGCTTGCTCTCTCGATTTGAAAAATTAGCCCGTGGGGAATACGGATCAGTAAATGGCGATAAAGCGATCATCGCTATTTATAAGGATGCTGTCGATGTGAATGGTTACGGCGAGCACCTCACCGAGAGCGGGAAATTGTTGGTTGATGATTTGGTGGCACAGCTTGTGTCTCATGCGAAGAAAGCGGCGGCCGCGAAAAAGGAGAAGGTATGACACTTACGGCGATCCGAATCCCTGAGCGGCTTCACCTGCAGGCGGTGAAGGTGCTCCAGCAGTTCCGGAAGCAACGCATTTTGCCGCGGCGAATGCTCCGGACGGGCTACCTCAGTCTAAGGGTGAATTTGCGCTGGAGGCTACTCTCCCGCGACGGCGGCAAGAACTGGGAAGTGATGTCTCATGAGCGCTATTCAAAAGTGAAGGATAGAAAATGAAAAGCACCGAAAGCACGAACGTTAAGGACTTGGTTGCGCGGCTCAAGGAAATTCAAGAGCACTCTGACATCACCATCCCTGAATGGATGCTGGACGAACAGCGCTACGGTAATGGTTCACTGACTTTGGAGGAGCAGCACGAGTGGGCTGAAACCGTCGTTCACTCAATGCGCGGAACTGCTGCTCTTCTTTATCTTATCCAATGCGAAAAGCGATGGGGGCTGCGTGAAGGTGCCTATCAGTTCAGAAGCGGAGAGTTTGTTTTTGGTTTAACACGAGAGTTGATTGAAAGCGTTCTGATTGAGCACGTCGAAAACACGCTACTCGAAACAAAGACGGATCGCTATATCGCAGTCTATCAGTTCTACAGCGCTAACGATCAGCAGCGCAATGAAACCGGAGGGGATTGGTTTACTGACATCCTCGATGAAGTTTTCACCTCTCTGGCTGACCGGTTGCGTGGCGGGGAAAGCCTTCCAGAAAAACAGCTTTTGCACTAAGGGGAAACCAATGATTCAGAAAACAGAAATTGCCTCGATTTCCGCTCGCGATCTGCAGGTTATCGAATATCGAGGCCAGCGAGTGGTAACAACTGAGCAGTTGGCAGCGGGATATGGCACGGATGTCGAAAATATCCGTCGCAACTTCAACCGCAACAAATCCCGTTTCGTGGACGGTAAGCATTACTTCCAAATATCGGGTACTGAACTGGAAGATTTGCGCGTGTCTTATAGTCCCGCACAAATATCTAACAAAACACGCAGCCTGACACTGTGGACAGAACGCGGCGCGGCCAACCACGCGAAGATGCTGGAAACCGATCAGTCCTGGGATTACTACAACGATCTGACCGAGTTCTATTTCACTCACCGTGAAGTAGTTGCTCTGCCTGCGCCGACAACCATCTCCCGTAAAGAACTGGCACTGATGGTGATTGAAGCGGAAGAACGTGCTGAGGCCAAGGCACTGGAAAACAAAACGCTCAATGCAACTGTGCAAAGTCTGGAAAAACACTTCACTAAAGGCATGACCATTCCTGCCTTTTGCAAGGGGCTGAACGGCGTCAACACCAGCAAAATGATGTCGTGGGCTTTCGGGCGTGACTGGGTGTTCAACGAGCAGCGTGATCCAGAGAAAGACCCACGCTGGCGTGTCGCTTCGTACGCTCGCGATAAGTATCTGACTGAAGACCAGACGCAGATCGCCCCGCACGGTATGGAGGCATTCACAAAATTCAGCCCGGTACTTCTGGAAAGGGGCTGTCACCGCCTGTACCAACTGTACATGAAAGGCGAATTGCCAATGAAAAAGACGTGGAACGGCGAATACAGCCACGACAAAGCCATTTACACGCCGGAGGCAAAATAATGCTGATCCCTACTGACATTCTCCGCGCAGCCCTGTGCTGCGTGGCTGACGAAAAGGAAGAACGCACCTACCTGCGAGGGGTGCGCATCACCCCTACCCACATTCAGGCATGTAATGGGGTTGCGATGGTATCAATGGAGCACGGCGACAATACCGACATTGACGGTGTTTTCCTGCTGAAAGGCGATATCCCGGATAACGCAGAGGTGACGATTATCGACCTTCTGGAAGATGGTTGGATGGCAATTCACATTGATGAATTCGAGAAGACTGTAGCCTCATCGACATTAGCGAAGATTGAATGCAGTTACCCGGATTTAGAAAAATTGATGACTCCAGGGCCTGAGCGATGCGACGAGTTCCCAATGTTCTCCTCAACCCTTCTCGATCTTCCGTATCGCATGTTTGGATCGGCTGCACTCAAGTTCAAGCCACTCGGGAAATCTGCACCATGTCAGATAATGCTCGACCCGGTAATTAATGAATACTTTGGCAATCCCTTCCTAGCTTTGATGCCACTGCGGGAAGATGCCTTTGAGCAAATCTCAGAGGTTCTGAAATGATGGAACGCACAAAAATCAATACTGAGTCGCTGAAGACAATCACCGAATGCCTGGAGCAGCTGGCGCTGGCTGAAGAAAGCATTATCTCTATAGATGGCCAACTTCTGAAGCAGGATGCCGATCCTGATTGGCGCAAACGAGCTGAAAACGCCAGACGGACAGTACAGCAAAAGAAGCGCATCGTTATGTCCCGCCTGGCTGTTCTGCGCCAGCAGGAAAAAGAACGTAACCTGCAGTTGCACCAGCAGCACACCGATTTTCTGGTTAAGGCCCTGCGCGAAATTGTAACGCCCTCTTCTTTTGAGCGGTGTGTGCGTCTAGCAAAAGAAAAAGTGGAGGAGATCCATGCAAACCAGTGCTGATATTGTTCTTCTGGTGCCGAATGACTGGGTTAGCGAAAAGGTTCTGATTGCTGTTACCGGGCTCAAGCCCGGGACCATCACCCGGGCAAGAAAAGAATCCTGGTTGCTGGGCCGCGAGTACCTGCATGTTTCACCAGATGGCAATCCAAAACCATCAAGCGAATGCATGTACAACAGAAAAGCGGTCGATCTCTGGATCGAAACACAGAAAAAAAATCAGCCCGGTGCTCAACAAGCATGAAAAGCAGTACACTCGTCGATGCTCCTGGACGTCAGGAGGGATTAATGGCTGTTACATCATACCCAACGGGCGTTGAAAATCATGGCGGTTCACTCCGCGTATGGTTTTTGTATAAAGGCAAAAGGGTTAGGGAAAACCTCAGTGTTCCTGACACTGCCAAAAATCGTAAGATTGCCGGGGAGTTGCGTTCCTCGGTTTGCTTTGCGATACGAATGGGAAACTTCAATTATGCTGAAAAGTTCCCGAACTCGCCGAACCTTAGCCGGTTTGGCGAGGATTCGAAGGAAATCACAGTGAAGGAACTTGCTTGCAGGTGGGAAGAGCTGAAGCGTATGGAAGTCAGCTCCAACACCATGAGCAGGTACGCGTCGATTATCAAAAATATGCTGCCTCGTATTGGCGAGAGAAAACTGGTATCGGCTGTGACTACTGAGGATCTGCTTTACGTAAGGAAGGAATTGCTGACGGGCTATCATGTGATGAAGAAGGATCACCGCATCGCTCAAAAAGGAAGAAAGTCTTCCACGGTGAACAATTACATGACGCTGATGGCTGAGATTTTTCAGTTTGGTGCAGACAATGGCTATGCCAAAGAAAACCCGTTTAGCGGAATTAACCGTCTCAAGAAGGCGAAAGGTGAACCTGATCCGCTAAGTACCGATGAATTTATTCGTTTTATCGAAGCATGCCAGCACGTACAAATGAAAAATTTGTGGTCACTGGCGGTCTACACCGGTATGAGGCATGGGGAGTTATGTGGTTTAGCATGGGAAGATATTGATTTGAAAGCTGGCACGCTGACAGTTCGGCGCAACCACACTCAAACAAATGAGTTCACCCTGCCAAAAACCGAGGCAGGTACAGACAGGGTGATTTTTCTCATTCAACCAGCTATTGACGCTCTCAAAAGTCAGGCCCAGCTGACGCGACTTGGAAAGCAGTATGAAATAGATGTGCATTTACGGGAGTATGGCCAGTCAGTCACTCACCCGTGCACATTCGTTTTCAGTCCGCAATGTACCAAGCGTGGCGCCAGGACAGGATATCATTACCCGGTTAATTCCATTAATAAAATTTGGTCGGCTGTCATCAAGCGCGCACGTCTACGGTATCGCAATGCTTACCAGTCACGGCATACCTATGCATGCTGGTCATTGTCAGCCGGAGCGAACCCGAATTTTATAGCCACTCAGATGGGGCATACCGATGCTCAGATGGTTTACAAGGTCTATGGGAAGTGGATGTCAGAGAAGAACGCCGAGCAGGTTACATTGCTCAACCAGGCGCTTTCACGCTTTGCCCCATCCCTGCCCCACAGCAAGGTATCAGCACAGTAGAAATTCATAAATTCAAGTATTTAGCATCATTACTGCTACATTTGTATAACACGGGGCACGAAATGCTCTCGACCATAACGGTGGCTTATGTTGTGATCGGGGTTCAATAAATCGCTAAACAAGGTATACTCCAGCGGTTTCAATAGTTGTTTATTGTACTAAACGCTCCCGTGAGAGGATGCTACGGCGCACCTATGACTCAATTCGCTACCCCTGTTCTGCATACGTTGCTGGATACCGATGCGTATAAATTGCACATGCAGCAAGCCGTTTTTCACCATTACTACGACGTACAGGTAGCGGCCGAGTTTCGTTGCCGTGGTGATGACTTGCTCGGTATTTACGCCGACACCATCCGTGAACAGGTCGATGCTATGCAGCATCTGGCGCTGCAGGACGACGAGTATCAGTGGCTCTCGGGCCTGCCGTTCTTTAAAGCCGACTATTTAGACTGGCTGCGCAATTTCCGCTACAACCCTGAACAAGTGACGATCACCAACGATAACGGCAAGCTGAATATCCGTCTTGCTGGCCCGTGGTGTGAAGTGATCATGTGGGAAGTGCCGCTGCTGGCTGTCATTAGCGAGATTGTGCACCGCTATCGCTCTCCCGAAATGGGCGTTGAACATGCGCTCGCGACACTTGAAAGCAAACTCGTCGAATTCGCCCAGATGTCCGAATCCGTGGATATGTCGCGTTTCCGTCTGATGGATTTTGGTACGCGCCGCCGTTTCTCACGCGACGTACAACAAGCCATTGTCGAGCGCTTGCAGCAGGAGCCGTGGTTTGTTGGCACCAGCAATTATGACTTAGCCCGCCGCCGCAATCTGACGCCAATGGGCACACAAGCCCACGAGTGGTTCCAGGCGCACCAGCAAATCAGTCCCGATCTCGCAACCAGCCAACGTGCTGCGCTGGCGGCCTGGCTGGAAGAATATCCGGATAAGCTAGGAATTGCGCTGACCGACTGCATTACTATGGATGCGTTCCTGCGCGACTTTGGCCCTGAATTTGCGGAGCGCTATCAGGGTTTGCGCCATGATTCCGGGGATCCGGTTGAGTGGGGCGAAAAAGCGATCGCGCATTACGAAAAACTCGGGATCGATCCACTAACCAAAGTGTTAGTTTTTTCTGATAACCTGGATCTGTCCAAAGCCCTTGAGCTTTATCGCCACTTTTCATCCAGAGTGAATTTGAGCTTTGGGATCGGTACGCGTTTGACCTGCGATATTCCTCAGGTCAAACCACTGAATATCGTTATCAAGTTAGTGGAATGTAACGGTAAGCCGGTTGCTAAGCTCTCTGACAGCCCTGGCAAAACCATTTGCCATGACAAAGCCTTCGTGCGCGCGCTGCGTAAAGCCTTCGATCTGCCGCAAATCAAAAAAGCCAGTTAGTCCATTGGGGGCGTTCCTGGCCCCCTAGCCTCGTTTTTTTCTCATTTCTTCTCGTTTCTCTGCGAAATCTACTTGTCTGATGGCGGATGCCAGGTAACATAGATATCCCCCCTATATGGGCGGACATGTGTCTATGCCCTAAATAATGAGGGTTGCAGGAAGGCGATAAGCGAGTGAATTCCCCCTTACCTTACATAAGTAAGTGATTGGGGTGAACGAGCGCAGCCAACGCACATGCAACCTGAAGTTTGACGGGTATTTTTTCCGACTATTAACAGAGAGATTATTATGAGCGTTGTGCCTGTAGCCGACGTACTCCAGGGCCGCGTCGCCGTTGACCAAGAAGTCACCGTGCGCGGATGGGTACGTACTCGCCGAGATTCTAAAGCTGGCATCTCCTTCCTCGCCGTCTATGACGGTTCCTGCTTTGATCCTGTACAGGCCGTAATTAATAATTCTCTGCCCAATTACAATGACGAAGTTCTGCACCTGACGACCGGTTGCTCCGTCATTGTTACGGGTGTTGTGGTCGCTTCCCCGGGTCAAGGCCAAAGTTTTGAACTGCAGGCGACGGCAATTGAAGTGACCGGCTGGGTTGAAGATCCTGACACCTATCCAATGGCCGCTAAACGCCACAGCATTGAGTATCTGCGCGAAGTCGCCCACCTGCGCCCGCGTACCAACATGATCGGCGCCGTAGCCCGTGTGCGTCACACTCTGGCGCAGGCCCTGCATCGCTTCTTTGATGAGCAGGGTTACTTCTGGGTATCCACCCCGCTGATCACCGCATCGGATACTGAAGGTGCGGGCGAGATGTTCCGCGTGTCGACTTTGGATCTTGAAAACTTGCCGCGTACGCCAGAAGGCAAAGTGGACTTTGACAAAGATTTCTTCGGTAAAGAAGCTTTCCTGACCGTATCCGGCCAGCTCAACGGCGAAACTTATGCCTGTGCACTGTCTAAAATCTATACCTTCGGCCCTACGTTCCGCGCGGAAAACTCCAACACCAGCCGTCACTTGGCAGAGTTTTGGATGCTTGAGCCAGAAGTGGCTTTCGCGAACCTGAACGATGTGGCTGGTTTGGCGGAAGCGATGCTGAAGTACGTCTTCAAAGCGGTACTTGAAGAACGTGCTGATGACATGAAATTCTTCGCTGAGCGTGTAGACAGCGATGCGGTTGCACGTCTGGAGCGTTTCGTCTCCGCCGATTTCGCTCAGGTTGATTACACCGATGCGGTGGCTATCCTGGAAAAATGTGGTGAGAAATTCGAGAACCCGGTTTATTGGGGCGTGGATTTGTCTTCCGAGCACGAGCGTTACCTGGCTGAGAAACACTTTAAAGCTCCGGTCGTGGTTAAAAACTATCCGAAAGACATTAAGGCTTTCTACATGCGCCTTAATGAAGACGGCAAAACCGTCGCCGCAATGGACGTGCTTGCGCCTGGCATCGGTGAAATCATCGGTGGCTCCCAGCGTGAAGAGCGTCTGGACGTGCTGGACGCACGTATGGAAGAGATGGGTCTAAATCCGGCAGATTACAGCTGGTATCGCGACCTTCGCCGTTACGGCACCGTGCCACACTCAGGCTTTGGCCTGGGCTTCGAACGTCTGATTGCCTATGTCACTGGTGTTCAGAACGTACGTGACGTTATCGCATTCCCAAGAACGCCGCGTAACGCCAGTTTCTAAGCATTAAATTGATAACGGCCAGCATTTGCTGGCCGTTATTTTATTCTGCAGTGTCAATTATTGTCAGTTGAAAGTCAGCGTTTATTCAATGCAACCCCGCCAATCCCTCTAGCTGTTACGTTTTATTTCCACGAAACATCCATGTACAAAAAATAAACCGCATTCTTATTGCGCCTACTCACGACTGATTGCATTAGCACAAATTTCGACCATACAAAAAGACATCCAGACGGCCAATGTTGACAATAAGAAAAACGGGGTTGTTTAGGTTCTGTTGATATGAAACGCCTTTATTAAAATTAAACATAAGCAATTCATATATATAGCAATGCGCCAGTCTTTTTATTCAGCAATCAGTTCTGAAATTTGAGGTGGTTCACAAAGTTCCAGTAAATTCACATCTAGTTACACATAATTGCTTTTTGTTACCCAATCTTTATCTTTGTAGCACTTTCAGGCTAGCGAAACGGTTCTTTGAATGGAAAGATGCCTGTCAGATACATAAAGACACCAAACTCTCATCAATAGTTCCGGAAATATTTATTGACAGAATTTATTGAGTGCAGTGGCGAGTGTCATAAAAAAACCAATGAGGGTAATAAATAATGATGAAGCGCAATATCCTGGCAGTGGTTATCCCTGCCCTGCTGGTAGCCGGTGCAGCAAACGCTGCAGAAATCTATAACAAAGACGGTAACAAACTGGATTTGTACGGCAAAGTTGTTGGTAAACACATTTGGGATAAATCTGGCGGAGACGGTAATAGCGCTGATGATTCCTACGCACGACTGGGCTTCAAAGGTGAAACTCAGGTTAACGACCAACTCACCGGTTTCGGCCAGTGGGAATACAACCTCAATGCTAGCGGTGCTGAAGGTTCTCAGGACACAAGAACTCGTCTTGCGTTCGCAGGTCTGAAAGCAGGTGATTACGGTTCATTCAGCTATGGTCGTAACTACGGCGTGTTCTATGATGCACTGGCATCTACCGATATGCTTGTTGAATACGGCGGCGATACTCTTTGCCAAACTGATAACTTCATGACTTGCCGTACTACTGGCGTTGCGACTTATCGTAACACCAACCTCTTCGGTCTGGTTGAAGGCCTGGCGCTGGGTCTGCAGTATCAGGGTAAAAACGTAGGCGATCATGGCGTTGAGCGTCAAAACGGCGACGGTGCTAGCTACTCTTTAGGTTATGATTTCCTGGACGGCTTCAACGTTACAGCTGCTTACACCAACTCAGATCGTACCGATGGCCAGGAAATTGATGGTAAAGGTAAACGTGCTGAAGGTTGGGCGACCTCTGCAAAATATGATGCTAACAATGTTTATGCAGCGGTTATGTATGGCGAATCAAGCAACATGACTCGTGAAAACGATGATCAGTTCGCTAATAAAACTCAGAACATTGAAGCTGTAGTTCAATACCAATTCGACTTCGGTCTGCGCCCATCCGTAGGCTACGTACAATCTAAAGGTAAAGACCTTGCAGCGCGCACTACCTTCAACGGCGGCGATGCTGACCTGGTGAAATATGTAGAAGTGGGTACTTGGTACTACTTCAACAAGAACATGAACGTCTATGGTGCTTATCGTTTCAACCTGCTTGATGAAAACAACTACACCCGTGATGTTAAACTGGCTACTGACGATACCTATGTGTTAGGTCTTGTATACCAGTTCTAATAAGCAAGCAGCCCTCTCTGCTAAATGCCTAGAAAACAGGACTTCGGTCCTGTTTTTTTATGCCTGAAAGGAAATAATGGCGACTTTTGAAAAGGCGCACGCTTTTTGTCGCAAACGGTTGGCATTTTGTAGATCAACCGTTAACCTGATAGCGGATTTCACTTCTGTAATCACAATGGAAC
>Ga0207696_1000934_pt1 | contig 18033 bp, 15 predicted proteins | sample KBSS54metaG_FD_184403 | JGI IMG/M metagenome (GOLD analysis project Ga0207696, IMG submission 184403) | Switchgrass rhizosphere microbial communities from Kellogg Biological Station, Michigan, USA - KBS S5-4 metaG (SPAdes) (version 2) | ecosystem: Host-associated > Plants > Roots > Rhizosphere >...
ATTAATAATAATTTCATGTGAGACCTCCTTCTTCATATTTTATTTAAAATAATTTTGATCTGAAGTTTATGTAGATTCTATGGAAGTAAAGAAGATATATCCTGTAAGAATGGAGAACAAGTTCCCCGGTATTTTTATTATACCGAATTTTCTTTTAACTTTGGGATGAAATTTATAATGTTTGTAGAAGATTTCATTTTGATTTAAAGAATGTTTAAGGACATCCTCGCATACCTTTTATAATAATCCGATTGAACAAGGAGATGGGGGAGGAGCTATAATGGATATTCTAAAGAAAATTGAACAGCATCGAGAAGCAGAAGAACGTTTACAATGGGAAGGTACGTTTGCGGAATATTTGGAGCTTGTTAAAGAACGACCATGGGTGGCTCAAACTGCACACTCTCGCATTTACAATATGATTAAAGATGCTGGCATTGAAGAAGTAGAGGGTAGAAAAAAATATAATTTTTTTAGCAATCGGCTATTTGGATTAGAAGAAGCATTAGAGCGTCTTGTAGAAGAATATTTTCATCCGTCTGCGAAACGTTTAGATGTTAGAAAACGTATTTTATTATTAATGGGGCCAGTTAGTGGTGGGAAATCAACGTTAGTTACTATGTTAAAACGAGGATTAGAGACATACTCGCGTACAGATCGCGGAGCCGTTTTTGCGATAAAAGGTTGCCCAATGCATGAAGATCCTCTTCACCTAATACCACATCATTTACGTGATGATTTTTACGGTGAGTATGGTGTAAGAATTGAAGGGAATTTGTCACCATTAAATGTGATGCGTTTAGAAAAAGAATATGGAGGAAGAATTGAAGATGTAATTGTAGAACGTATTTTCTTCTCGGAAGATCGCCGGACAGGAATTGGTACATTTAGTCCTTCAGATCCAAAATCACAGGATATTGCAGATTTAACAGGGAGTATTGATTTTTCTACAATTGCAGAATATGGTTCAGAGTCAGATCCACGTGCATACCGTTTTGATGGAGAGTTAAATAAAGCAAACCGTGGTATGATGGAATTTCAGGAGATGTTAAAATGTGATGAGAAATTTTTATGGCATCTATTATCTCTTACACAAGAGGGGAATTTCAAAGCGGGGAGATTTGCACTTATTTCAGCAGATGAATTAATTGTAGCCCACACGAATGAAACAGAGTATCGCTCCTTTATTTCTAACAAGAAGAATGAGGCGTTACATTCAAGGATTATTGTAATGCCGGTTCCATATAATTTACGAGTGAGTGAAGAAGAACATATTTATGAAAAGATGATTCATGAAAGCGATGTTGCCAATGTACACATTGCGCCGCACACACTTCGCGTCGCAGCAATGTTCACGATTTTAACACGCTTGAAGGATCCGAAGCGCCCGGATATTGATTTAATCAAAAAGATGCGTTTGTATGACGGAGAAATGGTAGAAGGTTACAATGCAATTGATGTAGAGGAATTGCAGCGTGAATATCAGGATGAAGGTATGAGTGGTATTGATCCGCGTTATGTCATTAACCGTATTTCTTCTACTATTATTAGAAAAGAAGTACCATCGATTAATGCGCTTGATGTGTTACGTTCATTAAAAGATGGGTTAGATCAACATCCATCTATTAGTAATGAAGATCGGGAGCGCTATATGAATTTCATTTCATTAGCACGGAAAGAGTACGATGAAATTGCCAAGAAAGAAGTACAAAAAGCATTCGTGTATTCGTATGAAGAATCAGCTAAGACGCTTATGGATAATTACTTGGATAACGTTGAGGCATATTGCAATAAATCAAAATTACGTGATCCATTAACAGGTGAAGAAATGAGTCCAGATGAAAAGCTGATGCGTTCTATTGAAGAGCAAATTGGTATTTCAGAAAATGCAAAGAAAGCGTTCCGAGAAGAAATTTTAATACGCATTTCTGCTTATGCTCGTAAAGGAAAACGTTTTGATTATAACTCACATGAACGCCTTCGCGAAGCAATCCAGAAAAAATTATTTGCTGATTTGAAAGATATTGTGAAAATTACAACATCCACGAAAACACCAGATGAAAATCAGCTGAAGAAAATTAATGATGTTGTAGCACGCTTAATCGATGAACATGGCTATAATTCTTCATCAGCAAATGAATTACTTCGCTATGTAGGTAGCTTGTTGAATCGATAGTTTGATAATAAAACGCTGTCTCTAATGAAAGCAGAGGCAGCGTTTTTGTATCTATGTAAATTTAGGCTAAAAAAACGCCATAACCCCTATTCTTTTTAGTTGGGAGCGAGGATTCAGCCAAGCATAGAAGTGGTCAAATCCTTTTCCTGTCCCATGCCAAGTAAGAACAGAAAGAGAAAACGAGTGAATTCACCTTTTCTTCTTCGCGTGAGCGACTTATATGTCGAAACACTAAAGTGAATTTATATATCTAATTGAAGTAATGGGATTTTACTAGTGAACGCCTCGTTTTATGTATGGACTTGTCCAAACATAATAAATTAAGGTGCAATTTCATGAATTTATTGTCAATTATTTTTACAATACGCATATGATAGAGTAACCAACCATTCATATAGAAAAAGCCAACACAATACAATATGTTGCAGAGTGGAAAAGTGTGCAACAATGAATTGTGTTTCTTTCTTATCAGCTAAAGAAATTTCAATTTAAAGTGAATGTCAAAGTTTTTGTTAAGGAAGTTCGGAGCAATACGTAAAAAAGCTATGGGTGCCTTATGATTATGGAAAAAGTAAGTTCTAATGAACAGATACTTTTTAACGATTCTTGTTGCTACATCATAACCTCAAATTCGTATATTACTGTTTATTAGAGAAAATAAGGAAAATTACAGTAAGGAGGGAAAAAGATGGGCGAAGAAAATCAACCAAATTATACAATTTCACAGGAAAACTGGTCCCTCCATCGCAAAGGACATGACGATCAAAAACGCCATCAAGAAAAGGTGCAAGAGGCAATTAAGAATAACTTACCAGACCTTGTGACAGAAGAAAATATCGTGATGTCTAATGGTAGGGACGTTGTAAAAATACCAATTCGGTCTTTAGATGAATATAAAATTAGATATAACTACGATAAGAATAAACATGTTGGGCAAGGAACTGGTGATAGTAAAGTTGGCGATGTGGTTGCAAGAGATGGGTCAGGTGGTCAAAAGCAAAAAGGACCAGGAAAAGGGCAAGGTGCAGGGGATACAGCTGGAGAAGATTATTATGAAGCAGAAGTATCAATTTTAGAATTAGAGCAAGTATTTTTTAAAGAGCTAGAGCTGCCTAATTTAAAGCGGAAAGAAATGGATGAAAATCGTATTGAACATATTGAATTTAATGACATTAGAAAAACAGGATTATGGGGAAATATTGATAAAAAACGGACGATGATATCAGCTTATAAACGAAATGCGATGAATGGAAAGCCTGCTTTTCATCCAATTCGTCAAGAAGATTTGAAGTTCCGAACATGGAATGAAGTGTTGAAGCCAGATTCCAAAGCTGTCGTATTAGCAATGATGGATACGAGCGGATCAATGGGGATTTGGGAAAAGTATATGGCGCGTAGCTTCTTCTTTTGGATGACAAGATTCTTACGTACAAAGTACGAAACGGTAGATATAGAGTTTATTGCGCATCACACAGAAGCGAAGGTCGTGACAGAAGAAGAGTTTTTCTCAAAAGGAGAAAGTGGTGGAACAATCTGTTCCTCTGTTTATAGAAAAGCACTTGAGCTTATAGATGGCAAGTATTCACCGGAACGCTATAATATTTATCCATTTCATTTTTCAGATGGAGATAACTTAACATCAGATAATGCTCGGTGTGTGAAGCTTGTGCAAGAATTGATGAAGGTATGTAATATGTTTGGGTATGGGGAAGTAAACCAGTACAATCGTTCATCATCTACCCTTTTTTCTGTTTATAAAGACATTACTGATGAAAGGTTTAGGTATTATATATTGAAGAATAAGAGAGATGTATTTAATTGTCTCAAAAAGTTTTTTTGTAAAGAAAATGAAATGTACATCTAACTATTAGTTATTGAAAGGCAGATAGGAGATCAGGAGGTTTGGATTTTTTGAGAAAATGGAGTATTGCACCTGAAAATATTAAAATAAGCTATTCTTTCCGCATAATTATAGAAAGGATAGCTTATTTTGGTGTTTCATTATATCTATTTCGTTGTTATGAAGATGTTTTAAGATTTATACCTAATGATAAAGATTTTTTGACACAGTTGTAGCCCTTTTGTAAGAATAGAATTAATATATATAATAAAAAAAGATTAATTTATTAGGAAGATGTACTTCCCTATACTCTTTCATTTTTTGCATCAAAACATAACCTTAGAAGTAGGAGTATAAAACCAATTAATCTTGATTAATTGGTTTTATACGGTTCTATAGGTAGTTTTTGAAATGTTGTATTTACATCTTTACTTGCAAGAGACATAATATAACGAGAATCGCTTCCTTTTTTTTCGCATATAATATTTATGTCAAGTCCTTCTGACATCGACGTTTGAAATGGATAGGAAACATCTAACTTCTGTTTTTTATATCCCTCATCTTGTAATTTGTATATCCATACTTGCTGAGTACTTGTTTGAAAAACCATATAGTCTTGAAATGCATACATTAGTCCAATGTTATTATTGGTATCGCCATCAATTCCATCTAATTGAAAAGGTTTAACATCTTTAGTTTCCATATTCACAATAAAGTAGGATTCTGGATACCACTGATCTGGTGATGGAAAAGTAGCATAGAAAATTTTATTTCCTATAATTCGAATATTGTTAATAAATTTGTGAGGAATAGGATACACAAGTGTTTCGCCACTTTTAAGGTCATATAAGTATAAGTTAGTTGTATTACCATCTCCATCTGAATACACTAATTTCCCTTGATTCATATGACTCACGGAATAAGCTGAATCATACGAATTTGTCGTAGCAATCGTTTTTACTGTATCATTTTTCAAATCATATACTTTTATATAACCTAACTTTTTAATAGGATCAATTTCTGTCCAAGTTACAAAATGTTGATACAAGTTAGCATCTATTGGTGCGTTTGTTTCATATAATTTTTTGTGTTTACCATTATGTATGTTTTTTACATATAAAATGGATTGACTACCGAATTCATCCGTATCAGTCCATAATATCCAATCCTTGTTAGCTTGCTGACCTTGCATATTAGGACTTTTTAATTTCGATTGGAAGACTTCTTTTACCTCTTTATTTACGTAATCATATTCTATTAATTTATTTGGCATACCGGACTTACTGCCATCATCAACAGTCATATACATTACTTTATTGGAACTAGATGGTAAATAAAAACGATTGTAATCAGGTGAAAATTTTGTGAATATTCCTGTTTTTTCTTGTTCTATTTTGCTAATACCTTTAGAAGTATCTTTAGTTACATTACATGCACTCAATATTGTAAAGCATATTAAACTAATGGATAAAAAAAGACTTCTTTTTACCATAACATTGCAGCATTACCGCCCTTTTTATCTGCAATAAGAACAGCCTTTCCAACACCTTTAGTAGTTCCATTTCCGATATTTTCCTCGTAAGTTCCGCCAAAAGCAGTTCCGTTAGCAACAATATGATTTGCATCTACAATTCGCATTGCATTTCTTGAGCCAAAATACCCACTAACAGTAACATAATGACGATAATTTTTCGGTGCCTTACTATAGCGATTCATGTTTTCTGTTTCCACTAATAAAATAGGGGCATTTGTTCGGGAGCTGATAGATGCCTTAACACGGGATTTTAATAATCCAATAGGATTGGATGAACCTTCTATATCTCCTAGCTTATAAGGAGTATCGGCAAAATCAAAGTCATGCCTATACTGATTTATGGCTTTTGCAAGTCCCGCTGATGTAGAAGCTTTCATATTGTCTGTTCCAGCAGTAAAAGCAATTTTTTCTTGAGAAGGAAGAGAAAGACCTATACCACTATCTGTTTTATGAAAACTTAAGGATTGTCGTACTGAAGCTGGTCCACAATAATAAAATTTTACTTGTTTATTCTGTTCTACTGGAATAACATAATCATCATTTGGTTGTTTCATACGATGAAGTTGTTTTTTTTCTTTTTCTTGTATCTTTTTATCTGCTTCTTTTCCCAGTTCATATAATTTTCTCGCTTCCTCAGTATCTTTATATGGGTCATCTAGTAATGCACCAGTATTTTCAATATTTTGTGCTGCAAAACTGGTACTAGAAGGTAGAAAGAGACTCATTGCTAAAACTCCCATACTTAATCCTTTAATAATAGGTTTCATATCGTATCTCCTTTATTCATAATATAATAATATTTTAGGTAAAATGGTATATTATAGCAATTACATCTCCATGAATATGCATAATTGCATATTTATGGAGATGTAATTCATCCAAGATTATTATGCAAAAAGCTGACTCCTAAATTAGGAACCAGCTTTTTGTATAGTAATATATAGTTTTTAGAAACAAACTTTTATATTTATTTCAACAATTCTTTAGATATACGTTGTATATCTGCTTTAATTTCAGTTTTTTCTTTGATAGTTAGAGCTTTAAATTTTGGTTGTTCTTTAGCCGATTCAAAAGGCTTTACAGGTGGTGGTGGTGGACCGTAAGGGTCTGGAAGTGTCTTGTTATCCCAGAACATTACTCCCTGTGCTCTACCGGCTTCATCATTTGGTTGATCAAAATATGAATCAGCCCAGCCTTTATATTTATCGCCATGATATATAAGTGCCGCTCCTTCTGCAGTCGCTATTAATTCGATTGGTATCGTAGCTGCTCTTGCAACATATCCAAAATGTATATTTCCTAAATCTTCACCTTTCATCAAATAACCATTAAAGATATATTGTTTTTTTCTTCCTAATTTGGTTTTATAATCCCATTCACCACCAGGTCTTACTTTTTCTGCAAAGGCTAATCCTACACTTGTAGGAAATGTTCCCTCTTCTTTAGCTTTTTCAGCTGCATATGCCATAATCAGTGCATTCCTTTTTAAAATATAAGAAAAACTTGAAGTCATCTCATTTGATGGAACAGTTTGTGCAAAAGCAGTACCACCACTTGATAAATAAAACATTGATAAGATGCAAGAAATAAGGAATAACCTTTTCCACATATACATACCCTCCTTTTTTTTCTTTCTATATATTTATAATGCATATTTCTTTATATGTAAATTTGTATATAAAAATAATTGCTCTTTTTCTAAAAATTGTTATATTATATTCGAGAATTGTAAATCAATAGAAAAGGAGTTTTATTATGTTTAAGTTGCAAAAAAAAATTTATAGTATTTTAATGTTTGTAGCTGTTTTGTTCTTTTTTGTGATAAATGTTCATGCTGAAGAGAATGAACATATTGTTCCTCTAGAGAAAGCTACTCAGCAGGCAAAGAATTACTTTGGAATTATTAAAAAAAATTCGGATTCAAATTGGAAAGATAGTGAATTACTATTAGATCGCGCCTTATATGATACACATAAACAATTAACAGCGTATTTGTTTGTTGTATATCAATCTCAAAAGGAGAATGGATTTATTATTGTAAGTGCGAATAATAAAATTCCAGGTGTATTAGAGTCTACAAGAAAGGGGAATAACCCTTATTACGGTGTAGATAAAGGGAATAGTATTTATGTAGGACCACTTTCGTATTTTCAGAAAGCTACTAATGAAAACTCATATAGAGACCTAAATACTAATAAAAAATTAAGTCAAGAAGCTCTTGAAAACGTTAATGTATTATCTAATTCAGAATCTATTTCTACTAAAAACAAAAGCTTGTATAAAGCAAACAATCTAATGCAAAAAGGGAGTATACCTAATTTTAACCATAAATATATATCAAATGTTCCAGACTTTGAATGGACTCACGGATGTTTACCTACAGCCTATGCAAATGTTACTGTTTATTGGGCAAACAATGGATTTCCACGTTTAAAAAGCAATCGAACAGATTATGAAACCTATATTCTTGATACCTTCCCGAAACTAATGAAAACGGATGCTCAAGGAAATTCATTTGGTCATAATGGTATAGCTGGTGCGAAAGAATATTGGAACAAAACAGGGAAATATTCTATTTCGATTAAAGAATATAAGAATAAACCTGTAAATCCAAACATTTTTAAAGAATATAAAAAAGAAATTGATAAAAATAGACCGGCAATTATCACAACTCAAACACACCCTATTTACAATAATCATGCTGTAACAGGCGTTGGTTATGAAGAAATATTTGATCCTGCAGAAAAGGTATGGTATCGTACAGCGATTGTTCATGATGAATGGTTAGCAACTCCACAGGACCATTATCTTGTATGGACTCCTGATATAGATAGCTTTTATTCTGTTATTCCAGGCGTTGATTTAATGGGGTGGATTTTAGATGGTAAAAATCAATGGCGTTTTTATGAGTCACTAGGTGTAATGAAAACTGGTTGGGCTCAAGATAAAGGAAATTGGTACTACATGGATGGATCGGGTGTAATGAAAACTGGTTGGGTTCAAGATAAAGGGAATTGGTACTACATGGATGGATCGGGTGTAATGAAAACTGGTTGGGTTCAAGATAAAGGAAATTGGTATTACATGGATGGATCGGGTGTAATGAAAACTGGCTGGGTTCAAGATAATAATAAATGGTATTATATGAATACCTCAGGTCAGATGTTAGCAAACGGTTGGATTACTGACAATGGAAAATCTTATTATCTTAGAGTAGATGGTTCCTGGGATGAAAGTAAAACTTTATAATAATGTATATAAAGGCTATTTCCTATGATGAACTGTACCCTATAAAATGGACAGTTTAATAAGCTATATGTTTTTATGAATGTGGATAAGGAGCTAGTTCCTATAAGAGGAGCTAGTTTTTTTATGTAGCAATGTTTGATTGAGCTCATTATACGTATTATTCTAAATATGCAATTCTGCATATTTAGAATAATGACATTGTTATAATATACCATTTATCGTAAAATTTAGTTGTTTGATGAATTTCTGTGTTAGCTTATGAAATTAGATTACCAGCTACTTAATTAGAGGTAATAAACAGATACAAGAAAAAATTTGAATGTAATTTGGTAGTTAAATAAAAGCACTTTAATTAGGAAAAAATAATTAATATATTGTAATATTATAAAATTATGTTATTATATACTAGAAATGGAAAATACAAAAATTGGAAGGTGGAAATAAAATGAAAAAGAAAGCGATTACTTTTGCGTTGTCATCCATGTTAGCTGTAGGAGCATTAGTACCTATTACAGCATCTGCTAAGGAAAGTTGGTCTTATGGTTATAATAAGGATGGAATGTTTCATTATTCTGTATATGGACATAGTATTTTTAATCATTCTTCAGGAATTACACGTGCGAATGTAAATTATAGAAGTACAATTGCGCCTCCTGGAAAAGCTGCTGTAAAACATCTACCATATAATGGCCCATATAATGTAACTTATCAAAAGTATATTAACTAAATTATAATACTTTAATTATCAAGGGGATTTATATAAACATATAAATCCCCTTAAAACTATTATTTAAGGAGTAATTCAATGATTCAAATAAAGAATATGAATAAAACTTTTCTTGATAAGACTATTTTTAATAACTTTAATTTAGAAGTAAAAGCAGGTGATTTTATTGGAATATATGGGAAGAGTGGTCAGGGGAAAACTACATTATTAAATATAATTGGTACATTGGAAAAACCAGATTCCGGAGAAATTTCAATAATTGGCAGAAGCATAGACTCTAAAAAGACTAAAAGGCATTTATTGCGCAACGAGATTGGATTTATATTCCAAAACTATGCGTTGATAGATAATGAAACAGTAAATAATAATTTAGAAATTGCACTAAAACATAAGAAAATGAGTAAGCAACAAAAAAAAGAAGCAATATATTCCGCATTAAATGAAGTGGGGCTTATGAAGTATGGAGAAAAAAAAGTACATACCTTAAGCGGAGGGGAACAACAACGTATTGCAATTGCTAGATTGTTACTTAAAAATCCCAGCATCATTTTAGCGGATGAACCAACAGGTTCATTAGATAGTGAAAATCGTGATATTATTGTTTCTTTATTTCAAAAATTACATCATCAAGGAAAAACAATTATTGTAGTAACGCATGATACTTCTTTATCTTATCTATTTTCAAGAATCATTCAATTATAAGAGAAAGGTTATAATATGAAAAAATTAATATTTCTTCTATGTACTATTACTTTTACAATTGTGAGCTTTTTATCGATTAAGCAGTTTGAATATTTAGAGTTCCAATCCTTTAATTATGATAGAAATCATTCTCATGAGAATTGGGATGTGGAGATAAAAGGAGGCAACACTTCTAAAAGTAAATTAGAAAATTTTCAAATGCTTACCGAGATTTCTAAGCAAGCTAAGGTGAATTTACAAAGAATGTCACAAGAGACTGGAGCAAATAAAAAAGAGAAACTTGTATATTATGTCGCATTATATGATTCCAATACATATTTTCAAAATATGAAATTAAAGAAAGGAAAATTTTTAGATCAAAATAGTGATTCAAATGTGTTCCTTTCTACTATACCAACTCACGACAAAAATCAAGTTGGTCAATTGGAAATTTTCCACAACTTCGATCCAATAGAAATTCGTCCAATGATTGCGGCAGAAAAAGTAAGAGATATTAAAGGCGTATATACTCTAAGTAATACTAAAAGTGTTAAAAAATTTGAAGAAATTGCTACAGACTATGGATTTTCATTAAAAATAACAAAAAAAAATTCCCCTACTTCTTCCAATGAATATCCATATCAAAGTATGATATACACTACATGCTTTGTTTTATGTTTGTTACTATTACTTTCTATAACTTATGACGTCATGAATAATTATAAGGCTATTGCTATTCAATCTATGCATGGAGATAGTTTTTTCCACATTGGAATGTATTTACTCCAAAGATACGGAAAAATCATTTTAAGTTCTTGGATTCTAGTAAGTATAGGATTATTAATATATCTACAATCTTATAATGAATATCAAAAACTAATACCATTTTTAAATTTTTGGATAAAAAATATTATGTTCCTATTCTTAATTATAGGAGTAATTTTAATTATTACTTGGATTGGAACTAAAACTATAAATATCTCGCAAATGATAAAAAATAAAAAGCCTATGAAATTATTTTTTTATACCAATCTTGTTACTCGTTTCTTATTAGCTATATTTCTAATTCTAGGTTTACAACAAGGTATTGCTACATTTATAGAACTGAAAAAAACAATTGATCAACAAAGCAAATGGAAAATACTGAAGAATTATTCATTTCTAGGAATTGAGGCCGGTACTGATAATACAATTGACATCAACGATGAGAATGGATTGGCTCGATTTCAGCAATTATATGAAGAACTAGAAACTCAAGGAGCCATATATATATCCCCATCCAATTATTATCTAAATCAAAAAATTCCAGAATTAGATCCTAATCCTTGGGGAACTGAAGGAAGGCAGGTCGTAATTAATAATAACTATTTATCCTTAAATCCAATATATGATATTCATAATAAGAAAATAAAATTGCCATCACCAAACAAATCTGAAATAACAGTATTAGTACCTGAAAGATATACCAAACAGCAAAAAGAGATAAAAGAAACAGTAAAAAAAGATTACTCAAAGATGTTAAACAAAGAGAATCCTGATTCAGTTGACGTAAATATATTATATGTCAAAAATAATCAATCTTATTTTACATTTACATCACAAATGGCTGAAGATACAAATTATGAAATTACAGATCCAATTTCTGTGATTTTAACGAATAAATTTGAACAAAATTATATAGCTAGTACAATTGCTATGGGATATGGGTACTATACTAAAAATAGTACGGAGGATAATCCTTTTGAAAAAACAAAACAAACGATTAGAAAATATAAATTTGATAGTATTTGGAGTCCTATATCTGTTGCATATTCAAATGTGGAGATGAAAGTACAAAATGATATTGAGAAGATGCAATTAACTATCATTAATTGTACTTTACTATTACTGTTAATGGCTGTACTACTCTTTTTCTCTGCCATATATTATTTGGAAATGTTTAAAAAATCGCTTGCGTTACAATGGATTTTTGGATACAGTTTCTTTGAAAAACATAATATTGTTTATCTTGCCTTATTAGCCTTTTGGCAAATGTCCTTTACAACGTGTTTCTTTATTTCTAACAATAGTTGGTTGTTATTCAAAATTAGTTTAGTGCTAGCTATTTGTGATATTTTATTAATGAGTATTTTGTTAATTTTAAGTGAATATAAAATTACTAAGCAAATATTAATAGAAAAATAAATTGAGTTAAGTAAAGTGGGGATATATTTGTTACAAAAAAAACATCTAATTTTAATAAGTGGTTTAGTGATTTTGAGCTTTGTATTCTTAGGAGGATATTTTTTCTTTGATACTAAAGAGAAGCAAAGAAATGGAAAAACAAAATCATCTGACATACAAGAAGAAATGTCAAAAACACCTAATGAGAATAAAATTACAGAAACAAATAATAAAAATATAAACACGAACAAACATTATTTTGTGTATTTAAGACAAGAGAATGGAAATTCAGATACTTCGTTCATTCCAGAAAAATTAAATCCTGGATTTGATAAAACTGAGAGTACAAATATAAGTGTTTCTTTTGATGATAATGGAATCCCTGTGAAAGATGAAAAGATGATTCTTATTTACAATAATAAAATATCAGAAAGTAATAAAGAAAAGATTAAAAAAATAGTAGGTGAACAAAATTATGCTGAGGCTCTAAAAGAAATTCAAGAAAGAATCGATGAAACAAAAGCCACTAATTATAAATCAACCTAGTTATTTAAGAAGAAATTTAGTTAATAATATAAGCCAAATGCCTTAAAGTATAGGCATTTGGCTATTTTTGTATTTGAATTCACTTAGTATAAGAGAGTCTGACATTTTTAAAAGTATGTTCACAAAAAGGACTAGGAAGTATATTACGAGTGTTTGACAAAAATCCTTAATTAACAGGATCTCGATTCAATTATTAGGTATGTTAATGCTATGCTTTTAACAATACATACAGTTAATATAAAAATAAAGTTCATTAAAGTAAAGGAACTATCGGTGAATATTCTGTTAACAGTAAAATGATACACACAATAGAATTTGAATTTTGTAATTTCCTTTTTGTTTACAGATTTCAATTCAAACGTTCAAAAAGATAAATGATATTTGTGTGAAATAGTCTGATGTTTTGCTTATATCTTCGTATATAATTCAATTACAAATTCATCTTTTCTTTGCCAACTTTTTTTTCTTAAATATGTGACCTTTTCAAGCACTGACTTAAGAAGGCGATTTTTCTTTTCTATATCTTCGGTCGCATAGTATGCTTCTAATACATTTTTAATTTTGGGAACAAACTCATGTATATGTTTTTCTTTTTCTAATACATGCTTAATTTCGTGCTTAAGTTGTTCAATTTCTTCTTGGGTAGTTTTTAAACGTACTACAATTGATTTTTGTCGTTCTAAAAAAGTCTCAATATCATATACACCATTCTCCAATAAATCATGGAGTCTATTTTTTTGCTTTTGTAAATCGTTAATTTGTTGTTCTTTTTTTTCTAAAGCCCTTTGTTGTAGCAGAATATTATTTTTTGAGTTCTTTTTTTGTACCATGTTTTTTTGTATCTCAAAGCTTTCAATAATCTGTTTTAATCCATTAAGTATGCGCTGTTCAACAAGTAGTAAGGACGCCCCTTTTTGAACACCTTTACAAGATGGTTGAACACAACGAACTTGAGGATTAGGACGATCTTTTCGTGGTTGATAAAGCATGGAGTGACTACATAGTTCACATAATAAGATGCCTGCCAATGGATTAGAAAGCTTTTTTGTTTTTATTGTAGGAGGTCTCCAGCGTTTACTATGAGCCATATTAGCCTTTTGAAATAGATCTTCTGATACAAGTGGGGGATGAGCATGATTGTGTCGTTGCCATCTTTCTTTTGGTACTTTTTTACGAATGTATTTTCCATTTTGTTTGGTGTAGCGTATTTTCCCCCAAATGATGTGACCCAGATAGACTTCATTTTTTGTAATAGATGAGATAGTTGAAGGATTCCAATATTCACCTTCGGGAGGAGAAATACCTAATCGGTCTAATTCTTGAGCAATTGCCTGTCTTCCCATTCCATTTGCCATTAATTCGAAAATTCTTGGTATAATCCAATTTTTTTCAGGATCAGGATAAAGTTTTAAGTTATTATCCCGTAAGTATCCATAAGCTGGCACGCGAGAGATAGATTTCCCTTCTTTTGCAGAAACACTTCTACCACGCTGCATACGTTTAACAATTGTTTTTAATTCTTCTCGAGCAATTAAAGATTTTATACTAAAGGTTAACTCTTGGTTTTCATCATTGGGATCAATAATTTCTGTTGGAGTAATAATGAATGTTTCTGAGTAGCGAAAGACGCGATAAATAGTTCCTTGATCTACCATATCCCCCCGACCAAGACGATCTAAATCCATTACTAAAACTGCATCAGCGATACCTGATTCTACTTCGCGAAGAAGTTTTTGCATCATAGGTCTTTCAGATATGTATTCACCAGAAACAACTTCTTCAAAAATATCAATTATATTATGATGCTCTTTATGAGCGAGTTCTAATAATTGAGTACGATGACGTTCAAGTGTATCGTAATGTTGTCCATGTTCCATTGCCTTTTTTTCTTCTTCAAGATCTTTTCGACTTTTACGTAAATAGATGAATACATCAAGTTCTTGTGGACGGTACATTCGTTTCACCTACCAGCTTGTCTATTATTATTGTTATGAATATGTATAGCTAACTTGTCCTATGAAAATGATAGTTCGTCTTTTTTCTTGCCTTGCATACATATAGTGCAAGGGGGGATATGATGAAAGAATTTCAATTTGGTAATACAAAAGTCATTATTCATTCACCACTTGCAACAATGAAAAAAGAAGAACAAAAAGAATGGTTCCAACAAGAATGGGAAAAGAAAAATCCAATTTTAAAGTCTATAGTTGAAGCGGCAGTAAGTTGCCAAGAAGATGAAAAATAAAAAGAGCATTCTCTTTTCTTAAGAGATATGCTCTTCTTTTTTGTTTTAAATTATTCATTAACATAAACAATTGTTTTTTATTGTGAATAGTCTTTTTAGTTTTGTAAATAATAATCCTGATCATTGTTATTGGAGGTAGGTGATACCTGAGATAGATAAATACCTTTTTCTAAGGTTTCTAATAGATAGTATCCAAATGCTTCATTCTGTTGTATCAAGATATGTAAGAGAGCGCTTGCCCGAGCAATTCTATATTTTGTTTCATCCTGTATTAATGAAAAGTTATCCATTGTAATGAGATGAAGTTCGTCTTGCAGTTTTTGTAGTAGTGAAAGTTGAATAGTATCTGTCTTTCCTGTTTCAAGATTACTTAAATAAGCAGGTGATACACCAAGTTGTTTTGCAAATGTGTTCAATCCAATTCCTTTTTGATTACGAAGTGTACGAATGTGTTTACCAAGTTCATTTATCATAAAATTAACCTCCGACAATTTATTGAAAGGGATAAAAATAATGAAAAAGAAAAAAGAAATTACAATCACATCAGTTAGTTATGTTCACGATCCAGAATCGGCAAAAAGATGGTTTGAAGCCTATATAGAAATTGTTAAGAAAGAATTAACAAAAGCAGTCGAAAAGGACTAGCAAACATTTTTTATACATACAGTGTAAATAGAACACCATGAGAGGAGGGCTTGAATTGAAGACCGTTGCATACTATCGAAGTTCAATTGATTTACAAGAAAATTCTATTGAAATGCAGCAAAATTCAGTTCTTACTCGCTCCATCGATATGGCTTTGATTATTGATGAAGAGTATATTGACGAAGCAATATCAGCTCGAAAAGTAAGTTTGAAAAAAAGACCAGCTTTACAAAAATTATTGCAAGATATCAAGAATAACAATGTAGGAACCTTATTTTTATTTAAACGAGATCGACTAGCTCGAAATGTAATGGAGTATTATGAAATTTACCAAATACTAAGAAATAAAAATATAAATGTTGTTTTAACTGCACCAAATGAGCCACCGATGTACTATACACCGATTGGTGAATATCTCGAATTAATTATGGCGGGCATGGCTCAACGTGAAGGTGAACAAATTATTGAACGTTTAAAGCAAACATTAAAAACTAATTTTCAAAGTGGGAAAAATCCTGGACGTCTTCCATATGGTTACAAATGGAATAAAGAAACAAAAGAAATTGAACTAGTTGATGAACAAATACAAATAGTAAAAATGATTTTTCAAGAACTTGTAGCAGAGAAGTATGAATCTCTAAAAGAACTTTGTAATGTGCTGGGGTTAAAGGGAAATGGAAAGTCTTGGACCTCTACGGATATTAGGAAAATTGTATTGAATCCAACATATGTTGGATTACGCACAATGACTATTTTTGGTGAAGACGTCACTAGTAAATATGAAAAACTTTCTATTGTTGATAAAGATATATGGAAGAAAGCATGTAGTACTGTTGCCATTTTATCTACTACAAAAAATAATCAAGATTATGTATTTGAACAAGTATTTTTTCCATTACAGGGATTGCTAATTTGTTCGGAATGCAATGGATCATTACAAAAAGTTAGGGCTAGAAAAAAAGAAAACTTAAAATACAAATGCTTAAATCATTCTTCTGTTTATGTTCTGAGAAGTGTAATCGAACCGCTAGTCTTTGAACGCTGTAAGGAATATTTTCATAGCCTACTTACTTCCCATTTTCATGAGTTATTTGAGCGATATGAACAAAATGCTAAGAAACAAGTGAATCGAAAAATACAAACTATTGAAAAGAAAATCCAGTTTATAAATGAAAAATTGATTGCTAAAGTAGATACGTGGTATCACGAAATAGAAATACAACGTAAGGAACAGAATGAAATTGAAATCATGACGTTGTATGACGAACTTGCAAAATACAAGCAAAAAAAAGAACAGGTCATTCAAGAATTAAGTAATTTAGAACAATTACGTAAAAAAATAAACAAGTATGAATGCTCTATGGCGTTATCCTATGACGAGATAAAGGATAATCAGCAATTAGGCTTCTTTTTTCAAGATTTAATACAACAAGTAAATATTGATGGGAAGCAATGTGAAATTATTTTTAAACACCCATTTTTACGAACTCAAGAGGTGTTGACACCATGAAGCTCTCCCATATATTAAAGCCAAATATGAAGGCTGCTTTTTACGGACGACATTCTACAGATAAACAAGACATGGATATGCAAATGAATTCTGTTATGGAAGTGATTCGTAAATATGATTGTATTCATACTCATTCCTTTCTTGATAAGGCTGTTTCAGCTCGTAAAAATAAACTCACCAGTAGAAAAGAACTTGAAAACATGTTCGAAACGGCGAAACGACAAGAATTTGATTTTGTAATTGTTTATAAAAGTGATCGTCTTGCCAGAGATCCTCTTGAACATCAAACCATTCGTATTGTCATGAAGACACTTGGTATTCCTATTATTATTAGTTCGACTGAGGGTGTGTACAATACTGATAATGATTTGATTGTAAAACTCATGGAAGATGGTTTTACTAAATATGAAGTAGATACCATTATTGCAAGAACACGATCGGGACTAGAAAACAAAGCAAAACAAGGAAAATGGCTTGGTGGAAAACCACCATTTGGTTACACATATGATAAGAATAGTGGGCATTTTATTGAATACCCCGAAGAGCTTGGTTATGTAAAAGAAATTTTCAGCTTATATTTAAAAGGTCACGGTTTTCAGTACATTGCTAATACATTTCCTAAGGGTTCCCGCCGTGGAAAAGGTTGGGGTAAAGAAAATATAAAGGCGATTGTGCTAAATCCTTTTTATTGTGGTTTGATATCATGGCGAAGACAAA
>Ga0207696_1000939_pt1 | contig 17877 bp, 19 predicted proteins | sample KBSS54metaG_FD_184403 | JGI IMG/M metagenome (GOLD analysis project Ga0207696, IMG submission 184403) | Switchgrass rhizosphere microbial communities from Kellogg Biological Station, Michigan, USA - KBS S5-4 metaG (SPAdes) (version 2) | ecosystem: Host-associated > Plants > Roots > Rhizosphere >...
TGAGGCGCATTATAGGGAGTTCTGCTGAGGCTGCAAGCCTAAATATGCAGTAATTTTACTGACTGCTGCATTCCACAGCAAAACCCCGCCTTATACGCAGTTGTGCACAAAGTTATCCACAATTGTGGTGAAGTCCCAAATTTTGCGAGCGTGACGCAAACGTTTTCGCTACAATGCCCCCGCATTAAAAGGACACCCCGTTTTGGGGCGTTAGCTGAGTTTTAGGGAAAATAACTAAAATTCAGCTAACGCTCTTCTATATGCGAACCAAAGCTAAGGGATCAAACCATGCAACAACGTCGTCCTGTACGCCGCGCTCTGCTCAGTGTTTCTGACAAAGCCGGTATCGTCGAATTCGCCCAGGCGCTCTCCCAACGTGGCGTGGAGCTGCTGTCCACTGGCGGAACCGCTCATCTGCTGGCTAAAGCTGGCCTGCCGGTAACCGAAGTCTCTGACTACACCGGTTTCCCGGAGATGATGGATGGACGTGTCAAAACCCTGCATCCAAAAGTCCACGGCGGCATTCTGGGTCGTCGCGGCCAGGATGATGCCATCATGGAACAACACGCTATCTCCCCGATTGATATGGTTGTCGTCAACCTCTATCCATTCGCCCAGACTGTTGCCCGCGAAGGTTGCTCTCTGGAAGATGCGGTAGAGAATATTGATATCGGCGGCCCAACCATGGTGCGCTCGGCGGCGAAGAACCATAAAGATGTCGCAATCGTAGTAAAGAGCAGTGACTACGAAGCGATCATTAGCGAGCTGGATACTAACGAAGGATCCCTGACGCTCGAGACGCGTTTCGATTTGGCGATTAAGGCTTTCGAGCACACCGCCGCTTACGACAGCATGATCGCCAACTACTTCGGTAGCATGGTTCCTGCCTATCATGGCGAAAGCAAAGATCCTTCCGGTCGCTTCCCTCGCACGATGAACCTGAACTTCATTAAGAAGCAGGATATGCGCTACGGTGAAAACAGCCACCAGCAAGCCGCCTTCTATATAGAAGAAGAAATTAAAGAAGCGTCGGTTGCCACCGCGACACAAGTTCAGGGCAAAGCGCTCTCTTATAACAACATTGCTGATACCGATGCGGCACTGGAATGTGTGAAAGAGTTCAGCGAGCCTGCCTGCGTAATCGTGAAGCACGCCAACCCTTGCGGCGTGGCTGTCAGCGATTCCTTATTTGATGCATACGACCGCGCCTATAAAACCGACCCAACTTCCGCATTCGGCGGCATCATCGCGTTCAACCGTGAACTGGATGCCGAAACCGCGCAGGCGATTATCTCTCGCCAGTTCGTCGAAGTGATTATTGCCCCGTCAGCAAGCGTTGAAGCTCTGAAGATTACTTCCGCTAAACAAAACGTTCGCGTCCTGACTTGCGGCCAGTGGCAGCAGCGTGTTCCGGGTCTGGATTTCAAACGCGTTAACGGCGGTGTGTTAGTACAGGATCGCGATCTGGGTATGGTGACGGCCGCAGACCTGCGTGTTGTCAGCAAGCGCCAGCCGACAGAGCAAGAACTACGTGATGCGTTGTTCTGCTGGAAGGTGGCGAAGTTCGTGAAGTCCAACGCGATTGTGTATGCCCGCGAGAATATGACTATCGGTATAGGTGCGGGCCAGATGAGCCGTGTTTACTCCGCCAAAATCGCCGGTATCAAAGCAAGCGATGAAGGCCTGGAAGTGAAAGGTTCAGCAATGGCGTCTGATGCCTTCTTCCCATTCCGTGACGGTATTGATGCCGCAGCGGCAGTTGGCGTGAGCTGTGTTATCCAGCCTGGCGGCTCGATCCGCGATGACGAAGTGATTGCCGCCGCTGACGAACATGGGATCGCGATGATCTTCACAGACATGCGCCACTTCCGCCATTAATCCTGGAGCATCTATAAATGAAAGTATTAGTGATAGGTAATGGTGGGCGCGAACATGCGCTGGCCTGGAAAGCGTCACAGTCGCCATTGGTACGCACGGTATTCGTTGCACCAGGCAATGCCGGTACAGCTCTGGAACCTGCTTTGCAGAACGTGGCGATTAACCCGACGGACATTCCTGCTCTGTTGAGTTTTGCGCAAAATGAAAAAATCGACCTGACGATTGTTGGCCCGGAAGCACCACTGGTGATTGGCGTGGTTGATGCCTTCCGTGCCGCTGGTCTGAAAATCTTTGGCCCAACCCAAGGTGCCGCGCAGTTAGAAGGCTCTAAAGCCTTTACCAAGGATTTCCTGGCTCGCCATAAAATCCCAACTGCTGAATACCAGAACTTCACCGAAGTGGAGCCTGCACTGGCCTACGTCCGTGAAAAAGGTGCACCGATTGTGATTAAGGCCGATGGCCTGGCCGCAGGTAAAGGCGTGATTGTCGCTATGACGCAGGAAGAAGCAGAAGCCGCCGTTAACGATATGCTGGCGGGTAACGCATTTGGCGATGCCGGCCACCGTATCGTGGTGGAAGAGTTCCTTGATGGCGAAGAAGCCAGCTTCATTGTCATGGTAGATGGCGAAAACGTGTTACCAATGGCCACCAGCCAGGATCATAAGCGTGTTGGCGATGGCGATAGCGGCCCGAATACTGGCGGTATGGGTGCGTACTCCCCGGCTCCGGTCGTGACTGATGAAGTCCACCAGCGTGCTATGGATCTGGTTATCTGGCCAACCGTGCGCGGCATGGCGGCTGAAGGGAATACCTATACCGGTTTCCTGTATGCCGGGCTGATGATCGACAAGCAAGGTAACCCAAAGGTTATCGAGTTTAACTGCCGCTTTGGCGACCCTGAAACCCAGCCTATTATGCTGCGCCTGCAATCAGACCTGGTTGAGCTGTGCCTCGCCGCATGTGATGGCAAGCTGGACGTGACAACATCGAAGTGGGACGAGCGCCCATCTCTGGGTGTAGTGATGGCGGCTGGCGGCTACCCTGCCGATTACCGTAACGGTGATGTGATTCACGGTCTGCCCCTTGAAGAAGTCGCAGACGGCAAAGTATTCCACGCCGGAACGACATTGCGTGAAGACGATATGGTGGTGACTAATGGTGGGCGCGTTCTGTGCGTGACCGCATTAGGCGATACCGTCGCACAAGCGCAACAGCGAGCTTATGAGTTAATGAAGGATATCCACTGGGATGGCAGTTTTAGCCGCTCAGACATTGGTTATCGTGCCATTGAGCGTGAAAACGCGAAATAAGACTCGAAGTGCTCCTGAAAGACCGCCCGCGTGGCGGTTTTTTTATCTAGAATTTCGCAGGCTTCGGTTGCCAGCTACAGAAGTCCTGATTCGCCACCAGTAATAGTTGTGAACCTTCTGGTGCTTCCAGCCACGCAATGCTGACATCCATCGATGAGTGACGTTGTCGATTCGCAATATGGCTTAGCGCCGCGCTATCGAGATTGGGTTCGATTGTCTCGCCTTCACAGGTCGTCACTGTACCATTGCTGTGCCAGCGCCCTTGTCGCAAAACAACACGCCCAGTACGCAATGCTTCACTTGTGGCTTTCATCTGGCTCGCCTGATATTGATACAAGGCGATTTGGTCGTTAGAGAGCTGCTGCTTTTGACCGTCTACTTCGCGCTGCATAAAGCTCAGTTCGCCGTGATCGTCAAAACGCACTTTTACGTGCTCTGACGGCTGACTCAAAATCGTCATTTCAATCGAAATGAGTTGCTCACCCTGCCAACGGTAATCACTGGTGGTGGTTGCACCCTTCTGCCTCGGGCTAAACGCCGTAAGCATGCGGATAGTGTCATCATCACTGTTGTCTTTACGCCAAATGCGCACAACACCTTGATCGGCAATATAGCCGCTCGCGGTAAATGGCGGGAGAGGAGGTTTGCTGCTGCATGCCATTAACAGCAATGTGCCTGTCAGAACGGCCAAAGGACGCCAGACAAACAAAAGGGGCGTAAACGCCCCCCTGCTAAAACTGTTCACTGACACTTGTTAACTTACTTAACAGCGTCTTTCAGTGCTTTGCCTGAAACAAATGCCGGCACGTTAGCTGCGGCGATTTTGATTTCATTACCGGTTTGCGGGTTGCGGCCAGTGCGCTCAGCACGGTGGTTTACCTTGAAGGTACCGAAACCAACCAGTTGTACAGCATCACCTTCTTTCAGAGACTCAGTAATTGCAGCCAGAGTGGATTCCAGAGCAGCTTTAGCCTGTACTTTAGACAGGTCAGCCTTGTCAGCAATTACATCAATCAGTTGAGTCTTGTTCATAAGTTATCCTTACAATGTGTTTATCGCTTGCTAAGCATCGAGTGCGACGGAAATGCCAAAAAAGCACTCTCCTGCATACACGCACCGATAGCCACTATTTTTCGCCCCACAAATGTAGACCAGACGGGGGGCTAATTGGAAGCCTTCAGGGGTGACAATTCGGACTGTAAGTCACGTTTTGCTGTCTTACTGCTGAAAAATTATACCAATATTGCTGCTACCCGCCTCGCGCAGGTCCGAGCGAAGCCCTTTGATCAACTCAATATCACGTTCTTCGCAGTCAGCCAACAGGCGGAAAATCTCCCACTGAATGTCCCATTCCTCTTCAACAGCAGGGTTTTCTTTCAGTTCTTCGTCGGTCATTTCGCGACCAGCCTGGGTCATTTCTAACATAGCAACAGTGGTAATTGATGCCTTGCTGACTTCAATTGCGTGTTCCAGCGTTTCCCCTGAAAGACGTGAATGAAGTAATTCACTCAGCGCAACGCAAGCATCGATTGCCGGATAGACACCGTAAATATCGTAGTCATCAGCAACTGGAATACCTTCTTCGAATTTCTCGAGTTGGCTATCAAAGTTAACTTTCGCATCTTTGACCGTCAATGTTTCCCAAATCAAATCGAGAATGCGGCGATACAGTTGAGGATCACCAAATTCGGTCTGCTGGCAGAACATGGCGTAATTCGGGTACATACGTTCGCATAAAGAAGCCATGAAAGTGACATGCTGCCAGCTTTCCAGTTTCTCAAGGCGCAGATGGATTGGGTTTTGTAACATAACGATGTCTCAAAGACGGAATATTAGTGGCAGTTTACCTTAATCACCCTTGAATTGCTTGCCACCGAGTGAAAGCCGGACGCCCCGAAGCTACGGCATCCGCCCAGCGAGTCGGCTCGGGTAAACGGTAACCTGCCAGGCAACGATTAACCCATAACAACGCGGTATCAAGGCTGACACGATGGCCTGTTGAGACAAACAGCGGGTTGCAGCGCTTTTTACTGCGCAGCACCCAGGCAAGCGCTTCACCTTTGTCGGTCAGCAACTGGCAAGCGCCAGGTTCTTCAGAGAGCGCGTCAAACTTCCCACACAAGCGTTTCTTGGCAACGCCAATCGTCGGCACATCCACCAGTAGGCCAAAATGGGCAGCAACGCCCAAACGCCGTGGGTGCGAAATGCCGTGGCCATCGACAAACAGCAGGTCAGGTTTTTGCGATAGCATTTCCCACGCGGCAAGCAGTGCGGGATATTCGCGAAACGAAAGGAATCCGGGGATATAAGGCATGGTGGTGGCGACACGCGCCACCTGATATTCAACCAGCTCGAGGGAAGGATATTTCAACAGTACGATTGCGGCTCGTGTCACATCACCGCCCTGCTCAAAACCAACGTCAGCCCCGGCGATTAACCGGGGAGGATCTTGATCAAAGCGATCCTCGCGGCAGACCTGTGAAGCGAGTTCGATCTGTTGTGCGCGCAAGCTTGCAAGATCCATCCCCGATCCTTACTGGTGATACGGCTTCGACAAACGGTGCACCGCTTCGACAAATGCACCCGCGTGTTCTGGTGGAACATCCTGGTGAATACCGTGGCCCAGGTTAAAGACATGCCCTTCGCCTTTACCGAACCCAGCCAGAATAGTCGCCACTTCTTCTTCGATGCGAGCCGGTTGCGCATACAGCATGGACGGGTCCATATTACCCTGCAACGCCACTTTATGGCCCACACGACGGCGAGCGTCGGCAATGTCGGTCGTCCAGTCTAACCCCAGCGCATCGCAGCCGGTTTCAGCCATTGCTTCCAGCCACTGGCCGCCGCCTTTGGTAAACATCGTCACCGGCACACGACGACCTTCGTTTTCACGCAGCAGGCCATCAATGATCTTGTGCATGTAATACAGCGAGAACTGCTGATAATCACGCCCGGTCAACACGCCGCCCCAGGTATCGAAAATCATCACCGACTGCGCACCCGCTTTGATTTGCGCATTCAGATACAGCGTGACGCTTTGCGCCAGCTTGTCGAGCAGAAGATGCAGCGCTTGCGGGTCGGCATACATCATCTTTTTGATAACGGTAAAGGCTTTGCTGCTACCGCCTTCAACCATATAAGTCGCCAACGTCCACGGGCTGCCGGTAAAACCAATCAACGGTACTTCGCCTTTTAGCTCACGGCGAATGGTACGCACTGCATTCATCACATAACCCAGTTCATCTTCTGGATCAGGAATGGGCAGTTTTTCAACATCGGCGCGGCTGGTAATCGGTGCGCGAAAACGTGGGCCTTCACCCGCTTCAAAATAGAGACCAAGCCCCATCGCATCAGGCACGGTGAGGATGTCAGAGAAGAGGATCGCTGCATCAAGCTTGTAGCGACGCAGCGGTTGCAGAGTCACTTCGCAAGCCAACTCAGCGTTTTTGCACAGTGACATAAAATCGCCGGCCTGGGCACGCGTCGCTTTATATTCTGGCAAGTAACGACCCGCCTGCCTCATCATCCATACTGGCGTGGTATCTACAGGCTGGCGTTGCAGCGCCCGTAGGTAACGATCGTTCTTCAGTTCAGTCATGTTTAATTTCCTTTGGCTGTATGCCGCCAGTTTATCACTCATATTCCGCGCGACACAGGGCGACAGTATCTTCAATCAAACGGCGCGCGACCGTGCCTGGCGGAGGCAATAATGGCAATTGATCGTAGCGATACCAACCTGCATCAAGTAACTCTTTCGGGTCGATTTCAATCTCACCGCTGTGATATTCCGCCATGAATGCGGTCATCAGCGATTGCGGGAACGGCCACGGCTGCGACGTCACATAGCGTAAATTCTTCACGCGGATACTGCTTTCTTCCATGACTTCCCGTGTCACTGCTTGTTCAAGGGTTTCCCCGACTTCAACAAACCCAGCCAATACCGTGTAAATCCCGTTGCGATGGCGCGTGTGTTGGGCAAGCAGGATATGGTCATCGCGGCGAATAGCCACAATGATGCACGGTGAGATTTGCGGGTAGTAGCGTTCGCGGCAATGGCTGCACAGCATCGCCCATTCGGTTTTGCTGACGTGCATCTCATGGCCGCAATAACCGCAGAATTTGTGCGAGCGATAGAACTCCGCCAGTTGCACACCACGCCCGGCGAGCTGGAACAACCCCACATCCTGGTCAATGACCTGACGAACAGAGCCCATATCCGCACGGCGATTTTGCCGCACCAGCCATACCGGCTCATTTTCCCACTCACCGATGGGCATCCCCATCGCACCATCAAGCTGGAATTCTTGCGCTGCTCCGTGAGGTAGTTCACCTTTTGGTAACCACAATTTTTGCTCATGACTGACGATAAACCAGCCTTGATCTAACTTTTGAATTACACGTTCCATAACCTGGTGCACATCCCCGAGTTCGCTGGTATAAACAAATAGTCATAACTATTTTGGGTACGTTTGCGCTACATTTTACTCACGGAGTCAATCATGCTTAACCAGTTAGAAAATCTGACTGAGCGCGTTGGTGGTAGTAATGCGTTAATCGACCAATGGCTTCATGCCCGCAAACAATTATTGGTGGCTTACTACAATATGGTTGGGATAAAGCCTAACAAGGAATCCCATACTGCGCTCGATGAAAAGGCTCTGGATAATTTTTGCCACAACCTGGTGGATTATCTTTCATCCGGCCATTTCAATATTTATGAACGTATTATCAGTGAAATGGAAGGCAGTAACCCACATTTAGCCGCCACTCACCTCTACTCTCAGATTGAAGCCAATACCCAGCACATCATGGATTTCTACGATTCGCATCTCGAGAGCGCGATCGATGATGATAACTACATTGAGTTCCAGAAAGCGTTGTCCGGCATCGGTGAAGCGCTGGAATCACGTTTTTCGCTGGAAGATAAGCTCATTCTGTTAGCATCCAACCACGATTTAGATAACAGTGCTAATGAGAGCGGCGGGCTGGCACGCCCTGCTTGAGTTCTGCGTTGTTAACGAGTAGTTTACATAGCGACCCGTAGTAATACGGGTTTCTTCTTGTCGGAGTGCCGAGTGCGTCAAGCACCGGCTGAGACCGTTAATTCGGGATCCGCGGAACCTGATCAGGCTAATACCTGCGAAGGGAACAAGAGTAATTCTGCTTTTGGGTTCCCCCGTGTTCGGGCGGTCCACATTCATTACTCCTCCGTTGTTCTGACAAGCCACTTCCTGATAACCACTGGAATGAGCTATGTCTATTACTGAAAAAAAATCAAACCGCCGCGAACAGCGCGCTGCTGCCCAACATTTTATCAATACCCTGGAAGGCACCGCTTTCCCTAACTCTCAGCGTATTTACCTCACTGGTTCGCGTGATGATATTCGCGTGCCAATGCGTGAAATCCAACTAAGCCCAACCACCACGGGTGGCAGCAAAGAAAAGCCGCAATTCATCCCTAACGATGCCATTCCGGTGTATGACACGTCTGGCGCGTATGGCGACCCGGAAATCAGCATTGATGTCCTGCGCGGTCTTTCGCCACTGCGCGAAAACTGGATTACCGAACGTGATGATTGCGAAATCCTGACCGATAGCAGTTCTGCCTACACCAAAGAGCGCCTGGCCGATGACGGTCTGGATGAATTGCGTTTCGAAACACAGCTCACGCCTAAGCGGGCTAAAGCCGGGAAAGCCGTCACGCAACTGCACTATGCACGCCAGGGAATCGTGACGCCGGAAATGGAGTTCATCGCGATCCGTGAAAATATGGGCCGGGAACGCATTCGGGATGAAGTGTTACGCCACCAGCATCCAGGCCAGGGCTTTGGTGCCCGGCTGCCGGAAAATATCACGCCTGAATTTGTGCGCGAAGAAGTCGCGGCTGGCCGCGCCATTATCCCAGCCAACATTAACCACCCTGAATCCGAACCGATGATTATCGGGCGTAATTTCCTCGTTAAAGTGAACGCCAATATCGGTAACTCGGCGGTCACATCGTCCATTGAAGAAGAAGTAGAAAAACTGGTGTGGTCAACGCGTTGGGGCGCAGACACGGTAATGGACCTCTCCACTGGCCGCTATATCCACGAAACCCGCGAATGGATTTTACGTAACAGCCCAGTGCCAATCGGCACCGTGCCTATCTATCAGGCGCTGGAAAAAGTAAATGGCATCGCTGAAGACCTGACCTGGGAAATGTTCCGCGACACACTGCTGGAACAAGCCGAGCAAGGTGTGGACTACTTCACGATTCACGCTGGTGTGCTGCTGCGCTACGTGCCAATGACCGCGAAACGCCTCACTGGCATTGTCTCGCGCGGCGGCTCAATAATGGCGAAATGGTGCCTGTCGCATCACCAGGAAAACTTCCTGTATGAACACTTCCGCGAAATCTGCGAAATCTGTGCCGCTTACGACGTTTCACTCTCTTTAGGCGATGGCCTGCGTCCTGGCTCTATTCAGGATGCCAACGATGAAGCTCAATTCTCTGAACTGCATACGCTGGGCGAGTTAACCAAAATCGCCTGGGAATATGACGTACAGGTGATGATTGAAGGCCCAGGACATGTGCCGATGCAGATGATCCGCCGCAACATGACCGAAGAACTTGAGCATTGCCACGAAGCACCTTTCTATACGCTCGGGCCGTTAACCACAGACATCGCACCAGGTTACGACCATTTCACTTCAGGCATTGGTGCTGCGATGATCGGCTGGTTTGGTTGCGCGATGCTGTGTTATGTCACGCCAAAAGAGCATCTCGGCCTGCCAAACAAAGAAGATGTGAAACAAGGGCTGATTACTTACAAGATTGCGGCACATGCCGCAGACCTGGCAAAAGGCCACCCTGGCGCACAAATCCGCGACAACGCCATGTCAAAAGCGCGCTTCGAATTCCGTTGGGAAGACCAGTTTAATCTCGCGTTAGACCCGTTCACCGCGCGCGCTTATCACGATGAAACGTTGCCGCAGGAATCCGGCAAAGTTGCGCACTTCTGTTCGATGTGCGGGCCAAAGTTCTGCTCAATGAAAATCTCCCAGGAAGTCCGCGATTTCGCCGCCAAACAAGCCATTGAAGTTGGTATGGAAGACATGTCGCAATCTTTCCGTGCGAAAGGTGGCGAAATTTATCTGCGTCAGGAGGAAGTGTGATAAATCAATCCGCTTTCCCCCCTGTCCCACTACGGCTGGGCTTGTATCCGGTAGTAGATAGCGTTGAATGGATTGCCCGTTTGCTAGAAGCAGGCGTGCGCACTATTCAGTTGCGTATCAAAGATAAGCGTGACGATGAGGTTGAAGCCGATATTGTTGCGGCAATCAAACTCGCCCATAGCTCCAAAGCTCGTCTGTTCATCAACGATTACTGGCAACTGGCAATCAAGCATCGCGCTTACGGCGTACATCTGGGCCAGGAAGATATGGACGTTGCCAATCTGGATGCCATTCGCGATGCGGGCCTGCGCCTCGGGGTTTCGACGCACGACAATATGGAAATGGATCGCGCCCTGTCGGCGCGCCCCTCTTACATTGCGCTGGGGCATGTTTTCCCTACCAACACCAAGCAGATGCCGTCGGCCCCGCAAGGGCTTTCGCAACTCGCAGCGCATATCAAAACGTTGGGCGATTACCCGACTGTCGCCATCGGTGGGATAAGTATTGAACGCGTTCCGGCGGTACTCGCCACGGGCGTTGGAAGTGTCGCGGTGGTGAGCGCAATTACTCTGGCTCCAGACTGGCGAGCGGCAACCGCACAGCTACTGGAGCTTGTGGGAGCCGGCGATGAATGATGCCGATTTCATGCGTTACAGCCGCCAGATGCTGCTGGAAGACATCGCCATTGAAGGGCAGCAAAAACTGCTCGCCAGCAAAGTGTTAATCGTCGGGCTTGGCGGACTAGGTTCGCCAGCCGCGCTGTATCTGGCTGCCGCGGGCGTTGGTACGCTGATTCTGGCTGACGATGACCTTGTGCATATCAGCAATCTTCAGCGCCAGATTTTGTTCACTTCAAACGATCTAGACCAACCAAAATCCCTGGTCGCCCAACGCCACCTACAGCAACTTAATCCTGATATCGAACTTCAGGTTATTAGTGAACGGCTGGCGGGAAAATTACTCAGGCAGACGGTAAAAAACGCCGATTTAGTACTAGATTGCAGCGACAACCTGGCAACGCGTCATGCTATTAACGCGGCGTGCGTTACGCATAGCAAGCCGCTGATTTCCGCCAGCGCAGTCGGTTTTGGCGGGCAACTGATGGTGCTGACACCGCCGTGGGAAAATGGCTGTTATCGCTGCGTGTGGCCGGATGAACACGAGCCGGAACGTAACTGCCGCACCGCAGGAATCATCGGCCCGGTGGTGGGTGTAATGGGAACATTGCAGGCACTGGAAGCGATAAAACTACTGAGCGGAATGGTCCCGGCCAGCGGTTCTTTGCGCCTGTTCGACGGCCGTCAACATAGCTGGCGCACCCTCGCTATGCAAAAAGCGGCGGGCTGCCCGGTATGCGGAGGGCAAGATGCACATTCAGTTTAACGACGAGCCGATACAGTGCGTGGAAAACCTGACATTGGCAAAGCTGCTGGAACAATTGCGTTTCTTGCAGCCAGGCGTCGCGCTGGCGATCAACCAGACCATCATTCCGCGTGAGCAATGGGAAACTTATTTGTTGAATGATGGCGACCAGATCCTGCTTTTTCAGGCTATAGCCGGGGGCTAACATGCTAAAGATTGCTGATAAAACCTTCTCATCACGCTTGTTTACAGGCACCGGGAAATTCTCCTCACCACAGATGATGGTTGAAGCGATTCGCGCTTCTGGCTCACAGTTAGTCACGATGGCGATGAAACGTGTCGATTTGCGTAACCATAACGATGCGATCCTCGCGCCATTACTCGAATCTGGCGTGCAATTGCTGCCTAACACTTCCGGTGCAAAAACAGCTGAAGAAGCGATTTTTGCTGCCCAATTGGCACGTGAAGCGCTCGGCACAAACTGGCTAAAACTGGAAATCCATCCGGATGCTCGCTATTTGTTACCCGACCCGATCGAAACGCTGAAAGCGGCTGAGAAGCTCGTCAAACTGGGGTTTGTGGTACTGCCTTATTGCGGTGCCGATCCAGTTTTGTGCAAACGGCTTGAAGAGGCAGGATGCGCGGCGGTAATGCCGTTAGGCGCTCCCATTGGGTCAAATCAGGGCTTACAAACCCGGGCGCTGTTGGAGATTATCATCGAGCAAGCCCGGGTGCCGGTGATAGTTGATGCGGGAATTGGTGCGCCAAGCCACGCCGCGGAAGCGTTAGAAATGGGGGCTTGCGCAGTGCTGGTTAACACCGCCATTGCTGTGGCACGCGACCCAGTTCAGATGGCACACGCTTTTCGTTTGGCCGTGGAAGCTGGTGCAATCGCGGCGCAGTCTGGACTGGGCTCTCGCCACCAGCATGCGCAGGCTTCCAGCCCACTAACGCAATTTCTGCAATTCGGCCAGGAGGATGTGTGATGGCCCGAACTTTCACTGACCGCTGGCGTGAACTGGACTGGGACGACATCCGGCTTAGCATCAACAGCAAAACAGCTGCCGATGTAGAACGGGCATTGAGCAGCAGCAAAATCACTCGCGACGATCTCATGGCACTGCTTTCGCCCGCAGCCAGCCAATATCTGGAACCGCTCGCACAGCAGGCACAGCATTTAACTCGCCAGCGGTTTGGTAACACGGTGAGTTTTTACGTGCCGCTTTATCTCTCGAACCTGTGCGCTAACGACTGCACGTACTGCGGTTTTTCGATGAGCAACAAACTCAAACGTAAAACACTGGACGAGCACGAGATTGAACGGGAATGCGCGGCGATTCGCAAATTAGGCTTTGAGCATTTGCTGTTGGTGACCGGTGAACACCAGAGCAAAGTGGGAATGGATTATTTCCGCCAGCACCTGCCCACGATTCGTCGCCAGTTCAGCTCGCTGCAAATGGAGGTTCAGCCGCTGGATGAACATGAGTATGGCGAACTGAAAACCCTCGGCCTGGATGGCGTCATGGTTTATCAGGAAACCTATCATCAGGCAGTCTATGCGCAACATCATTTGCGCGGTAACAAACAGGACTTCTTTTGGCGGCTGGAAACACCGGACAGGCTTGGTCGTGTGGGGATCGATAAAATTGGCCTCGGTGCGTTAATTGGTTTATCGGATAGCTGGCGTACCGACTGTTTTATGGTGGCAGAGCATTTACTATGGCTTCAGCAAAACTACTGGCAAAGCCGCTATTCGATTTCATTTCCACGATTACGCCCTTGCGCAGGTGGCGTAGAACCGGCATCGGTGATGACAGAAAGCCAGCTGGTGCAGGTGATTTGCGCGTTTCGTCTGCTTTCGCCAGACGTGGAGCTTTCGCTTTCTACCCGTGAATCGCCCTGGTTCCGCGACCATATGATCCCGCTTGCGATTAATAACGTCAGTGCATTCTCCAAAACCCAGCCCGGAGGCTACGCCGATAATCATCCCGAGCTTGAACAGTTTGCGCCACACGACGGACGCACACCTGCAGAAGTTGCAGCCGCCTTAACACATTCCGGTTTACAACCTGTCTGGAAGGATTGGGATAGTTTTTTGGGAAGAGCCTCGCAGTAGCATTGCAAGTTTGCAGGACCAGCAAAATGCTTCCCGAGCCGTGCCGAAGAGTGGTTCATTCACCGTTGTCTTGATGGCTTCAGTAAAATATTGTCGCCCCTGTCGGAATGCGAACCCGGCTGGGGCGGCAACTCATCCCTTCTCATTGCCGCCCCACCTTCCCCTTAGTAGACGGTGACTTTCGCGACCTTCGCGACTTTACCATCACGGGAAGGCGTATCAGGCGTGACGCCCAGCTCAATAGCACGGTAAAGCCCAGCCAGTTGTGCGAACACCACATAAATTAACGTAGCCCACGATTCGTGGTAATCCGCCAGTTCCGGAGAGGCAAAATGAAAATAACGATCCCCCGGTTTAGCGCTAGCAGGTAGAGCATCATGACCGATGGCAATAATTTGCGCGGTGGCGCTTCGCTCACGTGTCAGCTCCGCCATCATGTCACTGTCATAGCGGTGGATGTCGGCACGCGCGGCAAGATAACCGATGACGGTGGCATCGCGGTTGATAATAAGCTTTGGCCCATGGCGGAATTCCAGCATTGAATGCCAGGCTGTCATCACCTGGCCGTTACCCATTTCCAGCAGTTTGAGACTGGTTTCACAGGCAACGGCTTTTAGCGACAGGGAACCCACCACCACGACATTGTTGCGAGACTCTGCCGCCCACTGTTCGATATCCGCGGCATAGGTGCCCAGGAAATGGTTCAAACCACGTTGCAAAATCGGCAGCACTTTTTCTGCTTCAGGCCAGCCCGCAGGAGCCACCAGCAACATCAAATACCACAGGGGAACCGTGAATTCGGAAGTGGCGGCAAAGCTACCGTTAGAGGTGCCCTCTGGTACCGGGACAAAAAGCCCTTCGGGATGCTGCTGCGCAAGCTGAGCCAGGCGGCTACTGGCATTATTTGTCACCGCGAGGTGGCGCATTTTCGGATACGTTGCGAGAGCACGCTCCACAACCTTAACGGTTTCTGGTGTGTTACCTGAACTACTCACAGAAACCAACACGGTATTTTCTTGTAAGCTTTCAGGCATGAGTACCAGATCGGTTGCCGGCACCACATCAATTTGATTTGGTACCACACTACGCAACCAATTCACGCTCGCCTGTGCAGCCAACAAAGATGAACCCGCGCCAGTAATGAGGATACGCATACCGGGATCGCATTTAGCCCAAAATGCTTCAACATCCGACTGACGCGCTTTGATTTGTGCCAGCCCTTCTTCCCACAGACGTGGCTGAGCCACGATGGCTTCAACGGTTAAACTGGCTCCCTTTTGCTGCCAGTACGCTTCATTATGATTTAACATGTTTATTTTCCACCTCTTATGGAACTTGCGCCGCGCCGGAAAATTGCTTTAGCATGCCGACACTCGCACTTTTATTCGTTAACAACCCTATCGGGGGAACCATGAAACCGGTGTACATCCTTATTCGCGATACGCTGAAAAGCGATATTCAGAACCAAAAGTACCCGGTTGGCTCCCTGATCCCTTCTGAACGCGAACTGGCGGAAACCTACCAGGTCACGCGTGCTACGGTGCAAAAAGCCATTGCCCATATGGAACAAGAAGGCCTGGTTAAAAAAGTGGTCGGCAAAGGTACCTACGTAAATCGCGCTTTTGCGCCACCGGTTTATTTGCTCAACCCAGACGGCGAAAGCAGCGCGCTAGGCGTCACGAAAGAACTCAGTGGCAAAGTCACCATCACCAGCCGGCTGATTTACCATGTCCAGCAACCTGCCGGTGATTACCTTGCAAACCAGTTTGGCGTGCCTGAAAACGAGCCTGTACATGCTATCCGCCGCGTTCGCCTGTTTGATGGCACGCCGGTGCTAGTTGAGGACAGCTACATTCCGTTAGCGATTGTCGATGCCATTGACGACGACGTTCTGCAAAACCACTCGCTTTACGCCTTCATCGAAGAGAAGTGCCAGCAAAAAATCGGCGGCACAGACTCAATGGTAGGAGCCAGCTTGTTTGACGATGTAATGGCGGCCCTGCTAGACATCCCCGTTAACTCCCCCATGTTGCACATCAAAGAGAGCACCTGGCTTGAGGACGGCACGGTGTTTAACTACTCGTGGAGTTACAACCGTGGCGACCTCTTCAGAATGCGCAGCCGTAAAAATCTCATTCCTTAAAGAATTGCGGCAGATATTCGCGGTGCGCTTCGAGTAATTCATCAAGCACCACTTTTGCTACTTTTCCCGAAGGAACCAACGGGTTCAGGGTTAACGCTTGCAAAGCTGCACCGTAGTCACCGGTGACAGCGGCTTCGACCGCCATTTCTTCCCAGGCTTTCATCAGAGAAACTAAACCTGAAACAGTGGCAGGCAACGGATCGTTGTTCAGCGGAATCGCACCGTAGCGCCCAATAACGCAGGTCGTTTCAATGGCGACGTTATCCGGCAGTGAACGAATTGCCCCGTTGTTGCGCACGTTAACTGTCATCAGGAGATTTTTATCGTTGTAAATTGCACTGATTAGCTCGCAGGCTGCTTCGGAGTAATAAGCCCCACCGCGCTGCTCAAGCAGTTTTGGTTTTTCATGCAGCTGTGGATTTCTGTACAGCTCAAATAACTCATGCTCAACCGCTTGCACCACTTCGCCACGCGTTCCATGTTCTTCGAATTCCTGAAGCTGCTTTTCCAGCACATCACTGGTGGCGTAGTAATACTGGTGATATGGGCATGGGATCACGCCAAGATGCTGGATTTGCTCCTGAAGCCACGGAATGTCCGGGATATTTTTCGGTTTGTGTTCAGTGTCATATTTAAGGTTTTTCAGCACCTCTGGCATGACATCTTTGCCATCCATGTAGACATGGGTGCCATACAGGAAATGGTTTAAGCCAACGAGTTGCAGCAAGAAGCGAGATTTATCTACACCGAGAATTTCTGCCACCATGCGTTGCATTGACTGGGATAAATTACATAGCCCAACGCATTTAATTTTGCTGTGCTTGATAACCGCTTCAGTGACGATGCCACTCGGATTGGTGAAGTTAATCAGCCACGCGTCCGGACAAAGCTCTTCCATGTCGCGGCAGATATCCAGAATGACCGGAATGGTGCGCAAAGCTTTGGCCAGCCCGCCCGCACCGTTTGTCTCCTGCCCAATTAGCCCATGTGACAATGGAATACGTTCATCTTTAATACGCGCATCAAGTTGCCCCACACGTAGTTGGGTGGTGACAAAATCAGCATCTTTCAGCGCTTCACGCCTGTCGAGGGTGAGATGTACCTGGCAGTCGATGCCAGCAGCCTCAACCATGCGTTTTGCCAGGTTACCAACAATCTCGAGCTTTTCGCGTCCGGCTTCTACGTCCACGAGCCAGATTTCTTTAATCGGCATTTCTGCATAGCGTTGGATAAAACCTTCGATAATCTCCGGCGTATATGAACTGCCGCCACCGATGGTCACTATCTTTAATTTATTATTCATTACGTAATCCTTCTTTATATTCCAGGGCTATTTCATCCTGATTAACGATATTTTCTTCCAGCTCGTTTTCTTCTCGCAGATACTGCTTATCCAGCGTCATAACGAACGGATAATAAATTGTCATCGCGACCGCGAGGTTAATGGCCTGGAACAACATACCTTTCCAGCCGCAGATTAAAAAACCGCTGATGAAAATAGGTGTAGTCCAGGGAATTTCCAGACCCGATGTCAATGGCAACCAGCCAAAAGCCATAGCGCTATAGGTTATGACGCAAAGCACAACCGGAACGATAATAAAGGGGATAAACAACAGTGGATTTAGAGCAATGGGAACGCCAAATATAATGGGCTCATTAATATTAAAAATGGCGGCTGGAGAGGCAAGTTTGGCGATTTCACGCATGCGTTTGCTCTTCGCGCGGAACAACATCACCAGGAGCATCGCAAGGGTAAAACCAGTTCCGCCGCAAATTAAAAACACATCGCGGAACTGCTGGGTAATGATGTTGACTGGCGGCAGACCTTGTTTCATTGCCTGCATATTTTCAAGTGTTAATGAACGCCAGATTGGCCCCATGATGGCAGTCACAATAGAGTCGCCATGCAGCCC
>Ga0207696_1000944_pt1 | contig 17786 bp, 11 predicted proteins | sample KBSS54metaG_FD_184403 | JGI IMG/M metagenome (GOLD analysis project Ga0207696, IMG submission 184403) | Switchgrass rhizosphere microbial communities from Kellogg Biological Station, Michigan, USA - KBS S5-4 metaG (SPAdes) (version 2) | ecosystem: Host-associated > Plants > Roots > Rhizosphere >...
GTTAGTTTTAACCTTTTGCCCCGTGGTTACACTCGTAACCGGCCTCTCAGGGCCGATATAGCTCAGTTGGTAGAGCAGCGCATTCGTAATGCGAAGGTCGTAGGTTCGACTCCTATTATCGGCACCACTCAAGCATCTCTCTAAGTCTACTCAAGTTCACTGAAACCCCTTATAATCTCCACTTTCCGGCTCCCGTCTGTATTCTGACGTCTACTGGAGTACCCCAAAATCTATATGCATGTGGGGGTACATTCGGGGGTATTTGCTGTTCGGTCTTATGGAGATACCCCCAGTGAAACTTAATGCCCGCCAGGTTGATACCGCTAAACCAAAAGATAAACCCTACAAACTTGCTGATGGTGGAGGACTTTATCTTTTGATTAAACCTAACGGCGCACGATATTGGCGTCTTAAGTACCGTGTCGCTGGCAAAGAAAAGCTGCTGGCCTTGGGGGTATATCCTGACGTTACCCTGGCGGATGCACGGGCGAAACGTGATGAAGCAAAAAGGGGGATCGCTGGGGGTATCGATCCTAACGAAGCGAAGCGTGAAGAAAAGATAGCCCGAGAGGCAAATATCAGGAATACCTTTCAAGAAATTGCCTGTGAATGGCATTCCAGCAAGCTTTACAAATGGTCTGAGGGATATGCCTCTGACATTATGGAAGCGTTCAATAAAGATGTGTTCCCTTACATCGGCAAAAAGCCTATTGCAGATATCAAGCCACTCGAACTGCTGAATGTGCTTCGCCGCATGGAAAGCAGGGGAGCGACTGAAAAGGCAAAAAAAGTAAGGCAGCGTTGTGGAGAAGTTTTCCGCTATGCAATCGTCACAGGTCGCGCTGAATACAATCCTGCTCCCGATCTCACTAGCGCCATGCAAGGGCATGAGTCCAACCATTACCCTTTCCTAAACACCTCTGAACTTCCAGCATTTTTCGAGTCACTTTCTCAGTATTCGGGCAGTATTTTAGTTGTTTTGGCCGCGCGCTTACTGATTCTTACTGGTGTCAGAACAGGTGAACTAAGAGGGGCTACATGGCAAGAAATCGACACTGAATCTGCTGTGTGGACCATCCCAGCAGAACGTATGAAGATGCGCCGCCCACATATTGTGCCGTTATCAAGGCAGGCACTAGTCATCATTGAGCGCATCAGCGAAATGACGGGGCGTTATCCTCTTATGTTTCCAGGGCGCAACGACCCACGAAAGACCATGAGTGAAGCCAGTATTAATCAAGTTTTCAAGCGCATTGGTTACACTGGTCGCGTAACCGGCCATGGTTTCAGGCACACCATGAGTACTATTCTCCATGAACAGGGTTACAACACTGCATGGATTGAAACGCAGCTTGCTCACGTCGATAAAAACTCGATCCGGGGCACATACAATCATGCCCAGTACCTGGAAGGTCGCAGAGAGATGTTGCAGTGGTATGCAGATTACATGGACAGCCTTGAGCAGAATGGAAATCTAGTTCATGGCAGGTTTGGTAAGTCAGCATAAGCTGCTCGGATAAGTAGTTTAACGAGAAAGGAGTAGACTACGGTAGACGTATAAAACATAGGGCTATGCCACGATAACTCCCGACCACTCCTCCGGGCTGGCATAGCTTCCTTTTCAAGATGGCATAGATGACGTAACCATGTCTGAACAACACTCTCTCCCTTTAGATTTTTGCATACCAGTCTTCCCGATTCGGGATTTGAACCAGATCGCCAGTCGTGCGCGCTGGATTCTTACGCGCAATAAAAGAACAAATCCACAAATCATCTACGTACAAAAATTGATCATGGATCTGATTGATATCTACTGGCAGGAGGAGCGCGAGAAAGAGAAGCAACGACTGGAAGTTGAAGCCAGAGAGCGCTTAGCAAACCATTATTGGGGAGGAGAAGAAGACGAAGGTCCAGATCTTTATCCATTCGCTCTTCGCCATAACCGCTATGGCGAGTTTCTTGAATTTGTCGGTGATGAAAGCGAGCTTAACCAGCCGGGAGATGATGACCTGGATGACGTTGAAGTACTCAATGAAATCATTGAGTGGTTTATGGATAACGAAACATCCGAAGGGTTTGTTGATGCCGAACCTGCCGAGTATTTTTCCGCATTAGCGCTTTCTCTTGTCGCTGAAGCTGTACATTTTCTACCTATCGAAAACGTCAAAATAGACGCATTAGTGACCTTAATTAATATGCAGAACATCGTCCAGCCAGCAATGAAAGCGATGCGGGCTATCGGTTATGCAAGTAAAGCCGAAGCGGCTGCCGGGTATGAGCTTCAGCTACAGAAGTTTGAAGAAAAAGTAGCCACGTTACAGAATGAGGTTGCTGCTTTTGCCGATACTACTGCTGCTTACAAAATTGAGAAAAAGGCCTCTACAAAGAAAGCTAATGAGGCGCGCCACATTAAAAACAGAGAAGCGAATCAGTTGGTCTGTGATGATTGGCTAATGAATAGGGAAAGCTTCAAAAGCTCGATGGCTGCTGCTAAGCATTACAAGTTATGGCTTGAGGGTAAGGGATTCTACTTTGAGATAACGACGGTAAACCGATGGTTACTTTTGTGTGCTAAGCGCAGCCAAATTGAATAGTTAAGGTGATCAAAGTATGTAGTCTACGTCGTAGACTACATACTTTACGACGTAGAGCCGTGGAATTGATGCACCCAGTTGTTTGAAATAGCTCCAGTTCTTGTAACGTTAACTGGAGTCAACCATGTCCCATTCATTTATCCGCTTACCCGAAGTACAACGCCGTACTGGCTATAGTAAAGCGTGGATCTACCGCCTGATGAGCCAGCAGCGTTTCCCTTCTGCCGTAAAAATCGGTTCTCGTGCAATCGCTTTTGTTGAAAGCGAAATCGACGACTGGATCGATCAACGCATCGAAGAGTCCCGCAACGGTATCTATCTCCCGGGAATCAAATCACACGCTGTGACCGCATCCCTCAACGGTGGAAATGTAGGGGTGAAAAATGCGTAATATCGACAACATCCGTGGCGTGGTAGAGGCTGCTTCAGGACATTGGCCGTTTGTGCTGCAACGCCTTGGTATCAAAGTACCAGGTTCGTCGAGTAAACATTCGGCATGTCCGGCCTGTGGTGGTAAAGACCGCTTTCGATTTGACGATAAAGGCCGTGGCGACCATATCTGCAATCGATGTGGAGCAGGGGATGGACTTGATCTAGTCCAAAAGGTACGCCACGTCAGCGCAACAGAGGCCGCTAATCAGGTCGCTGCTGTTCTGAATCATGTGACTAGTTCTTGTACGGTGGGAACTGAGTATTCCCAGCAAAATGGGCATCAGGAAACGAATAGTCGTCGCCTACGTTTTATGTCGAAATATCAGGCATTGGTTGCGAAAGCAGTATCAGGGCAAAGCCAGTATCTTGCCGCGAAGGGGTTGAATGATGAACGTTTTCTGTTGCTCCCTGATGGCTCGCTGCTGCTTCCTCTGGTTGATGAGTCAGAGAGCGTGGTTGCCGCTCAGACCATAACAGTAAGTGGCGAAAAAAAGCTACTGTCTGGGTCAGCCAAAAGAGGGGCGTGGCACTCCCTGAGTGAAGCTGGTTCTGCTCGTGGCATTATCGTCTGTGAGGGATTGGCAACAGGGCTTTCTGTCCAATGCATGCAGCCTGATGCTATGGTCGTTGTAGGGCTGGATGCTGGAAATTTGACACCTGTAGCGCAAGCCATGCGTCGCAAGTATCCGGACAGTCGAATCATTATCGCAGCAGATAACGACTGGCAGGGTGAACAGCAACCTAATGTCGGGTTAGCCGCTGCGGAAAAAGCGGCGACAGTGGTAAATGGGTGGATAGCACTTCCTCCCGTTGACTCCAAAGCTGACTGGAATGATTACCACCAGCGGTTTGGGCTTAATAAAGCTTCTGATGATTTCAGTGCCTCTGTCGTCCAGTATCAGTCGAAAGCATCGTTAACTGCTCCCGCTATCAGCGCAGAAGCTGAAGTCTATACCTTCGAAAATGATCCACTCAAAGCTCGCGTTGAAGCTCGTCGCGATGGCCTCTTCTGGGTGGTACCAAAGGTGGATAAAGAGAGTGGCGAAATCATCCATCAGGAAAATTGGTTATCTACCCCTATGGAGGTTGTCGGAAGAGGACGTGACGACAAGGATCAGTATTTGGTCATTTCTTGGTCTGCATTTGGCTCTGATTCTCCGACCACGAGAGCCATACCTTTGGCTGATATTGGTGAAAAAGAAGGGTGGCGGATGTTGAAAGCGGGTGGTGTAAATATTACGGCTAAAAGCAGCCTGAGAGCGACGCTTGCTGATTGGCTTCAGCGTAGCAGCCCGAATAAACTCTGGCTTATCTCTCACTCAACTGGCTGGCATCATGGCGCTTACGTCATGCCAGACGGAGACATTATCGGTTCTCCGGAACAACCCGTTTTGTTTAGTGGACGCACTTCTGCCACATCGGGATACATCCGTAAAGGTACCAGTGAAAGCTGGCGTGAACATGTAGCGCGTCTCGCAAACGGGAATTATTGCATGATGATCGCCATTGGAGCGGCCTTTGCCGCACCACTTCTTGGGATCTGCGGTGCTGATGGGTTCGGCCTTCATTTTTACGCTCAGTCCAGTGCGGGTAAAACCACTACGGCAAATGTGGCGAGCAGTTTGTATGGTTGTCCCGACCTCTTAAGGCTTACCTGGTACGGGACCTCGCTAGGTCTGGCTAATGAAGCTTCAGCCCATAATGATGGCTTGATGCCACTGGATGAAGTTGGGCAGGGGAGTGATCCGATAAGTGTGTCTCAAAGTGCGTACGCGCTGTTCAATGGTGTTGGTAAGTTACAAGGCGCTAAAGAGGGTGGGAACCGTGACCTGAAGCGCTGGAGAACACTTGCTATCAGCACGGGGGAAATGGATCTTGAGACCTTCATTTCGACTGCAGGTCATAAGACGAAAGCAGGGCAGCTTGTTCGGTTGCTCAATATCCCCTTGAGCAAAGCCGGTTGCTTCCATGAATATGAGAATGGAAAGCAGCACGCAGACGCACTGAAAAATGGCTATCAAAACCACTTTGGCAATGTAGGGCGAGAGTGGATTAAATGGTTAGCTGACCACCAGCAGGAAGCGCTCGACGCTGTTCACAAATGTGAAATGCACTGGCGTAACCAAATCCCTACAGAACATGGTGAGCAAGTGCACAGGGTTGGCTCCAGGTTTGCGGTCATTGAAGCTGCCCTTCTACTCAGCAGAACGTTTACGGGTTGGGATGAAAAGACTTGTGTAGATGCAGTCCAACACTGTTATCGCGCATGGCTTGACGGATTTGGTTCTGGCAATAAAGAACGAGAGCAAATCATTGAACAGGCAGAGGCGTTCCTGAATGCCCATGGCCTTAGCCGCTTTGCGCCTATACCATACGATCCAGCTGCATTACCAATCAGAGACCTGGCAGGCTACAGGCAAAGAGGAAAGCAAGCCGATGAGTCCATAACCTTTTATGTCTTTCCTGATGCGTTCAAAAATGAGATGGCCAAAGGATTCAACATCAAGCAATTTTGTGAAGTGTTGATCGAAGCTGGGATGCTAATCCCTCCGACAAGCGACAGGGGATATATGAAAAAATCCCCGCGCGTTAATGGCAGGCAAGCGCGTATTTATGAACTCAGATTCCGGCCAGAGGATTAAGATTACTCAAGAAAGATTTTTCCATTGATGGGTGTGGTTCAGTTGGTTCGCAGGGTATCTATTTCTCATACCTATGCCTCACGGGGATTTGCGTCGAAAAACTGAACCACAATGAACCAACCTCAATAAGATTGAACCAGCGTTTCTGGGGGGTAAACCACAGATACCCCGTCTTGAACCACAAACAAAGTCATAATGTGGTTCAGCGAACGCCAGTTATAGCAATGTCTTTATGGTTTAATCCAACTGACCTGACCGAACCACAACATTTACGTTGGGAACTATTGACGAAATATACAGGTTTTTTACTTTCTTTCTATTCACCATTTTTAATTAGGTGTCTCAAGTTAAATGATTAAAATTTGCAGCGTCATATTTTCCATATCGGGAATGAAGCTGTTTTAAAACAATTAAAAATCCCTGGCGTATATGGTTGCTAGTCTGTATAGATAAAAAGAAATGTTAAGTAATAAGAGCTTTTATATGGAGCCAAAGGAACTCAGGAAAGCACTGTTAGTGAATGAAACTATGGATTTTCTAGAAGGCGGGGTGTATGAGTTTCAAATCCCAGGAATAAATATGTCAGTATGGCAAAAATGGTATATGCGTACAGACGGTAGCCAGTTTGCATTGATAAGTCTTCAAGGAAAACCCCAAATTGTATGTAGGTTTGATATGAGGCAAATTGACACGTTTATTCCGAAATTACCTACAGCATTAAAGATTCATGCCTGGCAGGATGACCAGTCCGAACGTAAGTGTCCACGTGGAACTCAAACTGCTTTTATAGAATGGGTATTGCGGACGGAATGCATCGCTATTAACTACCTTGACGATCTCGAGTACTGGAAAACTATGGCTAGGCGACTGAAGAAGAAATTCGGTGTGAAGCTGATTTTGTTTGATTGCGAAGAAAAGCCCTATCTTCGAGAGGTCAATAGTGAAGCACTTCTGTGTCAGTCACTGGAGCTTTTCCCCTATTCCTGCATGGGCATTCTGGGGAGAATGGAACAGGTAGAGCGAGCATTAGCGTAGCTTAATGAAGGCTGGTTTGATTCGGAAATATGAAGATTTTATTTTGGATGGGTACGAAGTCCCTGTTGGTTATCGATTGTTGAAGCGTACCGATACTCATCGACATTTGGTTTATCTTGATGCTCCATCTGGAGAGCATTGCACCGCATATCTGATTGCCTGGTGGTATCCCAGTCCTGATCAGATACGTCTTCGGATTTGGAGAACGAGTGATGTTCAACATCAAAGCGCAATAGGTGAGTTACCACAAGCCTTTATAGGTAACCTTTTGAAGAAATACGATGTACAACTCATGCCGGTTAACAATGCATTTTGGCGTAAGTTAGGCTATTGGGCGCTTGATGAGTGCTATCAAATAACCGCGGGTTCTGACCGGATAATGAACAACGAAATGTTGGTCAAGGAGTTCTATGGTCGCAAGCGGTTAATGCTCATTCACCGACAGCCTGATGAAACAGATTTTGACCGCATATTTTGGAAATATCGTAAGATTTTTAGATGCTTGGCTAATCCTTTGACCATGAAAAATATACTGTATTGATAAAGTTTGTTAACAATAAATAAGTTAAATGACTCTACTCGATGCTGCATTTTTGTAGCATGTTGTTAAGACCAATTACTATGAAGAAAATAACTACAGCAGCTTTCTGCAGACTTTTGAACGTTAACAAAAAATTCTTTGATGAAATACGCAAGAAAGAAAACGATTTTCCTGTTCCCATCATGGAAAACCTGGATGGAGTATTTTGGAATGAAATGCAGTGCCAATTGTTTTCTGATGTTATGGTAAGTCGGTTACAGAGTATCCGATTTCAAAATTATTCCAGAGCTTGCGAGCTTTCAGTAAAAATTCTCCTCTGTTATTCGCAAATTTATAGCAGTGAAAAAATATTCTTTGCATCGTGTGCTGACGTTACTGATCATGAAAGCTGGCTATCACTCCACAAGATACATGTGCAGAAGATGTCCGAATTTGTCGATGAGATGGCTAGGGATGTTAAATTACTCGGGAAGATCCTCCAGAAGTTGAGAAGTGAGCAAGGTTTATTAGCAGGCTCAGAGGAGTCTGCTGTTAAGCCAACGAAAACGCTTTCTGCGCTAGATGCGGTTGAAAAAGAATTTGTAGGTAAAGCTAAGAAGCTATCACAACGGTATGCAAACTATGATTCCTATCTGCAAGGCAACGGGCATTTGGACTGGATATTTCCTGCTAACTCAGAGGCAGAGTTGATGGCGATATTTATGCAGGCAAATAAGCTTCAGTCGAGCATAAAGCAGTCTCAGGTATCTCGTCTCATGAAATTGGCCAAAGATTTTAGATCGAGGGCGGCGAGTTTCAAGGCTACGGCTGTCGCTGTTACGGGGGATGCCCTCGTTGCCGAGTCAGCCTACCGTGAATTTATGCAGAGAAATCCAGAGTTGCTAACCAATCAGAGACAAAAGGAACAAGAGGAAATTCGTGTTCAAGAAGTTGAACGTCACCAGCGTAGGAATTTTATACAGAAACTTGCTGTGTGGTTTGTTCGTGTCACTGGAGCATGAAATGTATTCTGCACGGTTCGCAGTCGGTGAACCCATTCCCGTTGGCAGAATCAGTTCTGACACTAGGTAAATAAGGATAATTAATGACAGTTCTGCATCCATGTAACAGTTACTAATATGTTTATCCAGAACCAATGCAACTTAATTCTAATGCGAATGAGCCACAAGCATTCGCATGTCTTTAAAAACTCTGCTTGAAAAGCATGCTTGATCAATTATTATTTTCATCAAAATTAATAAATTGATTTTGATTGCATTTTGGTTTGAACCCTGTAGTGGCATAAGCGAGCCCGGTTGCCTTGTCAAAGGCATGCAGTCGCCGGTGTTTTTCTCTTCCCGTCGAACTGAAGTTTCTCAGCAAAAAACGAGGGACCGTATGCTGTTTTACTACATTTGTCTGCAAATTTAGTGGTTCCGTCATAAATATTTCCTTAATGGGAAGCTATTAAATTAATCATCTGGTAGTCAGTCAGTTACCAGTGATGGTAACTGACTTCATTATCAGCGATTGAGACTAAGAATAGGCCTTGTTGCGCATCGAGTGGTACTAGTGAGCCAGTTTTGTGGTATAAGATCATTTCTTGTTGCTGGGGATTTGGACTCTCCACAAGTGCCCCATGAAGCATCCAAATCACTGAAATCACCTATTCTGGATTTAAACAATAATTCCAATGATTTAATTCTACCTAGATCTTTTGTCATATAACCAATTGGCAAACTAATCCCACTATCAGTATTTGGTTGACCATGGTACTGTATAAGGCCGAAAATGCCGGGAATTACAAATAACTCAATTCGATCCAACTCTAGTGGAGTAGATAATCCGTATGGGAATATGTTTTTTAGGTACGACCTAACCTCCCATTTTTTTCCTTGATGGATTAGAGATACTTTTGCATCGCTGTCTCTTTGCTCAAGAATACTTTTTAGATCCTGGACAAAGCGGTCTACGTCATCCGAATTAGCTCCCCAAAATGGAACGTTACTAGGCAGCCAGAGTGCTTTTAAGTCAGTAACATCATTTTGTTCGTGTATTGTTTTGCGTATCCATTGTAATGCATCACGTCTATTTTCAATCAGATACATAGGCCCAAAAACGCCGCGAGTATCTGGTGAGCCATAACCTGTCTTTCTTTCATCTCTAGAATGCATCCAGTTCGAATAATCAATACGGTAGCCGTTTACGAAAGGCTTAAGTACATGGTCATCAGCTAGCTGGCAGTATGTTTCCGCATCAGTACCTTTTTCTTCTATGTAATTCGAGCCAAGAAAATCTGCGATATGGGCTTCTAGCTTACTGCTAAGGGGCCGACTCTGATTTGGTCCTAGTCGTTCAGCAGAGCGAATCAATTGTTTTGGTTCCCCCTTAGCCTGCAGATAGGTGAATTCAATATCAACTGCTAACTGAAGGACTTCGCTTGCATTGCAGCCCATCACTTTATAAAGTTGAGTTCGTTGGCGTTCATGCTCGTTGTTGCGAGTTATTTCCAGATAACTTCGAAATTGTCGACCAAACTCTTCGATAATTTTATCCATTCCTAACCCTTTTAGGGATTCGGGCATAGCAAGTTCTGGTAAACCAAACATCAATCGACTCAGTCGTTGTTCTTTACGTACGGTCAAAGCAAGAGCGTCAAGCACTACATGCTCGGTCTGCTCATTGTATTTGACTAACATCGGTACCCCATCCCCATCGCCGACTTGACCTTTTAACAGCGGGCTTGGGACTAAATAACCTTGGTGATCTAAAGCAGCTAGACGTTTGTCTTCTAGTGAGTTCAGTAATTCTTCCTCTTCTCGTTCAGATAGTCCGAAGAATTCGCGTAGCTCTATAGGCAGCATTCGTTCAAAGAGTATGAGCAATCGGCAAGCAAATAGCTCAATGGCAGGCATGGGCTTTTCTTCAGTCCAAGCTAAGTTCATGATGTATTTTCTAGCAGGTATAAGGATTGTAATGCGATTCCCTGTACGAGCTTTAGTTTCTGTAGAAAGCGGAATCATATTGGTGTGGCTTCCTTGTTGAATTCAAGAGTCGTAATCATCTGGTAATGGCTATTTTCTTGTGTTGCTTGCTCGGAGATGTACTCATACACAGAGCCCAATGCAGAGTCATTGTTATCTTTACGCCACATTTTGCTAGCCCCAAGTATTACTAAGCGCTCCTGAGCACGAGAAATAGCTACGTTGATTCGGGGGGTATCCCTTAAGAAACCCTGTAAAGCATCAGAATTATCACGCACTAAACTAAGGATTATGATCTTATTTTCTTGACCTTGATAGGAGTCAACTGTATCGATTCGGATCAAATGGCGTAGCGGGCCCATCCACTCCGCTTGATTGAGCTGAGTCTCAATTTCATTTTTCTGGGCCCTATACATGGTAATAATTCCGATTGGATAGGGCTGTTCATTGGTGACGGTTCTTTGAAGATGTTCAACAGCATCTGCCTCAACGAGAACACGTAATGACTGTAACAAAAGATGTATTTCATGTTGGTTGGTATAGCCGGGTTTTGCCTCTTTTTCACCCTGTTCAGAGGTGGTATCTATCCAGCTAACACCTTTATTCCATGGTGAAGGCAACTCATCGTACCAGTATTTAGCTGGCCCTCGTCCAGTGTGCAGTTTGCCAATGTCATCGGCATAAAAACAGGCTGAGACAAGATCTCCAATGGGTTCAATCATCCGATATTGTGTATCCAGGGTTACACCACCACATGCCTTGAATGCTCGTTCGAAATCAGATTCTCTAAAGGCTTCTTGGCTTACATCAAGTAGTTTGCTTGCGTGTTTTATATGACCATTTTGATAAAACGGTGGTAACTGCTTGTGATCGCCTACCAATAAGACTCGTTTCGCACTTTGCAATGCTACCATCAGCTCACTGGCTTGGGCACGACCAGCTTCATCGACAATGACCCAATCAAATTGGGTCTGCTCAAGCTCCAAACTACGACGCCCAACGCCCACTAAAGTGCCACAAGCTAATTGTTTTGTTTTTAACATAAAACGTTCATAGCCAGCTTCGCCGGAGCGTAGGACATCAAGCCATTCCTGGCTTAAGGATAGTAAACGATGCAGGCGGTCTACCTTAACAGGGTTGTTCACTCCATGACTCTGAGCGAGAACCTGAAGCAGCTTTTCTAGTAGAAGCTCACTATCTGTTGGCAACTCGCCAAACGCGCCGTTGAACTGTTGTCTAATTATTGTTTCGACTGTTTCTAACGTCTGACTTCGCTGATGCATTAATTCTGTTAATTGGTCTGCTTGACTCTCATTGGAATCTCCACCAATAAGTACAAGTCTCTCCCGCTGACGTTGGAACTGTCCTAATTGTGCTAGCAAAGGAGCTAGGCTACGGTGCAATCGTGTTGCATCTCCGATAAGTTCACTTGGTAGCTGCAGTCTTGAGGAAAGAGCATTAACTCGTATGTCATATTCCCGATGAAATTTGTGGCGGATCTTTTGTTGTAAAGCTCGACTATGTGTCGGCAACATACGATCATCGATTAGTGATTCACTACCAATTCGAATAGTATCCAATTCTAGGCCTTTATCAGCGCAAAGTTCACGGGCTTTTATTGCGACATTATCGACCGCAGAGTGCTGCTGTCCTACCAGAAGTATGTTGTTCGCACCAGCTTGCTCAAAAAGATAGTGGATGAATTTACTGACGAAAGTCGTCTTCCCTGTACCAGGCGGACCTTGAAGCACCCCAACAGGACCTTGTCCGACCAGAAATTGAAATGCCTCGAGTTGCCTGCTATTTGTTTCTTGACCAGGCACATCATATAGTTCTCTAAGCTTCTGGGTTGATGGACTCTCCGTCATTTCCCTAAGTGCTGGTGGTTGTCTGACATCAAAGTAGTCGACCAAGTTGGGTATGACAGATTTTTTAGTCATAACCCGGTTCAAAGCCTTGAGTCTAAGGTCTCTTGAGGACTTGCTACGAATAGATTCGAGTTGAAATGTCTTGCCGGGTGTGAACTGTTTACTGGCCCAATTGTTGACAGGTTGTATAGTCACAAAGCTGCTATTCGTCTCATTGACGACGAGTTCTCCGAGCTTTTCATCAGACTTAGGTTGATAGATATAGTAAGTCTCTTCTGTATCGATCTGCAGATCTCGTCCATCGAGGCACGAATATGGGTACATTGGATACCCACTATCGCTCACCTTTTCTTCTGTATTCGATTCAATTTGGAAGGTTTGACGAAGCTGTCCTTCTGAATCAGCTAATGCCTTCCATAATTTCTCTGGAGATAATTCTCTGCGTTCTTCATCTGTTAGAGGATCGTCTGAAACGTCTACAGATAGATTTAGTTGATCAATAATCGCATCGATGACTGCTTCCATGTTCAGGATTGCATCCACCAAAGAGCATTTTTCATCCACAGGGCCATTCTTCAGAGCAATTAGTTGCGATAAGCGTCCAACAGAACGCCTTTGGGCGCTTACAACGTCACTTAATGGAATGGAAGCTGTATACCGGACTTTGGTAATGATACGTGCTTCAACATCCACGTTTATTTTCAGATAAGCGCTATTACCTGTAATAAAGCAAGCAAGTTCATTACTGGCACCGCTAACGCGGTTATTAATCCATTTGCAGTTAAAATAATAGCCGCCGTCGATTGGGGCTAAAAGCGTGGGAGCAGTAGGGAGGTTACCTCTCCAACTTAACAATATTGGCTCTTTTTCTTGAACCTCTGGTTCTTCTGGTTCTTCTGGTTCTAGGACTGCCTGCAAGGAGTTGAGCAATGGAGCAAGGGCGACTGGAATTTGCGTTTGATTGTCCCGAGCTCGAATTAGTTCCTCATGGACCTGAGAAGGTAAGTCTCCCGAGAAAAGTTCCTCAACAATCTTGAATACTGCATAACGATCTCTCCCGTATGCATCAGTAATGGCAGGATTTGCTGGTCCATAATCTGTATTAAATACCTCTGTTTCACTGCCATAATCAACTACATCTAAGAGCATGATTTGTTCAGCATTGCAGTCTTTCACAAGAATGTTGTTTGGATGTAAATCCCCATGTGCAAATCTTTTTTCATGGAAATCCATTACGATACTAATAAGATTAATTGCAAGATCTCTTTTCTCCTCTTGAGACAAAGTCAAATCTTGCAAGTAGTGTGACCAAGTTTCGCCCTCTACATATTCTGTCACTACAAACAAACCTTGGGGATTCATCAAACCAAAGTCTATAACTTTTGGTGTTGCTAAAGTTGTTTCTTGGAACTTTTCTAGCCGTTTTAGGAACTGCAATACTCGGCGATTGGGGCCAGGCTGGTATTGGGAGATCTGAACGTTATCCCATAACTTTACTAGAATTTCCCTATTATCTTTATGAGCTAAGAATGATTTCTTACTGCTTCCACTAGCTAAAGCTTCGAAGGCACTTTGTAGTTGCTCTACGGATGGTGGGAAGTGCTGGAGTATTAAGTATGGTGTTAATTCTTGTCGCCGGTGCGGACTATGCAGTAACTGCTCAAAGATCTGTTGTGATTCTTTATCTTCTTCAGGACATGTTCCAGTAAGGGAGTTAAATTCTCCCAGCATGCTATGGGCTCCGTCGAAGCGTTCCAAGGCATCCCAAGAAAGGGCTTTTGCAAACCAAGAGTTCAATAGTCCATCGAAAGGATCGTTTACTGGCGAAGTCCATTCGGGAACACCATCTACTTGCTCAAGTTTCTGATTAAAACAAATCTGATAAGCGACAGAAGCAAGCAGGAACACATCAATACGAAAAGCGTCAATGATTTCGCCTTCACACATAGCATCTTCAGGTAGTGCAACTGGTGAGCTTTGCAGTAATTTTCGATGTTCGGCCACTGTTCCCGTTTCAGGGAAAAACGCGGCGCCAAAACCTGAAGCCAGAATACTTCCATGATTGTTGGCATACCAGAGGTTGTGTGGATCTACATCGCGGTGCGCAATGTTCAATGCATGCAAGTCACCAAAAGGGGCAAGAAGAGCTCGAACCCTGTCAATCCGCTGTTCTTTTGACCATGCTGCAGCATCACTTGCTATAACTTCATCCAAACGCTCTGTATTTCGAGGTAATTCATATAACTCGCAAAAATCCTCTGTGACGTCATCGGCTGAAATATCATTGACATACCTAAGCAAATAATCTCGCATATTGCTGTTATCACGGATGAATTTCCCTATCCGATTTTCGCGAAGAGCAATATCTGACCAAGTCGATTGTAAGGCATGTATTGTTCCCAATTGATTAAAGTCCCAGCGGCGGATCAACCCTTTCGCTGAAGGCATTGTTTTATCTTGAGCTAAATACTCTTTGTAGATTGAGTTTCTGTGAGCGAACCAAGATTTGTTCGTATGGGCTTGAAAGTTGCCAACAACGAGCTCTTTTTTTTGAATCTTTGGTCCTTGGATAAATTTGTAGATGATTTGCAAAGACTTATCGGAGTTTGGTCTTGCTTTCCCTGTGGAGCTGAAGAATCCGGCTAGCTTTTTATTTCCGACTAAATCGTCATACCTTTCAGGAGAACGAATTGCTAAAAATTCATCGAGTGTATGTACAAAAGGTCTTTCAATCTGGGGCAGATTGTCTGGAGTGGCGCTCCCGCAGAGTACTACGTGAGCCTCTACAGTGAGCCAATAACCGAGATTGTGTGACAACTCTCTATCAAGTAACTTTTGCAGCCTTAGGGCATGTTCTCGTTTGATAGCGAAAGGGCTTTTCCCACGGTTTTGCCCATTCTGGATCCACATCCCGTTGTCATATTCGATTACCCCATTCCACTCTTTGAGCTCAACTAAAAGCAGTCGGTCATGGGTAATGATAAGACAGTCAATTTCCATTGGCCCTTGCGCATCAGATGCAACCAGTCCCGCAAATCCGTGCCAACTGCTTTGGAAATGCTGCTCCATTTTACTGATTGCTCTGAGTTCACTTGCATGGAGACCAGCTCCACCAACTTTTTTTATGTCCATCGACCCTATGTCCTTGTTTCAGAGGTTTTATCATTTATCAGAAATAGATTATTGCTTATTGCGTGCAGCGGCAATCATGTTAGACATGAAAAGTTGCGCCATAACTCAAATTGTTCAATCAGTTATGTGACCATCTTCCAACAAATCGATATTACTCAATTAATCAATGCCCGCTTCTGGCACAAAGGGACTAAACGTGGATAGCGTGAGGTCAGCCATTGTTGTAACTAGAGTGGAAATCGCACTTCAAATAAAGCACTTTACACCTCTTCGATAGGAGGATTACGAGCTGACGTAAAGCAAAGGAAAGTGAGGCTTAGAGGGGGATTGAAGGGCATCCAAGCAAGCAGATTGTTTCAGATGTTGTTTTAGCGATTTCGGTTCAGATAGAGCATGATTTGACGTAAAAATGGTAGAGGTAACAAGCCATTGAGTGCTTTTTTATAAGCCTTCTGAACGAGTGAGTGTAGTTGATTGTTACTTAATCTTCAGTGACGCCGCTTATGTAGTAATAGATATAATAATTGGTTACTACCAAATGAATCGGAAAATTTTTGCTGGAAAATTCTAAGGGACGGCTAGTTTTGACCGCTATAGAGAATAATCTCATCTATCGGTGCCGATCCCTGATACTTTTGAGCGCTACTAAAAAAAAGACGTGAACAGCATATCGCTGTAGCTAAGGTGCCAAACTAGTGTCAATTGTAGTGACGGATCTCGCGGTTGTAATTTGCACTTATGTGCGACATACAAACATCTGGGGGTACTTATGGGGGTATGCTAAAAGATCGAATAAAATAAATTGATTAAAAATCAATGACGTTATGTTGTTGGTTTTGTTCCTATTATCGCACCATTCAAGCATCCTCCAAAATCTCAATCTAATTGCTGTCACCACTTCTCTTTGCGGATGGACGAACTTCATGGCATTTCTTCGTCAGCAAAATATCCTTCAAATCTGTAGACAAAGGCTTTTCCTACATTCCGATCTACGTTGTTAGTATGTAAGTCGTTATCCCAGATAAGTAGAGCAAAACAGGATTAATGGCTCCATGTGTGTTTGCAGGTGAAAAAGTATCTTCCCAGCCTCACACCTCCTAACGCCCACGAACAACACCCGTAACCCAAGTAGTAAAAGACTGGCGTTGAGAGCTTTAAGCCCAAGCTAGAAATCAGCGATATCAAAATGATACCGCTGACATAAAAAGCATTTAAACATCAAGTTTACGGCCAGTCAGCCATTCCACCATCGCCGGGTCGCGGTGAGAGAAGAAGGCGCTGGTTGCGGTGTCGAGGGCGGCAATTTGCAGCATATCCTCAGCGCTGAGTTCAAAATCGAGAATGTTAATGTTCTCTTCCATGCGTTCTTTGCGCACCGATTTCGCCAGCGAAATGATGCCTCGCTGGAAGATCCAACGCAGAACAACCTGGCCCACGCTTTTGCCGTACTTCTGACCAATTGCCGTTAACACGGGATGCTGGAACAGGCCATTTTTACCCTCCGCAAACGGTGCCCAGGCTTCCGGCTGAATGCCACGGCTTTGCATCCATGGAACGGCATGCAGCTGCTGGTTGAAGGGGTTAACTTCAATCTGGTTTATCGCCGGAGCCACTTTGTTAAAGGCGATAAGGTCGGCCAGTCGGTCAGGATGGAAGTTGCTGATACCAATGGCGCGAATTTTGCCAGCCTGTTGCAACTCTTCCATGGCCCGCCAGGCCCCATGCACATCACCGTAAGGCTGGTGAATCAAATACAGGTCTACGTAATCAAGTTGCAGCCGATTAAGGGAGCGTTCGAACTGGGCTTTAGCGCCTTCGTAATGGGTATCCTGTAGCCACAGTTTGGTCGTGACAAAAAGCTCGTTACGGGCGATACCGGTCTGTTTCAGCGCTTTCCCGACCTGAGTTTCATTCTGATAAGACGCGGCAGTATCGATCAGGCGATATCCCATCTCGATGGCATCAATAACGGCTCTTTCACACTCGGCGGCATCCGTCATCTGGAAGACACCAAAGCCCAGCAGGGGCATTTCAATACCGTTGTTCAATTTTACAGTTTGCATGACGTTATCCTTAAGCTGTTGTGTTGGAAAAGCATAACGCAAACGTATTTATTCGATTAGAGGGATAATTAGCTAGGGTTTATTAGATGAATTCATTAATCGGAGGGGTAGGGCCGTCCGCTTTGTGCCAGCAACATCACTGATACTGAAGGAGCAACGAGCGCTCATTGAAAACAGCGATATCGGCTCGATGTGCTGAGGGAAATAATCCTGTTTTTTTTGTTCAATATAATATTTTTTACATGTTGAGCTATTTTCTACCTTGCGTCTTAAGTTTTAAGCTAATCATTATGAATTATTTATGAACGGGTTCAAAACCCTCACCTTGCCCGAGAGGTGATAATTTGTTAAATTATCCGCATTAGCGTCAAATACATTGAGTGTTAAACCGGCGCTAATTATACAATAATGAGTGATGGAGCCAAAATGAAGTATGCGTTTGCATTAATGTTGAGTATGGTATTGTCAGGTTGTACCGCAAATGATTGGATTGATGCTGCAAGTGGGATAATGCAG
>Ga0207696_1000946_pt1 | contig 17717 bp, 14 predicted proteins | sample KBSS54metaG_FD_184403 | JGI IMG/M metagenome (GOLD analysis project Ga0207696, IMG submission 184403) | Switchgrass rhizosphere microbial communities from Kellogg Biological Station, Michigan, USA - KBS S5-4 metaG (SPAdes) (version 2) | ecosystem: Host-associated > Plants > Roots > Rhizosphere >...
CGGCTTCACCGAGGGTTTCGACCGGCATCAGCAGAAAGTCTGCCGGCCGACCGATTCCAAAACCATACTCTTTAACACCCAATGCGCGCGCACCGTTGACTGTCGCCGCGTCGAATGCCGCCGCCAGCTCTTCGTCCTTGCCCAGGTCGAAACGGAACGCCAGCAACATCGCCCGTTCCAGCATGTCGCCATTGCCCATCGGCGACCATGCATCACGAATGCCGTCGGAGCCGAGGCACACGTTGACGCCGGTCTCACGCAGCGCCAGAAACGGTGGAACCGCGCAATCGGCCGGCGCCGAACTCATCAACGAAATGCCCAGCGCGGCGAGGCGTTCGGCGACCGGTTTGACCTGGCTCCACGGCAACATGCCGAGGCAATAGGCATGGCTGATCATCACCCGGTTCTGCAGGTTGAACCGCTCGGTGTAATCGGCGATCCGGGCGATCTGCCACAGGCCCAGTTCACCTTTGTCGTGCAGGTGAATATCGACGCCGCGCTGGAATTCGCTTGCCAGTTTGAACACGAAATCCAGTTGCGCGATCGGGTCGTTATCGATGCCGCATGGGTCGAGCCCGCCGACGTTTTCCACGCCCAGGGCCATGGCTTCGCGCATCAGTTCGGCGGTGCCGGGACGGCTGATCAGGCCGGTTTGCGGGAACACCACCAGTTGCAGGTCGATCAGGTCGTTGTAGGTTTCGCGCAGTTGCTGCATGGCTTCTACGTGGCGCAGACCGAATTCCGGGTCGATGTCGACGTGGCAGCGCATCGTCAGAGAGCCACGGGCGATGCAGTTTTCCAGCAGGGCGCCGGCGCGTTCGGCAATCGGCGCTTTCACTTCGCGCAATACGCGGCGCTCGTTGCTGATGTAGTCCTTGAGCGTCGGGCCGGCGCTGTTCGGGCGCCAGGGTTGGCCGTACAGGGTTTTGTCGAGGTGGACGTGGCTTTCCACCAGCGGGGCGGTCAGGAGCTGGTTCTGGCCGTCGATGTCGGTGGCGGCCAGCGGGGTGTTCGAGGCCGGGCGGCGTTGGGTGAACTTGCCGTTTTCGATCAGCAGGTCTTCGGCGGGGGCGCCGTAGGGGCGGATGTTTCTGAGCCAGCGGGGGTGGGACATTTCATACCTCTGTTTCTATGTTGTCTGGGCGGCCTCTTCGCGAGCAGGCTCGCTCCCACATTGAAATGCGCTCATCTTGTGGGAGCGAGCCTGCTCGCGATGGCCGCGACGCGGTCTCAAGTCAGGCGATCAGCCTTTGAGCTTCGACCAAATCCGATCCTGCAGCTCCCGCGCCTTGTTGCTGCATTCCTTCTCCGGCCGCAGTCGCGAGGCGTATTCCTCGGGCATGTTGATCGCGTCCATGACCTTCCATTTCGCATCCAGCAACTGATCGCTCTGAATCCCGTTGGCATAGGCAATCGCGTTGGACACGGCCGCCGCGTTTTCCGGTTTCATCATCCAGTCGATGAAGATCTTCGCGTTGCCCGGATGCGGGGCGCTTTTCGGTACGGCGAAGTTGTCCTGGAACATTGCCAGGCCTTCTTTCGGGTACACGTATTTGATGGTGCTCTTCTGCAACGTGGCGCGGGCTGTCGAGCCGTTCCAGTTCTGCATCATGATCACTTCGCCCGAGGCCATGCGGTCGACGGTGTTGTCGGAGCTGTACATCTTCAAAAACGGTTTCTGCTTTTGCAGCAGTTCGAGGATGCGTTTGGCGTCCTGCGGGTTTTCCGTGCATTCGTCGACGTTCAGGTAATGGCTGGCGGCGTTGATCACGCTGCTGGAAGTGTCGAGGGCGGCGAGCTGGCCTTGCAGTTCCTTGCGCGGTTCGAAGAATTCTTTCCACGAGTCGTCGAGCTTGCCGCCCGGCACCCGTGCGCTGTCATAGGAAAAACCGGTGGTGCCCCACAGATACGGCGCCGAAAACTTGCGGCCCGGGTCGAAGCTCGGGTCGCGGAACGGGCCTTTGACGTACTGGAAGTTGTTCAGGCTCGGAGCGTCGATTTCCAGCAGCAGATCCTGCTTGATCAGCGTCTGCATGATCGAGTGCGACGGCACGATCACGTCATACGCGGCGCCGCCGGCCTGCAACTTGGCGAGCAGGGTTTCGTTGCTGTCGTAGCCGTCCATGGTGACCTTGATCCCGGTCTCCTTTTCGAACTTGGCCAGCAGGTCCACCGGGTAGTAATCGGTCCAGTTGTAGAAGAACAATTGCTTGGGCTCGGCGGCGTGGGCGCTGAACGCGGTGAAACAACTCAGGGCCAGACCGGAAATAGCCAAACGCATGCTTTTGGTTTTCATGAACAGAGCGCTCCAGGTTTATTGTTGTTTGCCGCGTTGGCCGAGCCAGAAGGCCAGCACCACCAGCACGATGGAAATCACCAGCATCAGGGTCGAAATCGCGTTGATCTCAGGCGTTACGCCGGCCTTGATCGCCGAGAAGATGTACACCGGCAACGTGGTCGAACCGGGCCCGGCGACGAAGAAGGTCATGATGAAATCGTCGAGGCTGACCACGAACGCCAGCACCGAACCGGACAACACCGCCGGCCACAACAGCGGCAAGGTCACGCGGCGGAACACCTGCCACGGGTTGGCGTACAGATCGTTGGCGGCTTCCAGCAGGCTCTTGTCCAGATCGTTCAGGCGTGCGCGGATCGGCAGGTAGGCGAACGGAATGCAGAAGCCGATGTGCGCGACGATCACTGTCATCAGCCCGAGCTTGATTCCCAGCGCCATGAACAGCAGCAGGGTAGCCACGGCGGTGACGATTTCCGGCAGGATCAGCGGCAGGTTGATCCCGCCTTCGACCATTTTCTGTCCGTAGAACGGCCGGTAAGTCGCCAGCGCCGCCAGCAGTGCAATCGTCGTGGCGCACACGGTGGCGATGGTCGCGACGATGATCGAGTTCAGCGCCGCCGTCTGGATCGACGGGTTGGCCAGGATCCGTCCGTACCAGGCGAACGAAAACTCGGTCCATACCGTCGCCGAGCGGTTGGCGTTGAAGCTGTAGGCGATCAACACCAGGATCGGCACGTACAGGTAGGCGAGGATCAGCAGGCTGATTTCCCGGGTCGCCGGGAGTTTTTTCAGGTGCAGAGAGATCATGCTTTCGCTCCCCGGTTCAGGGTTTTCGCCGCGCTGCGGCTGTAGAGGGCGTAGAGCACCAGTGACAACAGCAGAATCCCCAGCAGCAGGAACGACAGCGAACTGCCCAGCGGCCAGTTGCGGGCGGTGCCGAATTGCTGCTGGATCAGGTTGCCGATCATCAGGGTCTTGCCGCCGCCGAGGATCGCCGGGGTGATGAAGGCGCCGAGGCTCGGCACGAACACCAGCAACGCGCCGGCAATCACCCCGGGCATCGACAGCGGCAGGATGATCCGGCGCAGCGCATGCCAGCGGTTGGCGCCCAGGTCATAGGCGGCTTCCACCAGACGCCAGTCGAGTTTTTCCAGGGTCGAGTAGATCGGCAGAATCATGAACGGCAGGAAGCTGTAGACCAGACCGACGCTGACCGCGAAGTCGTTGTAGAGCAGGGTGATGCCGCCGGCACTCGGGAACAGCGCGTTGAGGCTTTGAGCGACCCAGCCCTGTTCGCGCAGGATGATCAGCCACGCGTAGTTGCGGATCAGCAGGTTGGTCCAGAACGGAATGGTGATGAGCAACACCATCAGGTTGCGCCGACGCGGGGTCAGGCTCGACATCCACAGCGCCACCGGAAATCCGAACAGGAAGCACAGCACCGTGGTGCCACCGGCCTGGAACACCGAGCGCAATAGCGCCTGGGCGTAGACCCAGTTCAGCTCCAGTTCGCCGTCGAAACCTTCCTGGAAAAACAGCTGCACGTAACTCTGCAGTTGCCATTGGGCCTGCCAGTCGACGCCGCCGTAGGTGTTGCGCGGCAGCAGGCTGATGTAGCCCATGATCCCCAGCGGAATGGCGATCAGGGCGAGCAGGGTCAACACCACCGGGCTGAGCAACAGCGCGCGGTTGAGGGAGGGGGAAGTGCTGCTGACGCTCATCTCAGGCCTCCATCAACAGGCAGGCCTGGGGCGGCAGATGCACCGCCACGCGTTCGCCGACTGCCCGACCACGGTTCAGGCCTTCGTTGTTTTCCCGCAGCATGACTTTGATGTCGTTGTTCAAGCGGCACTGGTACAGCGTCGCGGTGCCGACATACAGCACCGCCTCGATTACCCCGCGCAGATGATGTGGCTGATCCGCTGTGACCAGTTGCGAGCGCTCGGGCCGAAATGCCAGTTGCACGCTGCTGCCATTGACGCCTTGCGGCGGGCAGGGGATTTCCACTGGCATGCCGTTCGGCACGAAGATGTTTTCGTTGTGCTCGCCGCGCTTGAGCTGGCCGGGGAGAAAATTGATGTCGCCGATGAACTGGGCGACGAAGCGGTGCTGAGGACGTTCATAGATGTCGGTCGGGGTGCCGATCTGCAGGATCTTGCCGGCGGACATCACCGCGATCCGGTCGGACAGGGTCAGCGCTTCTTCCTGATCGTGGGTGACGAAGATGAAGGTGATGCCGGCTTCCTGCTGCACGCGTTTGAGTTCGACCTGCATTTCCTTGCGCAGCTTCAGGTCCAGCGCCGACAGCGGCTCGTCGAGCAAAAGCACTTTCGGCTTCGGCGCCAGGGCCCGGGCCAGAGCGACGCGCTGTTGCTGGCCGCCGGACAGTTCCGCCGGTTTGCGCCCGGCCAGGTGCTCCATCTGCACCAGCGCGAGCATTTCATCGACCCGTCCCGGAATCGTCTTGCGATCAAGACCCTGCATCTCGAGGCCGAAGGCGATATTCTGCGCGACACTCATGTGCGGAAACAGCGCGTAACTCTGGAACACCGTGTTGACCCGACGCTTGAACGGCGGCAGGTGATTGACCGTTTCGCCCGCCAGACGGATCTCGCCGTCGCTGACGTGTTCGAAACCGGCGATGGTGCGCAGCAGGGTGGTCTTGCCGCAGCCCGAGGGGCCGAGGAGGGTGAAGAACTCGTTGTCGGCGATGTTCACCGACACGTTGTCGAGGGCTGGCGCCAGGCCAGGATCATCAGAATACCGCTTGGATACGTTACGCACTTCAATGGCTATTGGTTGACCCATAATGGTGCAATCCTCTAATTATTGTATGCAATATCTGAATGCAATTTAGAAATACCCGGATTAATCTGCTTGCGCAACCCCCCATTTCCCTGACTGAGTCGTTCGTCGGGCAGCGTTGCCAGCATTGAAGGAGTTTTTGAATGACCGAGAAGAAAACGGAAACCACGGTCGACCGCGTCTACCAAGGGGTTTACGAGGCGATCAGCAAGCGTTCGCTGCGTCCGGGGATGAAGCTGGGCGAGGCGTCGCTGGCGGAATTGTTCAATGTCAGCCGCACGTCGGTTCGTGCCGCGCTCAAGCAACTGGAGGCCGACGGACTGGTCACCACCGAGCCCAATAAAGGTGCATCGGTGTCGCTGCCCAGCGATGAAGAGATCCGTTCGCTGTTCGAAACCCGGCGCCTGATCGAGATCGGCATCGTCACCGAACTGTGTCGGCGCAAGGACTCTGCGGTGATGCAGGACTTGCGCGATCACTTGCTGCTGGAAGACGAAGCCCATGAAGCGGGCGATCACGAGCGGCTGATTCACCTGCTCGGCGAGTTCCACATCAAACTGGCCCGCAGCCTCAACAACCCGGTGTTGCTCGACTGGTTCCAGAAGCTGATTTCCCGCGCCTCGCTGTACGCCGCCGCGCTGGATGACGACAGCCACGAGGCCTGTCGCGACGACGAGCACCTGCGGCTGATCGAGTACATCGAGGCCGGCAATCAGAGCGCCGCGATCGAGCTGACCTGCATGCACCTGGACGGCATCCAGAAGGCCATCCTCGACGTCGCTGCGAAAATGAAGACCGGCTACCATCCGCTCAAACACCTGATCGGAGTGTGAGCGTCGAGTGCAGGTGAAATCGGCTATACCTCTAATGAAACCATCGCTGCCCGACACGCTCGAAACAGACGGGCGTGGCGTTTGAACGCGCGGCGATAGAACCGGACCCACAACAAGGCGTTGAAGCAGCTGATGCAGTTTTTATCCGATAGCCATGGGTGTGACGGCTGGCAAGGCGAGATGGCCGGGCGCATTCGTGCGTTTGACTGGAGCAGGACTGATCTGGGCCCCCTCGAAACCTGGCCGGCCAGCCTGTGCAGCACGGTCCAGCTGATGCTGGCCTCGCCGCTGCCGATGGTCATGCTCTGGGGCCATGCCGGTTACATGATCTACAACGACGCCTATTCGCGATTCGCCGGCGGCCGGCATCCGTACCTGCTCGGATCACCGGTGGAACTGGGCTGGCCGGAGGTCGCCGATTTCAACCGGCATGTGGTCGACACCTGTCTGGCCGGCGGCACCCTGGAATATCGCAACAAGGTCTTGGTGTTGCTGCGCGACGGCGTGCCGGAGGATGTCTGGCTCGATTTGTATTACAGCCCGGTGGCCAACGATGCCGGCGTGCCTTCCGGCGTGATGGCGATGGTGGTGGAAACCACCGAGCTGGTGCAGTCAGAACGCCTGCGTCAGGCCGCCGAAGACGCCTATCGCGCCGACAACGAGCGGGTGCGCCTGGCACTCAATGCGGGGGCACTGCTCGGCTCGTTTGTCTGGGACGTCAGAAACAACGTGCTGTCGGCCGACGAGCGTTTTGCCCGGACATTTTCCTACCCGCCTGATCAAGACCTGAGCAACCTGCCTCAGCATATCGCCGAGACGCACATTCATCCGGACGACCGTAATTGGGTACAGGAGTGCGTCGAGAACTCGGTGCGCACCGGTGAGCCGTACAACGCCGAATACCGCGTGATCCGCGCCGATGGCAGTTGTCTGTGGGTGCTCGCCAGCGGCGCTTGCGAATTCGACGAGCAGGGCCGGCCGTTCCGTTTCCCCGGTGTGCTGATCGATATTCACGAGCGCAAGATCGCCGAAGAATCGCTGCTCAAGTTCACCCGCAACCTCGAACAGCGGGTAGCGGATGAAGTCGAGGCGCGCCTCGCCGCGGAAGAGCAATTGCGTCAGTCGCAGAAGCTCGAGGCCATCGGCGGCCTTACGGGCGGCGTGGCCCATGACTTCAACAACCTGCTGCAAGTGATCGCCGGCAACCTGCACCTGCTGGCGCGGCATGAACCGAACAATGCCAACGTCCAGCGCCGGGTCAGCGCCTCGCTGGCAGCGGTGGAACGCGGCGCCAAGCTGTCCTCGCAACTGCTCGCGTTTGCCCGTCGCCAGCCGCTGTCGCCGGCGGTGTGTAATCCCCGGCAGATCTTCGAAGGCGTCGGTGAGTTGCTGCAACGGGCGCTGGGCGAAACCATTCAGATCGACGTGCAACTGCCGGACGAACCGTGGCACATCAACGTCGACCGCAATCAACTGGAAAACGCCATTCTCAATCTGGCAATCAACGCCCGGGACGCCATGAAGGGCGAGGGCACCATTGTGCTCGGCGCTGCCAACCTCTCACTGGACCGGGCGTTCTGTTCGGGCAAAGGCATCGTGCCGGGGGATTTCGTCCGGGTTTCGGTCAGTGACAGCGGCGTCGGCATAGCCCCGCACATGCTGGAGCAGGTGTTCGAACCGTTCTTCACCACCAAGGCTGACGGTCAGGGCACCGGCCTCGGTTTGAGCATGGTGTTCGGCTTCGTCAAGCAAAGCGGCGGGCATGTGGAGATCGACAGTCGGATCGGCGAAGGCACGCGGGTGCAGTTGTACTTTCCACGCAGCCTGCGCCCCGTGCTCGATGACTCGCCGAGCGTCAATCATCAGCAGGCGGGCGGTCACGAAACGATCCTGGTGGTCGAGGACAACGAAGCGGTACGCACCTCGGCGGTCGAGCTGTTGCGTGAAGAAGGCTACCGCGTGTTGATCGCCGGCAACGGCGACGCGGCCATGCAAATGTTGATGGAAGGCGCGCGGGTCGACCTGATCTTCACCGACGTGGTCATGCCCGGTCTTATCAAGAGCTCCGATCTGGCGGCGTGGGCCAAGGTGCAAATGCCGCCGGTGGCTGTGCTGTTCACCTCGGGCCACACCCGCGACATCATCTCGCGCAACCACCAGCTCAGCCCCGACACCCATTTGCTCGGCAAACCCTATGGCCCCGAAGCACTGCTGCAGATGATCCGTTCCGTGCTCAGCACCTGAGCTCCAATCCCCTGACCAAGGCTGGCCGATGACTTCCAGACGCAATTCCAGTTCTGCCGCCGGCATGGTTCGCGTGCGCGGCGCCCGTGAACACAACCTGAAGAACGTTGACGTCGATATCCCCCGTGATGCGCTGGTGGTGTTCACCGGGGTGTCGGGGTCGGGCAAGTCGTCGCTGGCGTTTTCAACGTTGTATGCCGAAGCCCAGCGGCGCTATTTCGAATCGGTGGCGCCCTATGCGCGGCGGCTGATCGATCAGGTCGGCGTGCCGGACGTCGATTCCATTGAGGGCCTGCCACCGGCCGTGGCCCTGCAGCAACAACGCGGTACGCCGAGCACGCGTTCGTCGGTGGGCAGCGTCACTACGCTCTCGAGCCTGATCCGCATGCTGTACTCGCGCGCCGGCAGCTATCCGCCGGGTCAGCCAATGCTGTATGCCGAGGATTTTTCACCGAACACGCCGCAAGGCGCGTGCCCGCAATGCCATGGACTGGGCCGGGTTTACGAGGTCACCGAGGCGTTGATGGTGCCGGATCCGAATCTGACCATCCGCCAGCGTGCCGTGGCCTCCTGGCCGCTGGCCTGGCAGGGGCAGAACCTGCGCGACATCCTGGTGACCATGGGCATCGACGTCGATATTCCATGGCGCAAACTGCCGAAAAAACAACGCGACTGGATCCTCTTCACCGAGGAAACACCGACCGTTCCGGTGTACGCCGGCCTGACGCCGGAAGAAACCCGCGTCGCCCTCCAGCGCAAAATGGAGCCGAGTTATCAGGGCACGTTCACCGGCGCCCGGCGCTACATCCTGCACACCTTCACCCATTCGCAAAGCGCGCTGATGAAGAAGCGCGTGTCGCAATTCATGCTCGGCAGCCTGTGTCCGTTGTGCGATGGCAAGCGCCTCAAGCGCGAGGCGTTGTCGGTGACGTTTGCCGGGCATGACATCGGCGAGCTGTCGCGGATGCCGCTGCTGCAAGTCGCCGAAGTCTTGAAACCGGTGGCGGACGCGAGCTGGCTGGAACACGCCGATGAAACCGGCGAAACCCTGACCCACAGCCAGACCCGCGAAGCCCGCCAACAGCGCGTGGCCCATGGCGCCAGCGGCCACGCCAACGCGCCGGACGTGCGCCATACGCCGAACCTGTCGCTGGAAAAACGCCTGGCCGCGCAGCGCATTGCCGAGGACTTGCTGGACCGGGTCAGCACCCTGACCGATCTTGGCCTCGGTTATCTGGCCCTGGAACGCAGCACGCCGACCCTGTCGTCCGGCGAGTTGCAGCGCCTGCGACTGGCCACCCAACTGGGTTCGCAGTTGTTCGGCGTGATCTACGTGCTCGACGAACCTTCCGCCGGCCTGCACCCGGCTGACGGCGAGGCCCTGTTCGAGGCCTTGCAGCGTCTGAAGGCCGACGGCAACAGCGTATTTGTGGTCGAGCACGATCTGGACACCATGCGCCGCGCTGACTGGTTGATCGACGTCGGCCCGGCGGCGGGCGAAAAGGGCGGGCAGATTCTCTACAGCGGCCCGCCGCCGGGGCTGGCGGCAATAGAACACTCGCAGACCCGCGCCTATCTGTTCGCCGAACAGCAACGCTCCACACGCACTGCGCGCAAACCATCGGGCTGGCTGAAGCTCGACGGCGTCACGCGCAACAACCTGAATAACCTCAGCGCCGAATTTCCGTTGGGTTGCTTTACCTCGGTCACCGGCGTCTCTGGTTCCGGCAAATCGAGCCTGGTCAGCCAGGCGCTGCTGGAACTGGTCGGCGCACAACTCGGGCGCAGCGTCAGTGACGCCGAGCCGGAAGAACTCAACCTGGAAGACGATACCCCGACTGCCAGCACCGGCCAGGTCAGCACCGGGTTGGAGTCGATCAAGCGTCTGGTGCAGGTTGATCAGAAACCCATCGGCCGCACCCCGCGTTCGAATCTGGCGACCTACACCGGGCTGTTCGACAACGTGCGCAAGTTGTTCGCCGCGACAGACGAGGCGAAAGCGGCGGGTTACGACGCCGGGCAGTTTTCCTTCAACGTCGCCAAGGGTCGCTGCCCGACCTGCGAAGGCGAGGGGTTTGTCAGTGTCGAGTTGTTGTTCATGCCCAGCGTTTATGCGCCGTGCCCGACCTGCCATGGCGCGCGTTACAACCCCGAGACCCTGGCCATCCTTTGGCAGGGCTTGAGCATCGCGCAGGTGCTGCAACTGACGGTGGACGAAGCAGTGATGGTGTTTGCCGAGCAACCGGCGATCCGCCGTTCGCTGGAGGTGCTGCGTGATATCGGACTCGGTTATCTGCGCCTCGGGCAACCGGCGACCGAACTGTCCGGCGGCGAAGCCCAACGGATCAAGCTGGCCACCGAGCTGCAACGCAGCCAGCGTGGCGCGACGTTGTATGTGCTGGATGAACCGACCACCGGGTTGCACCCGCGCGACGTTGACCGCTTGCTGGAGCAACTGGATGCGCTGGTGACGGCGGGGCACACGGTGATCGTGGTCGAGCATGAAATGCGCGTGGTGGCGCAGAGTGACTGGGTGATCGACATCGGACCGGGCGCGGGGGATCAGGGCGGCAAGATCGTCGTGGCCGGGACGCCGCAGAAAGTGGCGGCGAGCAAGAAGAGCCGGACTGCGCCGTTTCTGGCACGTGCCTTGAGCTAATGCTCACTTTTGTGGGAGCGGGCTTGCTCGCGAAAGCGGTGTGTCAGCCAAAAAATTTCAATTTGACACACCGCCTTCGCGAGCAAGCCCGCTCCCACAGGGAGAGTGTCAGGCCCCGTCGAGCGTGCGGCGTACCTTGTCCAGCAACTCACGGATCTGGAACGGCTTGACCAGCATGTCCATGCCCGCACCGAGGAACACCTGGCGGTTGATCGCGGTTTCCGCGTAACCGGTCATGAACAGGATCGGCAACCCCTCACGCCAGCCCCGGGCAACGTCCGCCAGTTCACGACCGTTCATGCGCGGCAGGCCAACGTCGGTCAGCAGCAGGTTGATCGACGGATCGTTCTGCAAGCGTTCCAGCGCGGTTTCGATATCGCCGGCCTGGGTGCAGCGGTAACCGGCGTCCTCCAGCACTTCGGTGACGAACAGCCGCACCGACGGCATGTCTTCGACGATCAGCACATGCTCGCCGGCCCCCTGCGGGTCGATCACGGGAGGCACCAGATCGGCGGCGGTCGGATCGGTGGTCGCCGGCAACATGATCGTCACTTCGGTGCCGCGCCGCGCCACGCTGCGGATGTGCGCATCGCCACCGGACTGGCGGGCGAAGCCGTAGATCGTCGACAGCCCCAGCCCGGTGCCCTGGCCCAGTGGTTTGGTGGTGAAGAACGGTTCGAACACTTTGTCGATGACGCTGTGCTCGATGCCGGTACCGTCATCGCGCACCGACAGCGCCACGTAGGAACCATCGGTGAGGTTTGGATCGCCGTGGGAGTACGCAGCGTAGGTGCTGACCCAGATATTGCCGCCCTTGGGCAACGCGTCCCGGGCATTGATCACCAGGTTGAGCACCGCGCTTTCCAGTTGAATCGGGTCGACCAGCGCAATCGCAGGTTTAGTGGTCAGTTCAAGCTTGAGGGCGATGCGTTCGCCGATGGTGCGCACCAACAGTTCTTCGAGCGAACGCACGTGTTCGTTGATGTCCACCGGGCGGGTGTCGAGCGGTTGCTGGCGGGCAAAAGCCAGCAGGCGATGGGTGAGCGAGGCCGCGCTCATCGCCGAGTTCAGGGCGGCTTCAGCGTAGAACTGGACCTTGTCCGGGCGGGCATCGGCGACGCGTTTCTGGATCAGCTCAAGGCTGGTGATGATCCCGGTCAGCAGGTTGTTGAAGTCATGGGCGATGCCGCCGGTGAGTTTGCCCAGCGCATCCATTTTCTGCACTTGCAGCAGCTGCGATTCGGCGCGGACCCGGTCAGCGACTTCCTTGGCCAGTTGCGTGGTGGTGTCGTCCAGCCGCGCCAGATGCGAGCGTTCGCGATGACGGTGTTCGGTGACGTCTTCGACGAACACCAGGCTGAGCTCTGGCGTTCGGTACGGCGATATCTGCCACTGGGTTTCGCGGATCTCGCCCTGCACACGCATGTTCAGTGTGCCTTTCCAGCGTTCGCCGTCCACCAGTCGCAAGCGTAGTTCGTCGAGGATCGCGCTCTGATCCTCGGCGAAGCACTCACTGAGGGTCTGCGGGTCGCGGTTGTCCTGGATCAGTTGGGAGAAGGCGTGATTGCACTCGTGGACTTTCAGGTCGGCGTCGAGCACCGCGATGGGCGCGGAAATGTTGACGAAGATCTCGCGAAAACGCGCCTCGCTTTCGCGCAGGGCGTTCTCCGTGTCGCGCACTCGCAGCAAGGTGCGCAACGTTGCCAGCAGCACATCGGGATCGACCGGGTGAATCAGATACGCATCGGCACCGGCATCGAGGCCGGTGATGATGTCGCCGGTCTGGATCGACGCCGCCGATACGTGGATCACCGGGAGCAACGCAGTGCCCGGGTCGGTGCGCAGTTTACGCACGATGTCGAATCCGCTCATGTCCGGCAGGTTGACGTCGAGAATCAGCGCATCGAGCGGTTCGCTGGCGATCAGGGCCAGGCCGTCGCCGCCGGTGCCGGCCTCGAGCACTTCGTAACCGTGTCGCTCCAGGCGTCGGCGCAAGGCGTAGCGGGTGGCGACGTTGTCATCGACGATCAACAGACGGATGTCATGTTTCATCGACGTTCTCCTGGGCAATCGCCAGCGGAATGATCACGAAAAAGCTCGAACCCACACCCGGCGTACTTTCGACACCGACCTCGCCACCGAGCAATTCGGCGAAACGCTTGCACAGCGACAGGCCGAGCCCTGTGCCGCGCAGGCGTTTTTGCAGCGGTGAATCGACCTGGGAAAAGTCTTCGAACAGGGTACCGTGCAGCTCCGGGGCGATACCGATGCCGGTGTCGCTGACCGCAAATCGCACCTTGTCCTGACCCTCAAGCCGCGCCGAGACCCGGACTTCGCCACGGGTGGTGAATTTCAGCGAGTTGGAAATGAAGTTGCGCAGGATCTGCGCCAGCTTCTTGTCGTCGGTGAAGAGACGTGGCAGGCCCACCGGCTCTTCGAAAATCAGGTCTACGGCCGTGGCGTCGACAATCGGCCGGAACATCCCGCGCAGTGCGGCGAACAGATCGAACATGTCGAACCACGCCGGGGAAATGCTGATGCGCCCGGCCTCGATCTTCGCCAGATCGAGCAGGTCGTCGACCATGTCGCTGAGTTCACGGGCGGCGCTGCTGACGAACGCGACCTGCTTGTGTTGTTCGGGGCTGAGCGGGCCGTCGAGTTCGTCGGCCAGCAGGCTGTTGATGCTCAGGATCGAGCCCAGCGGGGTGCGGAACTCGTGGCTCATGTACGACAGAAAGCGGCTTTTCAGGTCGGAGGCCTGGCGCAGTTGTTCGGCCTGGGTGTCGAGTTCGGCGTACAGGGCGAGCACGCCCTGATTGGTCTCGTCGAGCTCTTCACGCAACGCAGCGGTTTCGCTCTGCAACTGAGCGATCAGCGCTGATTGTTCAGCGCTGTTCAAGGTCGGGGACTCAGCCATGGGCGGCCTCCAGGGCAACGACCAGCACCGTTACATCGTCGCGCCCGCGACAGAAATCGCGGTGCAGGACGGTGGCTATCACGGCGGGATGGCGATGCACCAGACCGGGGTAGTCTTGAAGGTTCCAACGGGACTGCAAGCCGTCGCTGTACATGATCAATAGATGTCCGTTCACGTGAGCATAGTCAAAGGGCTGGGCTTTTCGGTATTGGCCGCCGACGATCCCCGGGTGCGAGGCCAGTCCGCGGGATTTGTCGGAGGCGATCAGGCTTGCACCGATGTTGCCGATCCCGGCAAACGTCAGGCTGGCCCGGTCAGCGTGAAACTGTGCGAATGCCACTGCGCCGCCACGTGTCCCGATCATTTCGCGGTGCATGTCTTCCATCAGGACCGTTGGCGCGCCGAACGGGCTCAGGGCAAAAGCTTTTTCCCCGGCACGGGCCGCACGCTCGGCGTCTTCGCCATGGCCCAGGCCGTCGACGATCAGGGCGCTGATGTCACTGCCGTGAATCGCCAGATGCCAGACGTCGCCGCAGGCGGGATCGTTGTGCAGCGAGTGCTGGCTGACACCATACGGCAGATCCGCCTGGCGGTCGCTGCGCGGATACAGGCGAGCCAGCAGCACCGCGCCGCGATGATCGGCAAACACATCGAATACATCGGCCTGTCGTGCGACCGCGCCCAGGCCAATGCCCTGGGTCCCACCGGTGGAGAAACCGTCCGCCAGACACGCGTCCAGATCAAACCCCTGGGCACGGTCGACCGCAATCATCTCGATGCCGTCGTCACCCTGACGGGGCACCAGGCGCAGGTGCAATTCCCCGTGCCCGGCATGCTTGAGCACATTGCTCGCCAGTTCCGTGGCCACCAGCGCCACGCGGCCGGCGTCGCTGTCGCCGAAACCGTGCTGTTCGGCCAGCCGCTGCGCCGTGCGCCGGGCATGGCCGATCTGGCTGCTGTCCTCGATCACCAACACCTGGGTCAATGTCCCGCTGATGTTCATGTCCATCGGGTGATCGTTATGCGAGTGCCTTTGCCGGGCTCTGTGTCCAGTTCGAACTCGTCCACCAGCCGCTTGGCCCCGGTCAGGCCCAGGCCCAGACCGCTGCCGGAGGTCCAGCCGTCGGTCATCGCCAGTTTGATGTCGGGAATACCCGGGCCTTCATCGCGAAAGGTCAGGCGCAGGCCGACCTTGTGGTTGTCATCGAGGATCTCCCAGTCCATGTCGCCGCCACCACCGTAGACCATGGTGTTGCGCGCCAGCTCGCTGACGGCGGTCACCAGTTTGGTCAGGTCGATCAGGCGCATGCCGCATTCGGTGGCCAGTTTGCGCGCCTGTTGCCGGGCCAGCACCACGTCCTGCTCGATGTTGATCGGTTGGGTACCACTGCTGCGCACGGTCATTGCTGGCGTACTCGTTCCTGCAGCAGTTTCATGCCGCGCTCGACGTTCAGCGCGGTGCTGACGCCCGGCAGGTTCAGGCCGAGCTCGACCAGCGTGATCGCCACCGCCGGTTGCATGCCGACGAGCATGGTTTCGGCGTCCATGATTTTCGACAGGCCGGAAATGGTGCCGATCATCCGGCCGATGAACGAATCGACCATGTCCAGCGCCGAAATGTCGATCAGCACCCCGCGCGCCGAGGTTTTGCTGATGCGTTCGGACAGATCGTCCTGGAGGGTGGGGGCGAGCTGGTCATGCATGTCGACCTGAATGGTCACCAGCAGGAAGTCGCCCATCTGAAGAATCGGGATACGTTCCATTGGTTAAACCGTCTTGGCGAGGGTGATGCCCAGGCGGGTCAGCGCCAGTTTCAACGCATCAGCCAGATTGGCTTTGGTCACCACGCCTTGCAGGTCGAGGCCCAGGTGGACGATGGTCTGGGCGATCTGCGGACGCACGCCGCTGATGATGCAGTCGGCGCCCATCAGGCGGATCGCGGTCACGGTTTTCAGCAGGTGCTGGGCCACCAGGGTGTCGACGGTCGGCACGCCGGTGATGTCGATGATGGCGATTTCCGAACCGGTGTCGACGATGCGTTGCAGTAGCGACTCCATCACGACCTGGGTGCGTTGCGAATCGAGGGTGCCGATCATCGGCAGCGCGAGCACGCCGTCCCACAGCTTGACCACCGGGGTGGACAGTTCCAGCAGTTCTTCCTGCTGGCGCTTGATCACCGCTTCACGGGATTTCTGGAAGGTACGGATGGTGTACAGACCGAAGGCATCGAACAGCTCGGAGATTTCCCAAAGCTGTTCGGCGAGCAGGGCGGGCTGGTCCTGATAATGGTTTTGCAGCAGGGCGAACAACGGGCCCTTGAGCGAGAATATGAAGCTGGCGGTCTGTTGCGAATCCTGACCGAGCTGGGCACGACTTTGAGACAGTTTTTCGAGGAACTGGCGCATGCCTTCCCAGCCCTGCGCGGTGATGTTGGTGCCGCTGTCGTTTTCCAGGCCACTGACCACCAGTTGCAGGAATTCGCCGGTCTGTTGCTGTATGTCGTGTTCTTTGAGGTTGCGGGTAGCACCGCTGGTTTGCAGTCCGTTGATCCATTCGCCCAGCAGTTGTGCCTGTTTGTTTTTCATCGCATCGAGTGTGCTGTTCTGCAGTGCTGCCATGTGCCTGTTGCTCCATTGCGAATTGGGGGCCGGTTCTTCGGAAAATGACCGGCGCGAAGTGAATGACCCTGGCCGTTCGAAATAGTTGTTTGTCCCCGCGAGGATATTTTTGATCTACCGCAAGGAACGCACCGGTAACTCTAGTCGGCGTGGCCGGGAATGCTGATCTTTCGCGTGCAATGCAAAGAGGCCGCGTCCAATGGAGGCGGCCTCTTGAGGTGTGTTGCGGTTACTTGCTCGGGTGTTTGGCCTGCAGTTCCTTGGCGGCGGCCAGGTGTTTTTCCAGCCCCGGCAACATTTTCTGGGCAAAGGCTTTGAGTTCAGTGGCGCCTTTGACCTTGTCGTCGGTCACGGTATTGGCTTGTTTCTTGAAGAGTTCAATGGCTTCTTCGTGGGCCTTGACCTGATTGTTGGCGTACGCCGCATCGAAGGACTCATCGCGGACTTCGAGTATTTTTTCTTTGGCTTGTTTGACCAGGGTCGTGGTGTCCGGCACCTCGATGTCGTGAGCCTTGGCGATGGTAGCCAGTTCATCGTTGGCCTTGCCGTGGTCGGTGATCATCATGTTGGCAAAGGCCTTGATGTCGGCCGACTGGCTCTTCTCCAGCGCCAGGCGGCTGGTCTCGATCTCGGCAATGCCGCCGGCCGCAGCGTTGTCGACGAAGTCATTGTCGGTGGCGGCAAAGGCCGAGCCCATGCCGGTGCTCAACGCAACGGCCAGAAAAAGATGACGCAGTTTGAATCCGTCCATTGGTGTTTCTCCACGCAGGTTTTTGTGAGCGTTATTCAATGGAGGGAATTCGCCGACCAAAGGTTTTATCGCATTCGCGAAAGGGCGACGAACGGGCACCGCTGGTCTGACAGGTGGTCGACAGAACCTGCCAACCGAGGCCATTCTGATACCTGGCCAGCGCAATCGGTCGCGTTGGCTGCCGATCAACTGACGGAGGTGTTCCATGCCGGTGACTCATGATTTGTTACAGGATTTGAAACTTACGAAGGAAGAGATCCAGCAACGACGCACCGCGGATCCACATCTGGATGCACTGATCAACAAGTATTCCCAGGCGGACGCCGAAGTCGTCAAGGCCGAGACGGCGACCTCGGATGCACCCAGCGATGACACCCTGAAGAAACTCAAAGAGAAACGCCTGCAGGTCAAAGACAAGATCGTCGAGCAGTTGCAGGCCCGAACCTGACCGTCAGTCGCGCCACCGGCCTTTGGTGGTGAAGCGACTGGAACGACAGCCCCGACCGGCACCTCGAATGTTCAGAGTCTTCACATAGCGACTCTCAGCGAGGTGCCTTATGAAAGATCCAAAATTTCCTAGTGAAGAGCAGGGCG
>Ga0207696_1000951_pt1 | contig 17697 bp, 33 predicted proteins | sample KBSS54metaG_FD_184403 | JGI IMG/M metagenome (GOLD analysis project Ga0207696, IMG submission 184403) | Switchgrass rhizosphere microbial communities from Kellogg Biological Station, Michigan, USA - KBS S5-4 metaG (SPAdes) (version 2) | ecosystem: Host-associated > Plants > Roots > Rhizosphere >...
CGCGGCATCCGCTCCGCCGCTCGATACGCCGCGCCGGCCGGCCCGAGCCGTACCCGCGGTCCCCCCCGCGCGGGGAGCGTGTCCGAGCCGCGGAGCGGATGCCGCGGAGCAGTTGCCCGACCGGACCGGGCGCCGGCGCCTAAGCTCTCGGCCAGCGGCGCCTACGTAGAAATGCTTAGCCCGACCGACCCGGGCGGTTGCGGGACCGCGCTACGTAGGCGTCGCGCCACTTCCGTCCGAACGGATGATCGATCTCTGACCGAAGAGACGAGACTCGGCGCGGCGCGTAGCCGGAACCGGTCGATCAGGCGTAGAAAGCTCAGACCGGCGTGCAAGTGATGCACGTCGGGCCCGGCGAACGATCCTCGCCGGGCCCGATACCCGCCGGAACGCGTCTCACGAGCGGTTCGCACCCGCGCGTGGATCTGGCCGTTCCGTCCGGCACCGGTCCGTGAGTGAGACGGAAGGTGCCGAGCCGGATGGTAGAGCGGGGAGCGCAGAGATCGCCACTCGCTACGCCGCGTGTTGCCATCCCATCCGGAAACCGACCTTCCGGGCGACACGGGAAAACCCGACCTATCCCACGGCAGCCCGTCAACGTGCTGGGCGCGATCGACGGCGCCGCGCGCACTGCCTCTTGGTACCTCGCAAACTTTTCTTCCACCGCAGGTCAACAGGCATCTAGGGAACGGCGCTCGGCGCGCTGGTCGCTGCGCGCGCTCGGGCGTCAATCGGGGGTATCTGCCCTGCCACGGCCGGCGAAGTGCGGCATGCCGATCGGCGCGTCGGCCGTCGCCGTGAAACGGGGCCCGGACGGCACGAGCCACCTCGCCGGCGTCGAGACGTGCGGCTCGATCTGGGCGTGTCCGGTCTGCGCAGCCAAGATCCGCAACGTGCGCGCCGACGAGGTGGCGCAAGGGCTCGGCGAGCACATCGACCGGGGCGGCGGCGCCCTGCTCGTCACGCTCACCTTGCCTCACGAGGTGGCCGACGAGCTGCGCAAGACGATCACGCTCGTTTCGGAGGGTTTCGCCGCGGTGAACGCCGGCCGCGGGTACGGCGAGGATCGCAACGCGTTCGGCATCCTAGGACACATCAGGGCGTTTGAGGTCACTCACGGACAGAACGGGTGGCACCCGCACCTGCATGTGATCGTGTGCCTCGCGCGGCCGGCGTCGCGGGACCTGGCCGACGCGCTGCAGGCCAGGTGGCAAGCCAGGTGGGATCGCTTCCTACGCCGGCGCGGGTGGCGCCCGAGTGTCGACAAGATCGGGGTACGGGTCGATCGGGTACGCCGCGACGGCGCCGCGGTGGGCGCCTACGTGGCGAAGCTGCAGGAGGGGGAAAAGCTCGATCGCTCCGTCGGCAACGAGGTGGCGCGCGCCGACCTCAAGGGCGGCCGGCGCGGCTCGCGGGTGCCGTTTGAGATCCTGGCCGACTTCGGCTCGGACGGCGCCGAGTCCGACCGGGCGCTCTGGCAAGAGTTCCAGCTCGCGACCAAGGGCCGATCGGCGATCCGCTGGTCAAAGGGCTTGCGCGCCCTGCTGCTGCCCGACGTCGACGAGCTGACGGACGAAGAGATCGCGGCCGCGGAAGTCGGCGGCGTGCAAATCGCTCTGATCGAGCCGCAGCTATACCGCAAGATCGCAGGACGGCCGTACGGCGAGGCATTCTTGCACGTCGCGGCAGAGCAGGGCGGCATCAAGGGAATCCGCCGGTACGTGCGAGCGCTCGGGCTCAACGCGGCAGGAGTGTTACAACCCGATATATCGACGGACGTGAATTATATATCTGATGGGGAGGCAGGGCAGTGAACAGTCAAAACGGGTGGTCTGTCGTCGGGAAAACCGCGTGTGATCAGGGGCCCTTCCACGGGGTGACGTTCCCGAACGGGATTCTCGCCGGCGACGTCGCCATGATCGCGCGGTGGCAGCTGCACCACTACGCGGCCAGCGTCGAGCCGATCCACGGCGGCCAGTGCTGGGGGTGGTACGTCAAGAAGATCGAGGGTAGTTCCACGTTCAGCAACCACGCATCGGCGACGGCGTGGGACATCAACGCGCAGCTTCACCCGATGGGCTCGCCGGCGCGGCACTCGCTCAACACGCGCCAGGTGGCGGCCGCCCGGGCGATCGTCCGCGCGGCCGGCGGCGTGCTGCGCTGGGGAGGCGACTACAAGGGCCGCCCGGACCCGATGCACTGGGAGATCAACGCATCGCCGGCGGCCGCTCACAAGCTCGCCACCAAGATCATTCAGGAGGCGTGCAACAGGGTGCCGAACACCGGCGCCGCGATCGCCGTCGACGGCGTGTACGGGCCGCACACGACGGCGAAAGTCCGGCGCGTGCAGACGCACTTCGGCATCGGTGTCGACGGGCTCGCCGGACCGATCACGCAGGAGAAGATCGAGGCGTACCTATGAGCGACAAGCACTCGGCGCCGAGCAACCTCGGATGGCCGCTCGTGACCATGGTGCTCGGCCTGCTCGCCGCGGTCACCATCATCAGCGTCTCGGGATCGCCGATAAAGGACCTGACCGACGTGCTCAGCTTGGTTCTGAGCGCTTCCGGCGCCGCGGGGGGTATCGGAGCATGGGTCAACTCGACCCGGGCCGCTCGGCAGACGAACGGGGCCCTCGATCAGCGGATGAACGATGCCGTGCGCACGGGCGTAGCGCTCGCCGTCGCCGAAGCACGCCGCGGGCAGAAGAAGCCACCCGCGGCGCACGCGAAACCACCCGCAACACGGTGAAACACGAAACGACCCGGGCTCGCGCTCCCGAGCCCGGGTCGTTCGTCATCACGAAGCTACGTTATTGACGCATGACTAGTCCCCCGGACGCGTGATGTTCTTCGCGTCGTTGATCTTGTCCTTCGCGTTCCCGATCGCGGCCAGCGCATCGGGAATCCCGAGCCCGCGCAGACAGTCCGCAGCGTCACCCAACAGCCGGTAGGCGTCCGACAGGTGCCGCTCGGCCTCAGCGATCAGCTCGCGTCGTCCCGTGGCCGCGGTCGCGCCCGTCCCCCACGGGCCCATCACGATGCCCTCCGGGCCCGGAAGTCGGCCAGGTTGGTCACGGCGTGCTCGGCGGCCGCATCGATCGCGGCGCGCTCGCGCTTCGCTTCGGCGAAGGGGATAGCGCCGGCGGCCGCGATCCGGGCGGCCATGATCGCCTTACCGCGGGCCCGTCGCTGGCTCGCGGCCTGCTTGCTCGCGCCCAGGATCCGGCCGCACTCGGCAGCGCTCGCGCCGAGCCGCGGGTCGATCGCGTAGCGCTCGGCATTCGCGGCGAGCGCGACGTTCACCACCTCGTCGAGTCGCTGGGCCAGCGCGACGGCTTGCGGCAGCAGCTCGGGATCGTCGATCGCGCGCAACTCGAGCGCGCGGATCATGCGCCAGAGCATCTCCACGTACTCGGCGCCGTCGATCACGTGCTTCGGTTGGCGCCGGCGTACGGCGTGAATGAAGCGGTCGGACAGGGTTTCGGACATCGGTGTGTGCTCCGTTCGTGAAGGAGGGGCGGGGGTCAAGTCTGGCTTGACCCCCGAAAACTGCAGATCAGGAGGGGGTCAAGCCAGACTTGACCGTGCGGGAGACGATTCCTTTTTCGAGTCGACGGATCAGGGCGTCGTACTCGTCGACCAGCTCGGGCGCCATGTGGCCGACCCACCAGGCGAACGACTCGCGAAACTCGGCCGGCCAGCTGGCCACCACCTCGTGCACCTCGACGACGCGGGGGCCCGGCGCCGGCGTGCTCATAACCGGGACTCGCTGAGCATCGCATCGGCCATGTCGTCGGCCGTGATCCCGAGGTGCGCGCAGTGATCGAGCGAGCGCTTCACGGCGCGGGCAAGCGCCGTACCCGGCAAGCTGGACTGCAGGGCGCACGCCGAGCACACCGTGACGCAGTGCACCCCGACCGGGGTTGCGGCCGTCGTGACGAGCAGGAGGCGCGTCGTCCCACACCCCTCGCACTCGTCGGCGCGCGGGCACGCGTCCGTCTCGTCCAGGTCGACCAGGGCCGTCACTGGGCACCCCCGAGAATGCTGCTCAGCGTCCACCAGGATCGGCGCGGCCGGCCGTCGCGAACCAGGACCTCGGCGATCGCGAGCGCGGTTTCCTCGTCGATCATCTCGGCGGCCGGATGCGACCGGACCGCGGCGAGCGCGTCGGTCCGGCGGGTGAACGGTCCCCCGCGCAGTAGCTCGGCCTCGATCGAGGTGCCGACCCATCGGCGCAGTGCGGCCTCTGCTGTGTCCCCCGGGATCACGGGCGGCAAAGGGGCGGCCGGCGCGTCGACCAGCTCGGTAAGCGGGTGCGGCTCGGCCGGCGCCCGGGTCGGCTCGATTAGGTCGCCGTCGATCCGGGCGATTCCGAGCGTGCCGGCGTCCGCGGCCGCGGCGAAATGCTGGCTGATGAAGGGACGAACGAGCGGCCCGTCGACGCACTCGGGGCAGTCGTCGACGCGCGAGCCCTTCGGGTGGGGGTTGATGCTGCTCAGCCCGTAGCACGGGGCGGGAGCGGGCGCCGGAACGGTGGCGGGATCGCTCGCCACCGGCTCGTGCCCGATGATCTCTTCGATTCGGACCCACATCGTGAGCAGCTTGCCGACCATTCCGCGGTAGATCACACCCTTGTCGGTGGTCCACCGCTCCCAGGGGAAGCACTCGGCATCGTGCACGTGGTACTGGTCGCAGCTGATGATCGCTTCGGCCAGCTGCTCTCGCTGCTCGGGCCGATCGGTCACGTCGACGTTGACCACTTCGTACGGGTGGGCAGCGTCCGGGCCCACCGTCTCGATCATGGTCACTCTTCCGGAGGGAAAAAGCACGGCCAGCGCGTGAAGCGCGGCACGAACGAGCAGGTCGATTCTCTCGGCCATCAGGGGGGGATCCTTCCGGTTTCAGGCGGCCGCGCCGCGGGCGCGGCGGCTCATGTACTGATGGGACACGCCGCGCGCCCGGGCGACAGCGCTCACGCTGTGTCCGGCCAGAGCGGCAGTTTCGGCGCGCGCCAGCTCGCGCCGGCCGAGCCGCACGATCTCGGCGTACGCCGCTACCTGATCGAGCAGGTCGCCGGCGGCCGCCCGGTCTACGGCGCCGCGCAGAGCGGCAATCGGGTCATCCATGGCCGCAACCGTAGTTGCGATTGACGGGGAGCGCAACCGGGGTTGCGGATTGTCCCGTTCCGGGGACGCGGTTACGGGTGGTATCCACGCGGCACACATGCCGTCTATCGAGGGGAAACCCGATGCGAGGCAAGCAGATCGCGCTGACCGCGGTTATCGCGCTCGTCGTCGTGGTGGGCTTCAACGCCTACCAGGCCCGTAAGGGCTGACGGTGGGGCTCAAAAAGACCCTGTTCTGGGTCGCCGTCACCGGGGCCGGCGCCGTGCTCGGTCCCTTCGCGCTCGAACTCGCGGCCGACAAGTTGCCCATCCCGGGTCTACAGCGGTTGGTCGCCTACATCCACCGCGGCCCAAACGGAGGCAACTGATGGTTTCGCAGATCGGGCAGGTCGGCCAGCCGATCTCGGTTCTGCAGGGCGTCCAGGCGCAGAACGTCGTCATGGATCCGGCCCGGTTCTACCCGGCCACGCGCCGGCTCCGGTTCCCGATGAAGTCGAAGTCGGCGATCACCGGGCTCGGGTCGACCGACTCGACCACCCTCAAGCAGACCGGCATCATCTCGGCCCTCGATATCCGTATCTCGGGCACCGTGGTGTGGGGCGGCACGATCACCGGCTCGTCGATGTCGTGGCTCTGGCCGTACGACCTGATCAAGGCCGTACGCGTCTCGGCCAACGGACAGGCCAACCTCATCAACGCGTCCGGGCTCGTGATCAAGGCCCTGCAGATGACGCAGGAGCGTACGAACGACCGGGGCGTGATCCGGAACGTCGCCGGCACGAACACGCAGCAGGGCACCTTCGCGCTCAACTGTGACAACTGGGGGACCTCGGGTAGCAACCTGCTCGGCCCGGGCGTCACCGTGCCGGCGACCGGTACGTACACGGTCGATTTCAAGCTGCGCGTCCCGATCGCGTTCGACCCCCGTACCCTGCTCGGCGCGATCTTCGCGCAGACCGCGCAGACGAACCTGACGTGTGACATCGACTACGACACGCAGGTGAACCTGATGACGGTGGGCGGCGCCGCGACCGTCGCCGTCAACCTCAACAGCGAGATCTCGGGCATCGTCTACACGATCCCGCAGGTCGGCGGGCAGTTCGTGGTGCCGGACCTCTCGGCGTTCCATCAGTTCGTGTCGACGCAGACCAACAGCGTCGCGCAGGGTGAGAACGAGATCCTGCTGCCCGGTACCGGTATCGGCCGGCAGCTGATGCGGGTGTTCTTCCGGACCATCAGCAGCGGCGCGCCGCTGGCGATGAACGAGACGAACTACGGCAATGTCGGGTGGCGCTACGGCGGCAACGACACCCCCGAGATCTTCAGCAACGGCGAGATGCTGCGGCACGCGAACGAGGACTCGTTCGGTGTCGACCTCGGCGTGAACTGGGGTTTCGGGTGCCACGACTTCTGCGTGGACTGGGCCCTTCGCGACGCGGTGGACGAGGGCAGCACGTCCGACCTCCGGCTCGTCTCGACCCTGCAGTCGGCGCCGACCGCGCCGTCGTTCCGGTTCGCGCAGCAGACCGTTTTCGCCGCGCCCGTCGGCGCGTAGGGGGTCGACATGTTCTCGGCATTCGAGCAGGTCGGGCTACGCCCGGTCGCGCCGGCGATGGGCGGCACCGTCGCGACGTCGACCCAAGCGATCGCCCGAACCGACGATGACGTGATCGGGCCGCTGTCCATCGGCAACCCGCTCGTCTGGCTCGGGATTTTCGCGCTGGTCACCGTCGGTGCGGCCAGCGCAGCCGGATCCGTCCGGCTCGGCAAAGTCAGTGTGAGCGCGAGCGCAGGGAAGTAGGCAGCGATGTCGGAAACCACCCCCACCCCACCCGACGAGCAGGCGCCGGCCGAGAAGCCGGCCCGGGCGACCCGGGCCAAGAAGCCCCGGCTCGGCGGCGTCGTGAAGCTCTCCGACACGGAGGGCTACGGCATCGTCGTCGGCGACAACCTCGTGTGCCGGCTCGGGCCGGCCGAGAAGCACGAGCTCGAAACCGAACCGGTCGAATGACCGACCCGGGCGCCGGCGACGACGAGCAGGACCAGGGCGGCGCCGGCAACGATCCGGCCGACGATCCCGGGCCCGCGCGCAGCTCGTCGCCGGCGTTCGTCGACGACGGCGCGGCATGGGTGCTCGGCCTGATCCTGTGGGCCGGCGTTGTCCTGCCGTACCTCAAAAAGGGCCCGAGCGGCGTCAAGGCGTGGTGGCTCGCCAAGTTCTTCAACAAGGCGCCGGATGGGAGTGAGTTGCCGTGAAGCCCGGGGGCGTCGTGCTCGTGCTCGCCGGCGTCTGGGTGCTCTGCCAGGTGCTCGGCGGTAAGGCCCTGATCCGGCTCGGCATCGTCTCGGACGGATCCGACTCGCCACCCCCGGCGCCGGAATTTCCGGGCGTGCCGGACAAGGGTTACAACAACGTCCCGCACAACGCGCAGGGGTACCCGCTATGAGGTGGCGTGGAGTCGCGGCCGGCGTACTGACCCTGATCGCGTTGCAGGCACTCGGCAGCGGCTCGGGCCCGGACAAGGGCGGCCAGCTGCTCGTCTGGCTCTCCAAAGGGCTCAGCCGGGCCCTGTCCCCCGACGTCGCGGCGATCCCCACGGCCAAGGGCGCGGCGAAGAAACCCGCGGCCAGCCCGAGCAAGAGCACGAATCCGAACGCGATCGTCGGCCAGCGAAACCCGCCGATCACTCAGGTATAGGAGAACTCCGATGGGCATGAAGGCGCTCAAGATCGGCGGGGTACTGATCGGGATGTACCTGCTCGCCGCGCACGCGACCGGGTGGGGCAAGCTCCTGCTCAACTCGGGCACGGCCGGCAGCGGCGTGATCAAGACTCTGCAGGGCCGGTAACGGCCATGTGGGAGACACTGCGTCGCTGGGGAAAACCGGGGAAAGCCGGAAAGTCGACCGGGCCGGCGACCGTCAACGGCAACCCGTCCGGGCCCACCGTGTACGGCGGCAACGAGGTGGCCGCGGCCGCCTTCCGCTACGGCGTCAAGCCCGTAGACCGCTCGATCGCTCACCGGCTGTTCGTCGCGACGTCGCTCGTCTCGCCGATGGTCGCCGGCCGCTTCCGGCCGCAGGACAAAGGCGACGCGAACCGGCGCGGCGCCACGTTCGGCTCACCCGACCTCGGGCCGCTGCAGTCGTTCGCCGGCTCCTATGCGGGCCCGCGCACGGTCCGGCTCGGCGCCCAGTCCGGGCCGTCGTCGCAGCCCGGTTTTCCGAGCACGAACAACGATGGAACCGTCGATTTCTCGGGCATGGGTCTGCCTGATGTGTGGCGGGTGAACCGACTGTGAAGACAGGACTCCCGGGGAAGGCCGGCGGCGACTCGTCGCTGAAATCGATCTTCAAGGACAAGCGGGTATTGGTCGGGGTGGCCGCGGCCGGCGTGCTCGGGCTCGTCGTGCTGTTCCGCAAGGGCAACGGCGACCAGACCGCCAGCGACCAGGGCACGACGCAGCCGCAGACGTACAGCTCGGGCGACTTCGACACGTACAACGCGATCAGCCAGCTCGGCGAGGGATGGTCGCAGCAGCTGCAGGGCATCCAAGACAGCCTCGACCAGCTCGGCCAGGCGCCACCCGTCGGCGGGGGCACCACCACCACCCCTCCCCCGAAGTCGGGCGGTCCGGTCACGACGCTGCCCGTCGGCAAGCCCGTGGTCCGCAAGGTGCCGGCGCCGGCGAAGAAGTCCACCGCGGAATACGTCAAGGTCTCGAAGTTCACGTCGGCCAGCGCGGCGCGCGGCTCCAACTGGGCATCGACGCTCTCGACGATCGCCGGCCACTACCACACGAGCGTGAGCAACCTGCTCAAACTCAACCCGTCGATCAAAAACCCGAACCTGATTCACAAAGACCAGCGCATTCGCGTGAAGTGAGCGGGACACATGCCCAACCTCACCATGGCGCAGGCTTACGCGTACGCGCGTCAGGCTGGCTTCGACCCGGCGGCCGCCACCGTGGCGGCCGCTATCGCCATGGCCGAATCGGGGCTCAATCCGGGCGCCCGGGGCGACGTCGGGCTAGAGACGAGCTACTGGGGCCCGTCCGTCGGCCTCATGCAAATCCGCACCGTGCGCACCCAGACCGGAACCGGGGGAGATCGAGACATCTCGATTCTGTCGGATCCGCTGCAGAACATGGTCGCGGCCTACCACATCAGCCACGGGGGTAAGGACTGGTCGCCGTGGAGCACTTACAACGATCAGAAGTACCGGCAGTTCCTCGGCCAGGCCAGTGCCGGCGGCCAGCAGGCCGGCAACTACACGCCGCAGGCCACACAAGCCAACTGGCTTACCGACACGCTCGGGCTCGACGATGCGGCCGCCACCGCGAAACGCTGGGGACTGATGGCGATCGCGATCCTCGCCGGCGGCGCCCTGGTCGTCGCCGGCGGGTACCGGATGCTGGGGAGTCCGAGGATCCCGAAGCGGGCGATCGAAGCGGCGGCTCTGGCATGAGCAGCGCCGATCAGATCATCGCCTACGGGCTGCAGGAGATCGGCAAGCCCTACCACTACGGCGACGAGGGCCCGAACGCCTTCGACTGCAGCGGCCTCATGCAGTGGATCTTCGGGAAGGCCGGAATCAAGCTGCCTCGCACCGCGGCGCAACAGCAGCAGGTCGCCACCCCCGTCAGCAACCCGCAGCCGGGCGATCTCGTGTTCTACGGCGCGCCGGCGACCCACGTTGCCCTGTACCTCGGCAACGGCCGGATGCTGGCCGCACCCCACACCGGCGCCAACGTGCGCGTCCAGGACGTGTACGGGTCGCCAACGTACGGCCGGATCGCCGGCGCGGGAACCGGCACGGTCGCGAGCACCGTCGGGCTCATCACGAACCCGATTTCGAGCGCGGCCGGCAGCCTGCTCGACAAGATCGCCGATCAGGGCAAGATCATCATGATTGCGGGTGGCGGCGCCGCGCTCGCCATCGTCGGACTCTGGGTCACCTTCAGGGGGGACACGTGAACAACGTTCATCCGTCATCGGTCGGCGGCGGATTCGGCATCGTGCCGGCCGCGCCGATCGACACCACCCGCACGGTTCCCGACGCGCGCCGGCTCTCGCCGAAAGACGCGCAGGCACTCATGCAAGCCGAGCTGCTGTCAGCGATCCGCTCGCTCGTCGAGTCGTCGACCGAACTGACCTCGAAGCTCGGCCGGCGCGGCGCCACGAACGGCGTGCTCGAAGTGTTCCTAGACACGATCGGCGCCGCGACCGGGTACATCACGCGGGACTACCCGGTCACGATCGGCGCAATCGGCGTGATCAACCACTCGGCCACGACGGCCGTCATCGTGCACAGCGGGCCGCCCGGAACGTCGGCGCCGGCCGGCGGCCGCGGCGTCCAGCAGATCGAGCCGAAGTCGTTTCTCGTGATGCCGATCGCCGATCGGCAATTCGCGATCTGGGGGCCGGCGACGACGCAGCTCTCGGTGCAGGTGTTCACCGGGCTGCAGCCCTGGGGGGCGGGTGTCCTGTGAAGGCCGGCGCCGTGGCCGTTTCGGGCAGCGGCAGCAGCAGCGCGAGCGGGGCGACGTTCCCGCTCGCGCACTTCGGCCTGCTCGCGGCGAGCGGCGACCCGATCGATTTCTACGCGCAATCGCAACTCAGCAACGGAAACCCGTTCTATACGCGAGTGTGGATACCGGCCAACACGGTCATCACCAATCTGTACTGCGGCGTGGCGACGGCCGGAACACACGACGGCGCCACCCCCGGTAATCGCCTCGCGCTCTACGACGATTCGGGAAACCTCGTCGACCAGACAAACTCCGACAACACGCTGTGGACGTCGACCGGGTGGCGCGGCGGCGCTCTGTCGGCCGGCCCGGTCGCCGCGCAGAGTGTCGGCCGATGGGTCTACGCCGGCGTCATCACAGCGGGCATGACCGTTGCTCCGGCGATCGCCTATCCAAGCAGCCCGGCCGATTTCGCCTACCAGTTCACCGGGCCCGGACTGACCAAGCGGCGCACGTTCTATGCGTTCTCGGCATCATTTCCCGCGACGATCAACCCGAACACGGGCGGCACCGGAACGAGCACCGGATACACGCCACTCATCGGCATCAACTAAGGAGGCGTCATGCTCATTCGCGACCGGCGAATCGGCGCCGTGCTAGGCGTCGGATTCCTCGTGCTCGGCTACGTGTGCATTCACGACGCGTACGCGCGCAGGAACGTGAAAATGCCGCTATTCCTGCGTCCGTTCTACCCGTGGAACGGCTGACATGACGCAACCGATCCGGCAGCGCTACGTTCAACAGGTCAAGCTCGACGCGAACGGTAGCGGCTCGGTGTCGATCACCATGCGCGCCGATTTCTTGCTCACACAGACGATTTGGATTGTCACGCCACCGTCGAATATCACCACCCCGAAACAGACCACCGCGGTTTGTCAGATCAACGGCGAAGCGTGGGAAGGCACCTATTCGGGTAACCAGGATTCCTCCGGATCCGTGCACATGATGATCGCGAGTGACGTCTTCACGTGCACATGGACCGGGGGCGACGCGAACGGAACCGCGCAGCTCACCTTGCGGGGCGTCGAGTATCCCCCGGGCACGGGAATGCAGCTCTACAGCGCCGGCAGTGGGAGCGGTCCCCCGGTCGCCGGCTCGTCCGGCCCGTCAAACCCGATCCTCGGCGGAACCGTTCTCATCCGCACCGCCATGCAATCGCGAAACTACGTCGCCGGCGTTTCCGGCTGGCAGGTAACCGCGGCCGGCGCCGCGGAATTTTCCCAAGCGGTGATCCGCGGGTCGCTCTCGGCCGATAACGGCAACGTGCTCGTGAACGACACCGGCGTGACCATCACCGGAACGCAGCAAGTCGTGACCATCGTCGACGGCGGACTGTTCGTCAAAGAGAACCCCGACACCGGCTCGTACCTCCAGCTGGCCGCGGCGGCATCCTTCGGCGGGCTCGTGTTCCTCAAGCCTGACAACTCGATCACACCGGGCGTCACCTACGATCCCGCGGCCATTTACGCCGCGGCGAACGAGACGATCACCTCGTCGCGTCCATTCCTGATCGTCGCATCGCCGAACGTGCACACCAAAGGGCACTCGTCGATCGCGCTTTACGGTCAGGCGTCCGACAGCGCGAGCGACGATTCATACATCGACCTCTCGGATCCGGTCGAACTCGGGGGCGCCGTTGCCGTCGCGGCAACCGGCAACACGACCAACGGAACCACCACGTCGACATTCTTTGTGAACACGCTCACCACCACCGGCATTTTCGGCGCCGTATTCACCGCGCCACCGTCGGGTGCCGTGCTCATCATCGGCAGGGCCGTCGGGGGAAACAACACCGCAGGACTGTATTCCCTGCTCGATTTCTCGGTGAAACAGAACAACGTGATCGGCTCGGGCGGCACGATCCGCGGCACGAGCAACAACACCGCGTCTGTGATCCAATCCGGCACGGCGAACAACCAGGGCGAGCACTGCGTGACCGATATCGTGACCGGGCTCGACCCGGGCGCCGTGCTGAACGTCGCGCTCGAATACTCGGCGCCGTCGGGCGGGACCGCCACCTATAACCGGCGCCACGTCACGGTGATCCCGATTCTGTCCATGTGAGACGAAAGAGCGGCCGCGGGACTCTGGGAAGTCGCGCGGCCGCTCCCGAACGTGGGCAACGGGGGCGCCCACCTCCGACCAGTTCCGTCTAGGGCATGACCCCCGGGCCAGCAGCTCGAATAGCGGTCCGAAACTGACTGTGTAGTGATCGCGGGTCAACGGAACGTGTCGGGCGTTGCCGACCGTACTACAGGCGATCGAGCTGCGCTACCACCTCGGGCGGGAGCGGGGGACAGGACACGAGACGCAGGTCGGGCTCGTCTCCCTCGGGCCGATTCTCGTTCGTGTCCGCGCGCAGGTACCCGTGCGCGGGCAGCTCGCTCACGGCCAGGTGGAAATCGTCACGGTCCCACCCGATCGCGTCGGCAACCGTCTCCCGATCGGCCCGGTTCGGTAGCTCGAACACGTACACGAGGTCACTCTGCCCGAGCACCAGCGGATTCACGGTGAGCGGCCGCGGGCAGCACATCAGCACCGTCAATTGACGGTGGCGGTTGCTCTGCAGGATCCGCAGCATGTGCGGGGGCGTCTTGCTGCTCTTCGCTACCAAACCGACCTCGTGGATCAACACGCACACCCGGCCCGTCCGGTACGCCATCCCGAGCACGGCGTCGACGTCTTCCAGGTACGTCGGGGAACCCATGTCCGGGTGGTACCGGAGGGTCATGCGCTTCCCGTCTTCGCGCAGTTCCTCCGGCCACTTCGTCGGCAGCGTGTCGACCGTCCCGTGAAGCTCGACCAGCTGCTCTCCGGGCGCCGCGTGGTGCGGGCCGTCCGTGCCGTTGATGTCGATCACCACCCGGTCGTACGGGTAGGACTCGAACCAGAGCAGGGCCATTTTCGACTTGCCCGAGCGTTTCTTGCCGACGTGGAGGATCACCACCCCCTTAGCCGGATCGATCTCCCCACGGCTGTTCAGCGTCCCCACGGCTACGCACCCGGCACGGTGTACGACGCGGGACGGTGCGGGCACTTGGCACGGTGCACGGCGAGCGCGGTCACCCGCGCGGCTCCCCGGGTCGCGTCCCGCGGTTTCCACGTGCAGCCCGTCCAGCCGCACTCGTCGCCGGCGATCTGCTCGGCGGCGGCCACCTCGTCGGGCGACGTGAACGGCGGCACCACCACCACCTCGGGCTCGTCGACGGCCGGCTCGTCGACGGCCGGCTCGGGGGTCAAGTCAGCCTTGACCGGTTCCTGCAGCCCGGCGAACGCCACCCCCGGCGCACCGCAGACCGAGCACTCGGATCCCTCGCCGGCGGTGTAGTCGTGCGAGTGAGCCGGGTACGTCGCCGGCTCGGCCCGGTCCCACGGCGACGCGGGCTCGTCCGGGATCGTCTCGGTGCGGATCGGGCCGAAGGGCGCGTCGTCGACGGGCTCGCGGCGGCCGCCCGGGTAGAAGCGCGGCACCTCGGCCAGCTCGTCATCGGCGCCGGCGGCGTCGAGGTAGGGCAGCACGAGCTCGGCCAGCTGGCCGCGGAACGCGTACGCCACGCCGGCGCTCACGGCGAGCGCGGCCGCGGCCAGCTTCCAGCGGCGCCGGCGGCCGCTCGAGACTCCCCTACCGTCCGGGTAGGAATTACTCGAGGTTTCCGAATTGCCATTACCGGCAATCCGATAATCCGGGCCGGCGAGCCCGGGCTGATCGAGCGGGTGCCGCTCGTCGACGGCCAGGGCGCCGACGTCGACGCCGGCGGCCAGCAGGGCGTCGAGGTGGTCGTTCACCGTGCGCTGCAGCTCGGCCAGCCGGGTACGTTGCCGGCGCTCGCGCTCGGCGAGGTGCTGCAGGCCGGTACCGACCAGGGCGGCGCCGATCGGCATCACCAGGTCGCCGGCGTTGATGTCGCGCAGCAGTGCGAGCGCGGAACGGAAGCGGCTCATGTCAGGTCCTCCGGGAGTGGCGAGTCGGGGCGGGTGATCAGCGGCCCGTCGATGACGTAGCCGTGTGCGGCGGCCGCGGCCGCGGTGGCGTCGAGTAGGTCGGGCCCCACGACGTCGAGGGGCAGGTGTCGGGCGATGATCGCGCCGAGCGGATCGGCGATGTCGTCGACCTGGCCGCGGGTCGGTTGCCGGAAGATCAGCCCGCGGCGTGAGAACACGGTGAACGCCACACCGCACGCGAGCGCGATCAGGCCGGCGACGACCCGGGCGCCGACCCGGGGGTCACCAACCGAAGAGGTGCGAGTACGGGCCGCGCGGTCCGGACTCGGGATGGGGGGCGGCGGCGGGGCGTCGTCCGGGGGCGGCGTCTGCAGGTGGCTTGACGTCGCCGGCGGGCTTGCCGGCGTCGTCACGGTCGGGCCGTCCGTTTCCACCTCCGGAAGCTCCGGATCCCGGATCGGTTGCCGGCCGAACCGGGGGAGTGGTACCGCGATCGTCGGTTCTGACAGGTCCATTGCTCACCTTTACGACTCGGGATTTACGGGGCTCCTTCGGCACGTCGGCATGCTGCTCGACGTCGGAATCGGTCGGCTCGTCGGCGCCGGCGACCCGGCGCGCCACGATCCGGCCGTCGCATTTCTTGCCGGCGTGCTTCCGGGGGCACGGGCCGCGCCAGGTGACCCGATCTCGGGGCGCCTCTGTATCGACCACGTGGCCGCACTTGGGGCAGCTGCCCCTAACCTTCACTCCCACGGCTCTGACCTCCGGAAATCGGCCGATGCTGGGATCGGAATGTGAGGTGTATACACGTCCCATGGCAGAGACACGGGGCATCCGGCTCGCCAGGCTGGCAGCAGCCGAGCGGGCATCACAGGAGGCGCACACGGACGACGTTTTGGCACTTCACGCAGAGTGCAGAGAGGCAGAACAGGAGGGGTGGACAGTCCGAGAAATCGCCCGGAAAATCCAACGATCGCCGGCGCACACGCACCGGATCATGGCGGGCCTTACAGGGCCGGCCCGAGCGTGACGCGAATCGCGTCACGGAACACGAGCGACGGCAACGATCCTCGCCGCTCGGGAGGGATCAGCTGATGGGCGCAGCAGACACGATCGGCATCGTGCTCATGCTCGGTACCCCGGTCATCGCAATGGGGCTCGCCGGCGCGGTGTGCTGGGGGATCGGCACGTGGCGAATGCGGCGCGGCCGGTAGGCTCAGCGGCACGACAGGGGGCGAAAAGGAACCGGCCCGGTACCCGCACAGGAGGGGGGGTACCGGGCCGGTTTCTGTCGCTCTCAGCCGCGCGGCGGCCACTTGTGGATGATGAACACCAACCCAACCGTGATCACGAACGACAGGCACACCGCGGAAGCGGCGCCGGCCGCGTAGCCGATCCAATACTGGGTCATCGTCGGCGCCACCTCGGGGCCGGCGCTGCAGGTGTTCCGTCGGGGTACCGGCAGAAGTGCGCCGAGTCGGGATGGCCGATCTCGCCGCACGGTCCGATGTCGGGCCGCTTCCACGCGCTCCGGAGGATCCGCAGGAAGTCGACGAGCCCATGGGCAGCGAGTCCGCCGACTACGCCGGCGATCAGTCCGGCCGTCGTCATGCCCACGACCCGGGGTCGATCTCGACCGTGCACGTCCCGTTGTGCCCGATGTCGCGGAACCAATCGAACGGGACCACCGCGGCGCCGACCCGGCGCCCGTGCTGGGCGTCGATCAGGGTCACCCGCACGTTCTCGGCGCGGCCGGCGGCGCCGAGCCCGGTCACCTCGATTCGCCACAACGCCGGCGGCCGGCCGCCCGGGCGCCGCGGCCGCATCCCATCGGCGCGGCTCGGTTCGTCGGGCCCGGGCCCGAACAGAGCCGATCCCTGCTCGATCACGACGCGTGCCAAACGGTGCGCCAGCATCCCGAGCACTGTCGGTGCCACTCGGGCTCGGGCCCGGCGAGGTTGATCGGCTCGTCGTCGTGGGCGTCGTCCGGACCGACGTACTCCCACGTGATCACTGCGCCGGCGACCGGCATGATCACCACGTGGTCGAAGGGCTTGACGTTGGGGTTGCCGTTCAACGAAAGGGCCCGGGTCATCACGAACCCGCCGTCTCGCCACTCGGCCATACCGGCGACGAAACGGGACGTGCCGAGCGGCGCCGGCTCGACCACCGTGACGGAGTATTTCCACGGCCGGCCGTCAGTGTCGTACGTGCAGGGCACCCCGGCCACGAAGAAGCGAACTTTCGCGGGCGTCGTGGCCATCAGAACGGCGGCTCTTCGTCAAACGAGCTGGCCGCGGCCGGCGCCGTCGGGCGTTCCCTGCTCGCGGTTGCCCACGGGTCATCGGGTGCCACCTCGCCGGCGCGCGTCCGGGTCGCTTTCTTGATCGCCGCGGTGGCGTACGTCAGTTCGGCGCCGAGCGCGAGCACGTCGATCCGTTGCCGGCGGATCGTGTCACCCTCGGGCACCTTGCCGCGGCCGTCCGACTTCCACTCGTTCGTGCGCAGGTTGCCGACCAGGATCACGCGCGATCCGCTCGGGATCGACTCGGCGATGTGCTCGGCCAGGTCGCGCCACGCGCGGCAGTCGAAGAAGGTCGGCGTTCCGTCCTTCCACTCGCTCGCCGTCTTGTCGAAATACCGGGGGTTGTGCGCCACCGTGAAACTGACGACGGCGACACCGGCGGGGGTGAAACGCAGCTCGGGCGCCGCGGTCACGTTGCCGACGATGGGCAGCTGAATCTCGTTCATCGGGTCCTCTCCCTAGAACTTCGGTCGGCGCAACCGTAGGTGCGCGAGCGGGCCCGCGCAATCACCCGCGCGGCCGCACCGCGAGGCGGCCCGGACCACCGCGGCGGCCGTCGCTTGGCGCCGTTGACTTCGACCGCGCGCCGCGACGGCCCGGTAGCGGGAAGCGACGGCCCGGCCACGCGCGGCGCCGACCCCCCCCTTCGATGCCGGGGGTAAGCTCGCGCCGCTCGATACGCCGCGCCGGCCGGCCCGAGCCGTACCCGCGGTCCCCCCCGCGCGGGGAGCGTGTCCGAGCCGCGGAGCGGATGCCGCGGAGCAGTTGCCCGACCGGACCGGGCGCCGGCGCC
>Ga0207696_1000953_pt1 | contig 17664 bp, 13 predicted proteins | sample KBSS54metaG_FD_184403 | JGI IMG/M metagenome (GOLD analysis project Ga0207696, IMG submission 184403) | Switchgrass rhizosphere microbial communities from Kellogg Biological Station, Michigan, USA - KBS S5-4 metaG (SPAdes) (version 2) | ecosystem: Host-associated > Plants > Roots > Rhizosphere >...
CATCGTATGCTGCTAAATCTTCAAATTCATATTTCCAGTCTGTTGCTTTGCTTACTTCTTGCGTTGCAATCACTTGGCCATTTTGTAGTAAGTCTACTTTAATTGCTTTCGGACGATCTTTCGCATTATCGTCTTTCCATGTTTTCGTTCCTTCTACTTTTGTTTGACCAACCTTTGTATTCGTGATGTCATAACCATGTACTTCTGTTTGATATCCGTCTACTGCTTGTTCTTTTACTTCATACTTGTATGCCTTCCCTTCGGCATCGTATGCTGCTAAATCTTCAAATTCATATTTCCAGTCTGTTGCTTTGCTTACTTCTTGCGTTGCAATCACTTGGCCATTTTGTAGTAAGTCTACTTTGATCATTGCCGGACGATCTTTCGCATTATCGTCTTTCCATGTTTTCGTTCCTTCTACTTTTGTTTGGCTTACTTTTGTATTCGTAATGTCATAACCTTTTACTTCTGTTTGATATCCGTCTACTTTTTGTTCTTTCACTTCATACTTATATGCTTTTCCTTCAGCATCGTATGCTGCTAAATCTGTAAACGCATATTTCCAACCTGTTTCTTCACTTACTTCTTGTGTCGCAACCACTTGATCATTTTGTAGTAAGTCTACTTTAATCATCTTCGGACGATCTTTCGCATTATCGTCTTTCCATGTTTTCGTTCCTTCTACTTTTGTTTGGCCTACTTTTGTATTCGTGATGTCATAACCTTTTACTTTTGATTCGTATCCGTCTACTGGTTGTTCTTTCACTTCATACTTGTAAGCTACTCCATTTTCATCATATGCCACTAAATCTTTAAACTCATACTTCCACTCTGTTGCTTTGCTTACTTCTTTCGTGTCAATCTCTTTGCCATTTTGTAGTAATTTTACTTTGATTGACTCTGGGCGATCTGATGCATTGTTATCGTTCCAAGTCTTCGTTCCTGAAACTGATGTCTTGCCTACTTTTGTATTCGTGATGTCGTAACCTTTTACTTCTGTTTGATATCCATCTACCGGTTGTTCTTTCACTTCATATTTATATGCTTTTCCGTCTGCATCGTTTACCACTAAATCTTTGAATTCATACTTCCAGCCTGTTGCTTCTGTTACTTCTTGTGTTGCGATCACTTGGCCATTTTGTAGTAAGTCTACTTTGATCATTACCGGACGATTTGTTGCGTTTCCGTCCTTCCACGTCTTCGTTCCTTCTACTTTTGTTGTTTGTACCACTTTTGTATTTGTAATGTCATAACCTTTTACTTCTGTTTGATATCCATCTACCGGTTGTTCTTTTACTTCATACTTATATGCATTTCCGTCTGTATCATATGCCGCTAAGTCTTTGAATTCATATTTCCAGCCTGTTGCTTCTGCTACTTCTTGTGTTGCGATCACTTTACCATTTTGTAGTAAGTCTACCTTAATCATCGTCGGGCGATCTTTCGCATTATCGCCTTTCCACGTCTTCGTTCCCAAAACAGATGTAGTTTTCACTTTATTCGGAATCGGCAACTCCACTCCATTTACATCACCTGATTTAACCTCGAAACTTACTTTTGCTTGAGGATCGAAATCAACATAGTCTGGAGCTGAAACCTCTTGCATATAATATTTACCCGGTTGTAAGTTAGGAATTTCAATTATCCCTTCGTTATTTGTTTTATATTCGCCCCCAACTTGTTCACCCGACTCTTTATACAACTTAAACGAAACATTCGGGATTACTTTTTCTTTATTTCCTTCAATATGTTTAACAATTTTTAGCGTTCCTTTTGGAACCTCATTACCTTCAGCACCACCGCCAGCTGTCATATTTTCGACTGGGTAACTACCCGAGTCAGAAATTGGGTCTTTGTGCAGAACTTGGTAATCAATCGTATAATCATTCTTAAAAAACTCTTGCTTCTTTCCGGCTTCCGTTATAGTAGATGTATAACCAATCGAAAAGGAGGCAAGACGTGCTTTATCCTTATAAAGCACAACTTTAAATGATCTGTCACCAGTAAAGGTAATCGTTCCGTAACGTTGCTTTTCAAACTCTTGTAGCGTTAAAGATCGACGACCTATATCATCATCAATAATTATATAGAAACTATCCTTATTAAGTGTTTGACCTTCCTGTAAATTATCAGTCACAACAATATCGCGACTTAACTCTTCTTTATTTAAGTTTATATTCAAGAACCAACGTACTTCATTGTCCTTACCTGAGTTCATATCACCAGTTTTATAAAAAAACGGTCCCTTTCCAGGATCTGTACCACCACCACCACCGCTTGGACCGGTAATTGTTACAGATTGCTTATCTACATTTGTACCGAAATTGGTTTCAATCTCTTTCTTTTGATCCGTCCCTACATTAGCAGCTTCCACGTAAAAGTTTAAATACCCTTTAATATTTTGATGTGTACTCACTCTATCATTAAATGTACATACCACAGTACCTGCTGTGACTTTACAAGTACCATAGTCATCTAATGGAAACTCTCTATCTAATCCTTTTAATTCTGGAGGCAGCGTTAATGTTAGTTTGTCTCCGGGCTTCAGCCTAAGTCCATTTTTTTCACTGAAGTTTACAGTTACTTTAGTCCGTTCTGTGGTCTGTAGATTTGTTTTACCAATCTGAAAACTATCCACAAGTCCTGCTGTATTTAACTCTTGTGCATTTGCTATTATAGGCAGCAAACTCTGACCTATAGTAAACATAAAAATCATTATAATCGAAAAAATCGAAGTAACTCTTTTTAAATACATATTTTATACTATCCTCCCTATAAAATTAAATGTTGCTAGATTTTGGTACAAACATACTATGACAAAGATTCTATTATTCAATGTCATTAAGCTATTTTACTTAAATATGTTTGATAGCTATTATCATCCTTTTCTCTTTTTTCAACTCTTCTATTGTTTAGAAACTTGAAATTTGCTTTTTATATAGATTCATCTAATTTCTCCAACATATCTAAACCGTGTTATTTCTGGTCTATATTGTTTAACAAAAACAAATAAGGGAACGAACAAATTTTGATAAAGGAATTCAAAAAGCATTCACGACAAAACTCATGACAGTCATTCACTTTATTATGCCGGAGAGGTTACAAAGCTTCTTCATGCCTATCGCAAACGATTGCACAATACACAAAAACTTTCAGTGCGGACAAGTATGGACGAACTACTTCACAGCAAATATGTATTTGGCCAACTTACATACTTACCCTCCTGAAGAATAACAAGAAGTACAGCGTATAATCGAATTTAGCACACCAGCCAAAGAAGGTTACAGCTGTGACACATGCTAGGATACTCGTATTCTAAAGGATGTCATTGAAGATACGTTTTCTGTCATCATGAGTTGAGATGAAATCGGCCATATGTTAAAACGTTTTGTATTTAGGTACACAACCGACCTACACATCGAAACAAGTAGACAAGAAAAATAAGAAGCGTTCCAACGTCAGCGCTATATAATTAAAAACGCTCCGGATGAAGTATTGTTTGCCTATGAAGATGAAAGCCATATTCTCCAAATCTAAATACAGTGGAACAAATTTGGGGGTAAATAAAAAAGAGTGTGATTGGCAACTAATTTCATATGAATCGTGCAGAAATATGAAATTCAGCCTTTTCATTTTTGGAGTCTATAAATGAGTGTTGAGAAAAAGTAATTTGCCTAATGGATCTATGGCTATGTCGAAGAATTAAAATGAACTTATATATACATTTCACTTACTCGCTAAGAAGCGTTAGCTCTTCTAGGGCGACATTACATTTTAATGTTGAGAGATTTATATATAAGTGATGATAATAGCAAAACCGAGAAATTTATCTTCTTTCATCATTTTTATCAAATCATGAAAACTTTAGTTGGACTATATTATTTTAGACATAAAATCCCTAGTTTCTTGACTAGGTTGGAAGTTTTCAAGATTACTTACTAATTGTGTAGATACTTGGTTAGATAAAGTGTTAGTTTAGTATTTGACATATTTGTAACAATGTTGTTCACAACGATTACACCATTTCTTGATAACATTCCACCAACTAATACTACATGTACAGCTTTTTGATAATTTTACCCCCAACAACCTATTATTCTAGAATCATTCCCAAAAATCAATAGTTAATTGTTGGTTTTCTATTTTCACTTCATCACCATAACATATATTTGCCACATATATTTAGAATAGAAAACTGAAACAGAAAAAGAGATAGCTTTGCCATCTCTTTTTCTGCCCAGCTTCCCCTCATCAAGCCATACGTGAGGTTCTCCCCCATACGGCTTTTCAGTGGTCCGCTTTCTTTACCATCTCATCAGTCTATAGGCTGATGAGATGTTTTTATATCAACTTGTATATCACTTTTAAACAAAAATAAGCATCTTTTCTTTTGTCTATTACATTTTCTCAGGTGCAGATACACCAACTAATGCTAATGCATTTTGAAGTGTAATGCGTACTGCACGCATTAAGTCGTAACGAGCTTTACTTAATTCTAAGTTATCTTGGTTTAATACTTTTTCTGCATTGTAGAAGCTATGAAGCGCTGCTGCTAATTCAAACGCATAGTTTGTAATGCGGTGTGGCAGACGCTTTTGCGCTGCTTCTGCAACTGCTACTGGGAATTCACCCAGTTTTTTCAGTAAGTCTACTTCTTTTTCAGAAGCAACAAGTTTGTAATTGACATCTCCACCTGCAGTTAATCCAAGCTCTTCACCTTGACGAAGGATACTGCATACACGTGCATGAGCATATTGTGCATAGTATACAGGGTTTTCGTTAGATTTTGATACCGCTAAGTCCATATCAAAGTCTAAGTGAGAGTCACCGCTGCGCATTGCAAAGAAGTAACGCATTGCATCCACGCCCACTTCTTCCATAAGCTCACGAAGTGTAACAGCTTTACCTGTACGCTTACTCATTTTCATTTTTTCACCGTTTTGGTATAGTTGTACCATTTGGATAATTTCTACTTCTAATGTATCTTTATCATAACCAAGCGCTTGAATCGCTGCTTTCATACGCGGAATGTAACCGTGGTGGTCAGCACCCCAAATGTTGATTAATTTATCAAATCCGCGCTCCAATTTATCACGGTGATATGCGATATCTGGCGTTAAGTATGTGTAAGAACCATCATTTTTAATTAACACACGGTTTTTATCATCACCGTAAGTCATTGAGCGGAACCAAGTTGCGCCTTCTTCTTCAAAGATTTCATCGCGCTCTTTTAATACTGCAAGAGCTGCGTCAATTTTTCCGTTTTTGTATAATGATGTTTCAGAGAACCATACATCAAATTTCACACGGAAGCTTTCTAAGTCTTTTTGAAGTTTTGCTAATTCGTATTTTAAACCGTACTCACGGTAGAATTCATAGCTTTCTTTCTCATCAGCTTTTGCATAACGATCGCCAAACTCTTCAGCTAAACGTTGTCCGATTCCGATGATGTCTGCACCATGGTAACCGTCTTCTGGCATTTCTTTTTCTAACCCTAATGCTTGCATGTAACGAGCTTCGACAGAAAGCGCTAAATTATGAATTTGGTTACCAGCGTCATTAATGTAGTATTCACGAGATACATCGTATCCCGCTTTTGCTAATACGTTACATAATGTGTCACCTACTGCCGCACCACGTGCATGTCCTAAGTGAAGGTCACCTGTTGGGTTTGCAGATACGAACTCAACTTGTACTTTTTCACCTTTACCAGTGTTTGTTTCACCATAATTCGTTCCAGCTGTAACAATTGCCGGAATTAAGTCTGTTAAATAGCTATTATCCATATAGAAGTTAATAAAACCAGGACCAGCAATTTCAATCTTTTCAATAGAAGCTTTTGCTTTATCGAAGTTCGCAATTAATTCCTCTGCAATCATACGAGGAGCTTTTTTTGCTACGCGCGCAAGCTGCATCGCCATGTTTGTAGAGAAATCACCATGCGTTTTATCTTTTGGAGATTCTAATACAACGTTTGGAATTTGTTCTTCTGTTGCTAATTCTGCTTTTAATACGGCAGCTTTAATTTCTTCTTTAATCAATTCTTTTACTTGTTCTAAAGAGTTCATTATTTTGCCTCCTTCAAATTAATCGTAATTGTATATCGGCCCGCTTCTTGTTCACTTAGAAGCAATGCGTACGTTAAAAAGAGTTGTCCTTTTTTCTTCTCGTCCGACCATTTAAAAAGAACGTTATCAGTTTTCGTTTGCAATGCAAACGTACCAAGTTCACTCGTATACGTACCAGTTGTCCATTCACCTTTCGCATGCGTCTGACGCATAGAAACAGCACCTGAACGCATAATGAGGACTTGTTCACCTTGAATTTTAATGATTGTCTTTACTTCGCCTTGTTCGTTCGGCTCTTGAAACGTTACATATGTACCTTGACCTTTTACATAGTATTGACCATTTGCCTCAAAAGCAACGGTCTCCTTTCGTGCCCCTTCACGGATTTCTGTTACGAAATGAACGTGTACTGGCAAGCCTGCAAGTTGTTTCTCCACGTCTTGCACACCTTTCAATATGTTATAGATATTAAATAAACTTTATAATAAATCACTTTTCCTATCATATCAAAAAAAACCTATGTCTGTCTGCTGAAAAATCAGGAAAACCCTGTTTCGAAAAAACAATTTATAAAGATCTATCTCCTATGATAAAATATCTTTTAAATCTAAATTTTCTTTCATTAAAAGGAGTGCTCCAAATGATACCACCAAAGTTAAAACAAGGTGATGAAATTCGAGTCATTTCACCTTCTTGTAGTTTAAGTATTGTCTCAGATTATAATCGTGAGCTTGCTATGAAACGAATAACAGATATGGGATTTCGTGTTACATTTTCAAAAAATGCTGAAGAAATTGATCGTTTTGCTTCTTCTTCCGTTTCTTCTCGAGTTCAAGACCTCCATGAAGCTTTCGCAGACTCCAATGTAAAAGCAATCTTAACAACACTTGGAGGATATAATTCCAATGGGCTACTAAACCATATAAATTACGACTTAATTCGTAGCAATCCAAAAATTTTATGTGGTTATTCTGATATTACAGCTCTAGGCAATGCAATTTATGCAAAGACTGGTCTTATTACATATTCAGGTCCTCACTTTTCTTCTTTTGGAATGGAGAAAGGGCTCGATTATACGATAGATTACTTTTTAAAATGCATGACTTCTGAAGAGCCAATAGAAATACAACCTGCTGAAACGTGGAGCGATGATCCTTGGTATATTGACCAAGAAAATCGCACCTTCTTCCAAAATGAAGGGTATGTTTCTATACATGAAGGCGAAGCGGTTGGAGAAATTGTTGGTGGTAATATGAGTACCTTTAATTTACTACAAGGCACAGCATATATGCCGAGCTTACGAGATAAAATATTATTCTTAGAAGAAGATGCTCTCACAGGAAAAGCTACAGTTAAGACTTTTGATCGTTACTTACATTCTCTCATCCAACAACCAGATTTTAAACATATAAAAGGCATTGTAATTGGAAGACTACAAAAAGGATCTGAAGCTGCCATAGAAGATATCCAAGAAATGATTTATTCAAAACAGGAACTGTCCCATATCCCTATAATTGCAAATGCTAACTTTGGGCATACAACACCAATTTTTACCTTTCCAATTGGTGGGCGTGTGAAAATTGTTTCCAGTCAAAGACAAACAACTATTATACTTTTAACGCACTAAAAAAAGGAGCGGACGTTTCGCTCCTTTTACACTTTCTGTAATTGTTTTAAGGCTTTTTCTGGGATTTCCTCTTTTGAAATTTCAGCCCAGCCTTTTCCTTGCATGCCCTTAGCATAAATTTTTATAAAAGCACCTGAATGTAGCTGACGATTCACGATCTTTTTAATCGTTTGTTGCTTTCCATTCTCTGTATACCCTTTGAATGTATACAAATATTCATCGTCTATTTTCTCACCCTTATTTATAACTGCGTAATAATCTTGTATTTCTTTATTTGAAAAGAAGTTATCGACAAAAGCCTCTACACCTTCTGTTTTTGATTGTAAATAATATGCCGTACCACCTAAAAGAATGGTAAAGACGGCTAAAACTTTTATTACCAATTTCATATATGGCCTCCTGTTTATTCTTATCAGTCACATCTTTATATCTGTATTATACAGAAAAGGGCATACTATACACTATTGAAATGTATTACACTTTCCTTACACTATTGTAAGGAAAACGCTCGCAGTATTTTCGTAATAAAAAAATTTTCCGTTTAAACAACTTTTGTATTATTATTGAATAATACAAATTTTTATAAACAAAATTAAAAAGGGGACATTTTTCAAATGGCTATCTTACAAGGTTTAGCACTACTACTCGTTGTACTTTTTCTTTTTACACTGTTTAGCTTTCGTGCTCCTTACGGAATGAAAGCAATGGGGGCCCTGGCCAATGCTGCAATCGCAAGCTTTCTTATTGAAGCATTTCATCGATATATCGGTGGCGAAATGTTTCATAACAACTTTTTACAATCGGTTGGACAAGCTTCCGGTAGTATGAGCGGTGTCGCGGCTGCTATTTTAGTAGCACTCGCAATTGGTGTATCTCCTGTATATGCTGTTTTAATCGGTATCGCCACTAGTGGATTTGGTATTTTACCAGGATTTTTTGCTGGATATGTATGCGCCTTTGTCGTTAAATTTCTAGAAAAGAAATTGCCAGCTGGTGTAGAATTTCTTGCCATTTTATTCGTTGCAGCACCACTTTCTCGCGGAATGGCTATGCTTATGGACCCCATTGTAAATGCTACACTTGGAAAAATCGGCTCTATTATTTCAATCGCAACCACAGAAAGCCCAATTATTATGGGAATTATGCTTGGCGGACTCATAACAGTTATTTCTACATCTCCATTAAGCTCCATGGCGCTAACTGCTATGCTTGGATTAACAGGTTTACCAATGGCTATTGGTAGTCTTGCAGTAGCAGCCTCTGCTCCAATGAATTTTATTTTCTTTAAACGTTTAAAGATCTGTTCAAAGAAAGATACAATTGCTGTAGCAATTGAACCATTAACACAGGCCGATGTCGTAGCAGCAAATCCCATTCCAATCTATACGACAAACTTCGTTGGTGGTGCACTTGCTGGTATTATTACATCCTTATTCCAACTTGTAAACAATGCACCTGGTACAGCATCACCAATTCCTGGTCTCCTTGTCCTCTTTGGATTCAATGATGTAATGAAAGTAGCCATTGCAGCTATATTATGTGGAATCGTGACCACAATTATTGGTTATATCGGAACAATTATTTTCCGCAAGTATCCAATTCGTTCCGCTGATGAAATTCGCGGAATCGCTTCGGAAGAAAAAGTTGCATAAGAAAAAGGAGCTAGTTCCACCAGGTCGGACTAGCTCCTTTTTTCTTATACGTACTTTGTAAACGGATGTTGAATTTTGCAGAAGCGTCGATATATGGATGCTACGAGCCGGCTTCCGCTTTTATTTTATCCAGCTACAGCGGCTAGAATGCTCGGTGGCTTCGCTTCCGTTTTTACTTTATCCAGCTGCGCCAGCTAGAATCTCCGGCCATTTCACACTCTCGGTCGAAGCCAAAAGCGTTTCTCGGTCGAGTGCTCCAATGACCTGCGATTCTGAGCAAGCTGCCTCTGCTTTTACTTCACCCAACCAAGAAGCATTTCCCGCACGAATTTGCTTGCTGCGATCGGTGTTTGATCACTATGATCATAGACTGGAGCTACTTCTACTAAGTCTGCTCCAACTACTTTTATATTTGAATTTGCAATTGCTACGATGGAATCTAATAATTCTTTAGATGTGATACCACCAGCTTCTAATGTTCCTGTTCCAGGAGCATGTGCTGGATCTAACACGTCAATGTCAATTGTGACATAAACTGGGCGCCCTGCAAGCTTTGGTAATACTTCTTTCAACGGTTCTAATACGTCAAATTTGTATAGGTTCATGCCCACTTCTTTTGCCCATTCGAATTCTTCTTTCATTCCAGAACGAATTCCGAAAGAATATACGTTTTCCGGACCAATTAAATCGCACACTTTACGGATGGGCGTAGAGTGAGATAAAGGCTCCCCTTCATATGACTCACGCAAATCAGTATGAGCATCCATATGAATGATTGCTAAATCCGGATATTTTTTTGCCATTGCCTTAAAAATTGGCCAAGACACTAGGTGCTCACCGCCAAGACCTAGTGGAAACTTACCGGCATCTAATAGTTTTGTTACATATTCTTCAATCATGTCTATACTGCGTTGTGGATTTCCGAATGGTAGCGGAATATCACCAGCATCAAAATATTTTACATCTTCTAGTTCACGATCTAAATATGGACTGTACTCTTCTAGTCCAATCGATACTTCACGAATACGTGCAGGACCAAAACGAGAGCCTGGACGGTAACTTACTGTCCAATCCATTGGCATCCCATAAATTACTGCCTCTGCATCTTCAAAACTTGGATGACTTTTAATAAATACTTTACCTGAATAAGCTTCATCAAAACGCATACTCTTTTCCTCCTTATGTGGAACTTAAGGTATCCCAACCTTTCATTATTTCTCAAATTTGGAGTGCTACACTCCTCTTTCTCGATTTACCTCAATCTTCTTTTAGCGATAGAAGATTATTTTATTATAATAGCGTCAGTAGCTAGCATGTCCGTTCTATCGCACACCTTGAATGAGCCGCTTCCGCTTTTCTTTTGTCCAGCTACAGCGGCTAGAACGCTCGGTGGCTTCGCTTCTTCCTGCGAGGCAAAAGACGCCTCTACGTCTGAAGCTCCATCCCCCCTCCCATTCTGAACGAGCCGCTTCCGCTTTTAATTATTATTTAATTAAGTCCCCAACAAACTTCGGTAATACGAATGCTGCTTTATGCAGTTCTTTTGTGTAATATTTCGTTTCGATTTCGTGGAAACGATCTTCGCTTACTTCTAATGGGTCATATTCTTTAGATCCAATTGTAAATGTCCACATTCCACTTGGGTATGTTGGGATATTCGCTGTGTATAAACGTGTAATTGGGAAGATTTCTTTTACGTCTTTAAACACAGTTGAAATTAATTCTGGTGTAAACCAAGGGTTATCCGTTTGAGCAACGAAAATCCCATCTGCTTTTAACGCCTTTGAAATCCCAGCGTAGAATCCTTTTGTAAATAGGTTTACTGCTGGTCCTACTGGCTCTGTAGAGTCAACCATAATTACATCGTACTCATTTTCGCTTTCTGCGATGTGTAGGAAACCGTCTCCTACTTTCACTTCAACACGCTCGTTATCTAACGCACCTGCAATCGATGGTAAGTACTGTTTAGAGTACTCGATTACTTTACCATCGATTTCAACAAGTGTTGCTTTCTTTACGCTTGGGTGCTTTAATACTTCACGGATTACACCACCATCACCACCGCCAACAACTAATACGTTCTCAGGGTTTGGATGTGTAAATAAAGGTACGTGTGCTACCATTTCGTGATACACAAACTCGTCCTTCTCTGTTGTCATAACCATGCCATCTAAAATAAGCATGTTTCCAAACTCTTCTGTCTCAACCATATCAAGCTTTTGAAATTCTGTTTGCTCCGTATGTAATGTGCGGTTAATACGCGCCGTAATTCCAAAATGTTTTGTTTGTTTTTCAGTGAACCATAGTTCCATCGTACAATCACGCCTTTCATTGCAAATTTATAATAGGGACATCATTAATGTCCCCTAACAAAAATAAAACAAAACATACAAAATGTATAGTTAAAAGTACAAAAATACCGAAAATATATTTTGGTAAAAGTATTTTTATTCATATATTATTTAAACACTATATTTAATAACAAAGAAAACCCTTTCTTAAGAAAGGGTTTCTGATTCTAATTTAGAACCTTCTCGAACAGGAATCAAAATCATAACACAACCAACTAATACAACAATTCCCCCAACTAAAAATGGACTTTGCGGTGAAATCGCATGGCCGATAATTCCTGATAAAATTGGTGCAATTGCCCCGCCAAGCCAACGAACGAAATTGTATACACCGGACGTAATAGATCTTTCATAAGGTGAAATATCCATGACATAGCTTGTATATAAAGCGTTATTTAGTCCCGATGCTAATCCAGATAAGACGATAAGAACAATTTGTAACCACATAACTTTAACAAAAAATAATGCGATTAGCAGAATTGCAAATACAAGTAAGCTAAATCGTAACAATGCTTTCGGTTCATATTTCCCTTCTAATTTATGCGCTAATATTGCAGATCCATATGCTAAAGCAAGTCCCCAGCCGCAAAATACGAAACCTAACTGAATTGCCGATAAATGCATAATAAGTGGTGAATATGCTAATACAACGAAAAATCCGTAATAATATAACATACCTGAAATTGCACCTTGCATAAACGGTTTATACTTAATAAGGTTAAGTAATTCCCCCACTCCAGCTGCTTTTCTCTGTACTTTTCGCTCCGGCTCTTTTACAAAAAAGAAAACAAGAATAAATGCTAATAAAATTAAAAAACTTGTCGCAAAAAATGGGTAACGCCAAGAATGTCCTCCTAATAGTCCTCCTAATAATGGTCCACCGGCCATCCCTAAACCAATCGCAGCTTCATATAAACCAACCGCTTCATGTACTTCTTTACTAAGAGCAATTAATAATGTCATCGCTGTTGCGAAAAACATCGCATTACCTAGCCCCCAGCCAGCACGGAAAAGAGATAACTGGGCAATCGTTTGTGATATACCACATATAAAAGCAAATACAGTTACAATTGATAAACCAATTGTCATCATTCTCTTATCACCAAACCGTGCTGCGAATAAACCAGCTGGTAGCATCATAATTGCCATCGTTAAAATATAGGCTGTAAATAACATCTCCACTTGCCAATGCGTTGCCCCTATCTTCTCAGCGATAATCGGCAAAATAGGATCGACTACTCCGATGCCTGAAAAGGCAAGAAACGTAGCCAGTACTGTAATCAATCTCCCCAACTTTTGTTTGCTCTCCATATTCATTACTCTCCTTTTGTGTCCTCCAAGAATTTACGTGCACGCCCTAAACTATTCTCTAATTCTGCTTTCACGCGCTCCATTTGTTTCATTTTTGTATCTAGCGTTTGCACTTGGTTCTCAAGCATATCCTTAATTTCTTGAATCACTTCACGGTCACGTGGATTGTCACTATTTCGTCTTTGTTCCATGCGTTCTTTTAATGATAAGAAATGCTGCATTTCTTGAAGTGTGATTCCTAATACTTCTTTCGCTTCTACAATCTTTTTAATACGTACAATATCCTCATCTGTATAAAGACGAATATTCCCTTCGCTACGCTCCGGCGGATGAATTAAACCAATTTCCTCATAATAACGAAGTGTACGTTTTGTTAATCCAACTTGCTTCGTTACCTCATCAATCTTATACATGTTTATTCCTCCCCTCATCACATTATTACATTTTACGTTAACGTTAACTTTTATGCAAGTGTTATACTTTTGTAAATATTTGGCATATGGATTGTATTTTTCTCGCCGCAGTTTCATAATGGAAGAAATGAACTCATAAGGAGATTTTCAGATGAAAAAACCACTTATTTTTGCCCATCGCGGAGTTAAAGGAACACATCCGGAGAATACAATGATTGCTTTCCAAGAAGCAGAGCGTGTTGGTGCCCACGGCATTGAACTTGATGTTCACCTTTCGAAAGATGGTGAGATTGTTGTGATTCACGATGAAACTGTTGATCGCACAACAAGTGGAATTGGACTTGTTTCTGAAAAAACAGTAGCGGAATTACAAGCGCTTGATGCTGGTAGCCATAAAAGCCCTACTTTTAACGAAGCAAAGATTCCAACTTTACGTGAAGTATTCATTTGGCTCTCTACAACAAATTTACAACTTAATATTGAATTAAAAACAGACGTAATCCACTATCCAGGTATCGAAGAAAAGGTTGTCGACCTCGTTCGTGAATATCATCTTTCAAACCAAATTATATTCTCATCTTTTAACCATGATTCCGTTTCCCTACTCGCGGAAATTGCACCTGAAATTCCAAGAGCTATTTTATACGATGAACCACTCAGTGATCCAATTGCTGAAGCCAAGAAAAGGGAGGCGTCCGGATTACACCCAAATTTTCAGCTACTAACAAAAGAATTTGTCCAAACTGCACAGCAGCAAGGCTATGTTTTCCGTCCCTATACAATCAACGAAAATAAAGACTTACAAACAATGATCGATTACGGTGTAGATGTAATTATTACGGATTGGCCAATACGCGCTTTTGAGCTTCTTTCTTAATTGAAAGGGCTCTTTTTCATTTTGTGTTTAAAATACGAAAAAACCCTCAATACTAATAAAAGTATACGATGAGGGGATGAAAAAGATGGATCAAACTGTGAATCCAAAACTTGAAAAATATAAACGTCTTTTCTTCACCGCACTTTTTTCATGCGTTCTTTTTTTCGTTTTTTCGTTTTTTATCATCATCATAGTAGCAAAGATTATGGGGCCGCCTCCCATCGCTGTTCCGCAAACAAGCACCTTTTATGCCAATGATGATACTGTAATAGGACAAAGCAACGGGATGAAAAAGCGCTATAACGTATCTCTCGACCAAATCTCTCCTTATGTGAGAGAAGCGACACTCTCTATTGAAGACCAACGATTCTATGATCACCATGGCTTCGATATAAAAAGAATTGCTGGTGCAATCATTGCAGATATAAAAGCAATGGCAAAGGTCCAAGGTGCTAGTACGATTACGCAGCAATATGCCCGCAATCTATATTTAGATCATGATAAAACTTGGAAACGAAAAGCGTTAGAAGCAATATATACCATTCGTCTTGAGGTTAATTACAGCAAGAATCATATTTTAGAAGGATATTTAAATACGATTTATTACGGACACGGCGCTTATGGTATTGAAGCCGCTTCCCGTCTTTACTTTAATAAATCTGCTAGTGACTTGACATTAGCAGAGGCAAGTATGTTAGCTGGTATCCCAAAAGGCCCTAGCGTATATTCTCCCTATTTAAAGGAGGAACGAGCAAAAACAAGACAATCAATCATTTTAGATGAAATGGTAGAACAGGGCTATATTACGAAAGGGCAATCTTCCTCTGCTAAAAAGGAAAAGCTTGCATTTGCTTCATTAGAAACAAAAGAAGTCGCAGAAATAGCACCTTATTTCCAACACGCTGTACACTCCTCTCTCCTGCATGATATTGGACTCGATGAGCAAACATTACAGCGCGGTGGATTCCATATTTACACAACACTAGACCCAAAACTACAAACAATAGCCGAGCAATCTGTAAAAGATACGATTCCAGAAACAACTAATATACAAACGGCTCTTGTCTCAATGAATCCGAAAACAGGAGAAGTAGTAGCTCTTGTTGGTGGAAAAGATTATAAAGAAAGTCAATTTAACCGAGCGATTCAGGCATCTCGCCAACCAGGATCCACCTTTAAACCTTTTTTATATTATGCTGCACTCGAAAAAGGATTTACACCAGCGACTCGCTTAAAAAGCGAATATACAGTATTTACATTAGGCGATGGTGTTTCTAAATATAAACCGAAAAATTATAAAGACTACTATGCCGATGATTTTGTGACGATGGCGCAAGCTCTTGCAGTATCAGATAACGTATATGCCGTGAAAACACATTTATTTTTAGGAGAGGACTCTTTAGCAAAAACTGCTAAACAATTTGGGATTACAAGTTCATTAAAAGATGTACCATCCCTTGCCCTTGGTACGTCTCCTGTAAAACCAATTGAAATGGTAGGTGCGTACAGTATGTTTGCCAATGGGGGAAAACAAGTAAAACCAACCTTTATTCGCCGCGTTGTCGATCATGAAGGGAATATTTTATATGATGCACATTTAGAAAGTAAACAAGTGCTCGATAAAAATAATACGTTTGTAATGGAAGAAATGATGACAGGAATGTTCAATAAAAAACTAAGTGGGTATGCTTCTGTTACAGGACAATCCCTGCTTCCAAAACTATCACGTACGTATGCAGGAAAATCTGGTTCCACAGAAACAGATAGCTGGATGATCGGCTTCACTCCGCAAATAGTAACAGGTGTATGGGTCGGATACGATCAGCCAAAACCCATCACAAACCCGGCAGAACAAGGCTACGCAAAAAAAATATGGGCTATTGCGATGGAAAAAGGACTAGAGGGTCAGCCTAAAAAGGAATTCAAGCAACCAAGTGATATTATTGCTGTAAATGTCAATCCTGAAAATGGAAAAATCGCAACGAAAGGATGTCCTGTTTCCGTGAAAATGTATTTTGCAAAAGGAACAGAACCGACTGAATATTGCATGGATCATATTGATGATAAAGAAGAATTCGAGAAGGCTAGCAAAGAGAAGAAAAAAGAGAGCTGGTGGAAAAAATACTTTCCATGGTAAATACTTATCGTATTTGTAGCATCAATATATCGGTGCTTCGACACAACATATCGACGTTCCGACAATATACGACATAAAGAGAAATACTACCATACCCCAAAAACACCAAAGGCTACCAGAATTTCTCCTGGTAGCCTTAAAATTATTCTCCTAATAATGCATGACGCAATTCTTCACTAGACTCGTTCCAAATTGCTTCATTATGCTCTTTTAAGAATGTACCAAGCACCTTCTTAGATGGTTCATCCATATGGTCAACCATGATGTAACGTTTTAATGATTTATCCATCTTATTCACGTGCTCTGGAAGTGATTTATAACCACGGCGAATTTCACGATCAACTGTCATTTCACAAGCTGTTACACCTGCATAGTAAGCACCTTTTGCCGTTCTCTCAATTGTTACCCACACAAGCCAATACGGTTTTCCATTTGGAACTTCATCTTTATTTGTTAAAAACTTAATCCCTTTTTCCACAGTACTACGCGCGTGCATTGCCCCAATATCAACGAATGCATTTTGCTCAATTACATCTACAAAAACAGGTGAAATATTTTCTAAGCTCAGCGCTCCAACACCGAAACCACCATGCCCATCTGTCGAATCGTTCTTCACAATATTAAAACCGATTTTTTTCTTTTTCTCTGTCATATGTAAACTCCTCCTCACTCATGTATTACATTAGCCCAAATATAGGTGCAATAATACTTTGTAAAAATCCTAGTACGTGCGGGATTACTACACTGAAAATTGGTTGAATTGTATAACGGTCAAGCGGTGTAATAACAAGAATCAATAAAGCAATTGCTCCATATTTCTCATATTGCGTCATTTTCGCACGAACATTTTCCGGTGCTAAGTCTTCAATTACACGATATCCATCCAGCGGTGGAATCGGTAATAAGTTGAAAACAAATAAAACGATATTAAGAACAATAAAAATTTGGAAGAATTGACCTAATGTATCCGCCACCGCAAATGGGATGGCATCTAGTACTCCAAACTTTAACAAACTGTACCAAATGATTAAACCGATAGCACTTAAGATTAGGTTACTAATCGGTCCTGCAATAGAAACTAGTACACCAGCAAGACGCGGTCTTTTAAAGTTATAAGGGTTAACAGGTACCGGACGTGCCCAACCGAACCCAAGAATTAATACTGCAATCATTCCGATCGGGTCTAAATGAGACATTGGTGATAAAGTTAAACGCCCCTGCCTTTTCG
>Ga0207696_1000955_pt1 | contig 17619 bp, 8 predicted proteins | sample KBSS54metaG_FD_184403 | JGI IMG/M metagenome (GOLD analysis project Ga0207696, IMG submission 184403) | Switchgrass rhizosphere microbial communities from Kellogg Biological Station, Michigan, USA - KBS S5-4 metaG (SPAdes) (version 2) | ecosystem: Host-associated > Plants > Roots > Rhizosphere >...
TCGCTGCGCTCCCACCCCCGGATCAATCCCTCCACTCAGCCTGCCGACGGGCCCTGCGATCAAAAGCGGTACTCGAGCTAACGCTCATCGTGGTGAGTGGTGAGGAGCGGGGCTCTTGATCTGGTTTTTGCTTTGGCTCTGGCTTTTGATTTTTTGCCCCTTCGGCAGGCCGAGCGGAGGTGTCCATCAGGGGGTAGGCGCGTAGCGCCGTGCGGCGAAGCCGCATACATCGAGAGGAGGTGCAGCGAAGCAAACCGTAGGCGATGCCCCCTGATGGACACCGTAGCGAGGGAACACTGAGCCTAAGCGAAGTGCCGTACGCCGGGGCAAAAGCCTTTTGGTTCCTTTTTGGCGTTTGAAAAAGGGACTCGCTGTAAGAGCGAAACCATAAGAAGCCGTTACCGCAGCAACGGATATGCCCACAAAACCAAAAAGCACCAACCATTGACCCATCCCCACACCCTGCGTAGCCTTGCGCTTTCGAGGTTCTTCGGCCCACGCCGAAGCTAAGAAGGGAACGCGGTCCAAGCCGCGGCTGCCCCCGCAACTGTGAACGGTGCTGTTCGCTGCCACGCCACTGCCAACTCAATCCAGAGCCAGCGGGAAGGCGCAGCGAATACCGGGCCAAGGCCCGAACACCGTCAGCCAGGAGACCTGCCTCGTCACAGATTCTCACTTTCAACCGGGCGGGGTGATCCGGTGGCGAACTCTCCAGGCACGCACCCGCGTTGCCGGTCTCGTCCCGTATGCCCGCCACCTTGCCAAAGGGCATCCGATGAAAACACTGGCCAAACTCCCCGTCACCATCGTCACCGGCTTCCTCGGCTCGGGCAAAACTACCTTGCTGCGGCACATGCTCGACAACGCCCAGGGCCGCCGCATCGCGGTGATCGTCAACGAGTTTGGCGAGCTGGGCATCGACGGTGAAATCCTCAAGCAATGCACCATCGGCTGCACCGAAGAAGAAGCCACCGGCCGCGTCTACGAACTGGCCAACGGCTGCCTGTGCTGCACGGTTCAGGAAGAGTTCTTCCCGGTGATGCGCGAACTGGTGGCCCGTCGCGGCGACCTCGACCATATCCTGATCGAAACCTCGGGCCTGGCCCTGCCAAAACCGCTGGTGCAAGCCTTCCAGTGGCCGGAAATCCGCAGCGCCTGCACCGTTGACGCGGTCATTACTGTGGTCGACAGCCCGGCCGTGGCCGCCGGCACCTTCGCCGCGTTCCCGGATCAGGTTGATGCCCAGCGCAAACTCGATCCGAACCTGGACCACGAATCGCCGCTGCACGAACTGTTCGCCGACCAACTGGCCAGCGCCGACCTGGTGATCCTCAACAAGGCCGACCAGACCAGCCCTGAAGACCTCGCGCGCGTCCGTCTGGAAGTCGCCGAAGAACTGCCGCCAGCGGTAAAAATCATCGAAGCCAGCAACGGTCGTCTGCCGCTGGACGTGCTGATCGGCCTCGGTGCCGGTTCCGAAGAACACATCGACAGCCGCCACAGCCATCACGATCACCACCACGGTGAAGGCGATGACGATCACGACGACCACGATCACGATGCCTTCGATTCGATTTCCATCGAACTGCCGCAAGCCGACGAAAGCCTGCTGCTCGACGCGCTGACGCAACTGGTGGTTCAACACGGCATCCTGCGGGTCAAAGGTTTCGCGGCGATCCCGAACAAGCCGATGCGTCTGCTGATCCAGGGCGTCGGTACGCGTTTCGACAAGCACTTCGACCGTCAGTGGGGCGCCGATGAGGCGCGCGTGACGCGTCTGGTGTTGATCGGTCAGGCACTGGACGCTGCCAAGCTCGAAGCGCAATTGCGCGCCGCGCTCAGCGTTTAAGCCATGCACCTGCTCAGGACCCAGCCCGGCGGTTTCGTGTCGGATGACAACATTGCCGACCTTGGACAAACCCCCGCCGAGCTGGTGATCCTGTGCAGCGGTGATTCCAGCCTCGCGCTGCTCGCCGAAGCGGCGCAGCAACTGCCCGAGGATTACCCGAGCGTGCGGCTGGCCAACCCGATGCAGGTGCAGAACCACGCGTCGGTCGACCTGTACGTTGATGAAGTGCTGCGTCACGCCAAGGTCATTCTGATTTCGCTGCACGGCGGCATCGCTTATTGGCGTTATGGCGTCGAGCGGCTGGTCGAGTTGTCCGAGCGTGGCGTGCAGGTCATTCTGGTGCCGGGCGATGACCGGCCCGACCCGGAGCTCAGCGACCTCAGCACCGTGGGCGCTGAGGATCGCGACCGGCTCTGGCAGTTTTTGCGTCAGGGCGGCATGGGCAATGCGCTGGACTTTTTCCGTTGCCTGGCCAATCGCTGGCTGGCGCGGGATTACGTGTGGGGCGAGCCGCAGACGCTGCCGCGCACGGCGATTTACCACCCGAACAAAAACACCGCCGCACTGAGCGACTGGCAAGCCGATTGGCTACCTGGTCAACCGGTGGCGGCGGTGTTGTTTTATCGCTCGCATTTGCAAGCGGCGAACACGGCGTTTATCGACGTGTTCTGCCAACGGTTACAGGCTGCCGAACTCAATCCGCTGCCGATTGCCGTGGCCAGTTTGAAAGAGCCCGGCTGCCTGTCGGTGGTCGAGGACTGGCTGGATGAGGTCGAGGCCTCGGTGATTTTGAACACCACCGGTTTCGCCCAGTCCAGCCCGGAAGCGCCGCATCTGCGGCCGTTCCGTCGCAACATTCCGGTGATTCAGGCGATCTGCGCCCAGGACAACGAGCCCGGCTGGCGCGAGAGCGAGCAGGGCCTCGGTCCGCGGGATCTGGCGATGCACATTGCATTGCCGGAGCTTGATGGCCGGATCATCAGCCGGCCGATCAGCTTCAAGGACCTGGCGTGGCGCAGCGAGCGCAGTCAGTCCGACGTGGTGTGTTATCGGGCCCAGCCCGAGCGCATGGATTTCGTCGCCGAACTGGCGCGGCGCTGGGTCGATCTGGCGCGGGTGCCGAACGCTGAAAAGCGCATCGCCCTGATCCTCGCCAACTACCCGACCCGGGACGGGCGCATCGGCAACGGCGTCGGCCTCGACACGCCGGCCGCCGCGCTGAATATCCTGCGAGCGTTGCAGGCTGAAGGTTATCCGTTGCCGGCCGAACTGCCGGACAGCGGCACCGAACTGATCCAGCAATTGCTCGGCGGCGTCAGCAATGACCTCGACACCCTCGATCAGCGCCCGTGCCAGCAAAGCCTGGCGATGGACGATTACCTCGCGATGTTCAACGCATTGCCAGAAGCCAATCGCGCAGCGGTGCTGGAGCGCTGGGGTTCGCCGCAAAACGATCCGATGTGCCGTGACGGGCGAATGATGATCGCCGGCCTGCGGTTTGGCCTGACCTTCGTCGGGATTCAACCGGCGCGGGGTTATCAGGTCGATCCGAGCGCGGTGTATCACGACCCGGATCTGGTGCCGCCGCACGCGTACCTCGCGTTCTATTTCTGGCTGCGCCAGACCTACGGCGCTCACGGCGTGATCCACGTCGGCAAGCACGGCAACCTCGAATGGCTGCCGGGCAAAGGCGTGGGCCTGTCGGAGAACTGCTGGCCGGACGCATTGCTCGGGCCGCTGCCGAATATCTACCCGTTTATCGTCAACGATCCGGGCGAGGGTGCCCAGGCCAAACGTCGCACTCAGGCAGTGATCATCGACCACTTGATGCCGCCGCTGACCCGTGCCGAAACCTACGGTCCGCTGCGCAATCTGGAACTGTTGGCGGACGAATATTACGAAGCTCAGTTGCTCGATCCACGCCGCGCCCGGGAGTTGCAGCGTGACATTCTGCAACTGGTGCGTGACACGCAAATTGATCGCGAATTGCAACTCGACGAAGCCCTCGACAGCGATGCCGATGCGGCGATCTGGTTGCCGCGTCTGGATACTTATCTGTGTGATCTGAAGGAATCGCAGATCCGCGATGGCCTGCATATTTTCGGTGAGTCGCCGAGCGGACGGCTGCGCATCGACACCTTGCTGGCGCTGCTGCGGATTCCGCGTGGCGATGGCAAAGGGGCGCAATCGAGCCTGTTGCGGGCGTTGGCCAAGGCGTTTCAGTTGGGGTTCGATCCGCTGGATTGTGCACTTGCCGACCCCTGGACTGGCCTGCGCCCAATGGAACTGCAATCGCTGAGCGATGAAGTCTGGCGCACGGCGGGAGATACCCGCGAGCGCCTGGAGCTGTTCGCCACCCAGTTGATCTCCCAGTCACTGCCATCCCCCTGTGGGAGCGAGCCTGCTCGCGATAGCGGTGGGTCATTCAAAACGGAATGGCCTGACCTGACGCCATCGCGAGCAGGCTCGCTCCCACAGGAGCCGCGCTGGGTTGAAGTCAGCGCGATCATTGAGAACCTGCGCGAAGTGATCGCCCCGCGTCTGGACGCCTGCGGCCCGGCCGAAATGCACGGCTTGCTTGATGCCCTCAGCGGCCGTTTCGTCCCGGCCGGCCCGAGCGGAGCGCCAAGTCGCGGCCGCCTCGACGTACTGCCCACCGGACGCAATTTCTATTCGGTGGACGTGCGCAATCTGCCGACCACCACGGCATGGCGGATCGGCTTCCAGTCGGCAACCCTGATTCTCGAGCGACACCTGCAGGATCACGGCGATCACCTGCGCCAGCTCGGCCTGTCGGTCTGGGGCACTGCAACCATGCGCACCGGCGGCGATGACATTGCCCAGGCCATGGCGCTGATGGGCGTGCGTCCGGTGTGGGCCACCGGCAGTCAGCGGGTCGATGATTTCGAGATTCTGCCGCTGAGCCTGCTCGACCGGCCTCGGGTCGATGTCACGCTGCGGGTCTCCGGATTTTTCCGCGATGCGTTCGCCAATCTGATCCGCCTGTTCGACGCCGCCGTACAAGCCGTGGCGGAACTGGACGAGCCGGACGATCTGAATCCACTGGCCGCCAAAGTGCGTGCCGAGCGTGAGGCGCTGCGCCAGTCCGGGCTGGATGAAGACGCTGCCCGACGTCAGGCCGGCTGGCGGATCTTCGGTGCCAAACCCGGCGCTTATGGCGCGGGTGTGCAGGGCGCTATCGATGGTCGACTCTGGCAAACCCGCGAGGATCTGGCCGAGGTCTACCTGAACTGGGGCGCCTACGCTTACGGTGGTTCTGACGAAGGCACCGCCGCCCGCGAGCAGTTCGTCCAGCGTCTGAGCCAGGTGCAGGCGGTGCTGCAAAACCAGGACAACCGCGAGCATGACCTGCTCGATTCCAACGACTATTACCAGTTCCAGGGCGGCATGCTCGCCGCCGTGGAAAGCCTGCGCGGCGAAGCAGCGGCCAGTTATCACGGCGATCACAGTCAGCCGGATTTGCCGAAAATCCGCACCTTGAAGGAAGAGCTGAACCGTGTCATCCGCTCAAGGGCGGCGAATCCGAAATGGATCGACGGGGTCAAGCGCCACGGCTATAAAGGCGCGTTCGAACTGGCGGCGACAGTCGATAACCTGTTTGCCTTCGACGCCACCACGCACTTGATCGATGATCACCAGTACGCCTTGCTGGCCGATGCGTATCTGCTGGACCCGGCGACCCGCGACTTCGTGCGCGAGCATAATCCCCACGCCTTGCGCGACATGACCGAGCGTATGCTCGAAGCGCAGCAACGCGGGATGTGGCAGGAACCGGGCGCCTACAAAGAAGCCCTGGAAAACCTGCTGCTGGACATAGAAGAAGAGAGCTGAGACTGAACATGACCAACACCCCGCATTTCCCGCTCTCCGCCGTGGTCGGCGCCGATGATCTGAAACTGGCGCTGTACCTGACGGCCATTGATCCGAAGATCGGCGGCGTGCTGATCGAAGGCCCGCGCGGCATGGCAAAGTCGACGCTGGCCCGGGGTCTGGCGGATCTGTTGGCCAGCGGTCAGTTCGTCACCTTGCCGTTGGGCGCCACTGAAGAGCGACTGGTCGGCACGCTGGATCTGGACGCGGCATTGAGCGATGGGCGCGCGCAGTTTTCTCCGGGTGTGCTGGCCAAGGCTGACGGCGGTGTGTTGTACGTCGATGAAGTGAATCTGCTGCCGGATCATCTGGTGGATCTGCTGCTTGATGTGGCTGCCAGCGGCACCAACCTGATCGAGCGTGACGGGATTTCCCATCGGCATTCGGCGAAGTTCGTATTGATCGGCACGATGAACCCGGAAGAGGGTGAGTTGCGTCCGCAATTGCTGGATCGGTTCGGCCTCAACGTCGCCCTGAGCGGTCATACGGCGCCGGCCGAGCGCGGGCAGATCATTCGTCGTCGGCTGGATTTCGACAGCGATCCGCAGGCGTTCTGTGCGCAGTGGGAGGCTGAGCAGCAAGCTCTGCGTCAGCGCTGCGAGAACGCCCGCAAGGTTTTACCGGGTATTCCGCTGGATGATGCGGCGTTGGCGCAGATCACCGAGCGCTGCTTCGCGGCTGGCGTCGACGGTTTGCGCGCCGATCTGGTCTGGTTGCGTGCCGCGCGGGCGCATGCCGCGTGGCGCGGCGGGGAAGCCATCGCCGAGCAGGACATCGATGCCGTGGCTGAGTTTGCATTGCGTCATCGTCGTCGCGAACAGTCTTCGACCAGCTCGCAGCCACCGGCGCAATCGCCATCCGGCACTAACGCCGAACCGAGCGAAGGGCAGGGGCAGTGGGGTGAAATGCCGGCCCCAGCCCTCGCCACCGGTGCTCGCCGCGAAGTGCCTGTCTGGCCAAAAAAGCCCTAGGCATTCGCCCCCGATCCGACGCGGGGGCGAATGCCAGACCCCGCGCCGGACGCCTCGATAACGGTCGCCAGGGCAAGCGTCACGCGGCTCGCAGCGGCTCGGTGAACTGGCCCGGAACCTTGCTCAATGGCCGTCCGAAAACCAGAGCGGATCTGCTGTTTCAACTGCGCACCCGCACGCCCCATGAACTGTGGCTGGTGATCGTCGACGCCTCCGCCTCGACCCGTCGCCATCAGGCATTGAGCGATGCCAAGGGCGTACTCGCGCAATTGTTCGACGACGCGTACCGGCAGCGCGCGCGCCTTGCGCTGTTGACCGCGAGCGGCGCGGCGCCGAAATGGCAGGTGCAAGGGCTGAAAGCCTCCAGCGGGTTGCGCGCCTGGCTCGATGGGTTGGGCGCGGGAGGCGGTACGCCTCTGTTGGCAGCGCTGACGGAGGCCGGGCATTGGCTGGCGGTGCGGCGCAAGCGTTTTCCCGCCGAACAGCAACGGTTGCTGGTGATCACCGATGGCCGGTTGAAAGACTGTCCGGAACTGCCAGGGCTCGCGTGCCCGGGCCTGTTGATCGATATCGAGCGCGGGCCGATTCGCCTGGGCCGCGCGAAACAATTGGCGACAGCACTGGACGCCGATTACCGGCATATCGACGAGTTGTTGTCGGTCTGAGAGCTATGCTGCTGTGAGGCCAAATCACAGGGAGTGAATCATGCGCGTACTGGTCGCCAATCCGCAGGACGATTTTCGCGTCAAGGCCTACGCTGGCACCAACGGCGTGCTGCTCGCCATGGACCTCGCCGAACCCCGCCGCAAAGGTCTGCTGGGGTTTGCCATCGAAAAGCAGCAGGGCGACAAACCGTGGCTGTTCCTGTTCAACAGCCTGACTTTTCCCGGCAAGGTTCACACCTTCCCGCAGTTTCACGCCACGCCGAGCGACAAGGCGCCGCTGCAGAAATTTCGCTGGGCCGATTACGCGGTCAATCCCGGCATGACGATTCACTATCGCGTGCACCTGGCGTATGGCACGCCGGATGCGCCGCAACTCGGTGAAACGCTGGAACTGACAATCCGCTCCGACGACGGTCATCCCGCCAACCAGGGCGTGATCTTTAACCGTGCCGTGGCCGCCAGTCAGGCGTTTCAGCGCAAGTTTCCCGATCTCGACGCACAGATCAGCGCCAACAAAAACATGCCCATCGAAGCCTGGCCCGATGCGGCGCGTCAGTGGCTGGAGAACGGTCTGCTCGGGCGCCTGCAAGGGTTTATCGAGCGTGCAGTCGACGGCCAGTGGGCACTGGATATCGCGATCTACGAATACCAGTTGCAAGCCATCATCGACACGGTGAACGCGGCGTTCGAACGGGGTGTTCAGGTGCGCGTGCTGTATCACGCCCGACCCGACGACGAAGACACCACGATCAACGAAGCAAGCCTTGCGAAACTGCCGTCGAGCAGCAAGCGCGGGCGGGTCACTCACAACATTTTCCATAACAAGTTCATCGTCCTGAGCCACCTCGACGGAGGCGGCGAGCGCCAGCCAGAAGCCGTACTGTGCGGCAGCACCAACTTCACCGCCAACGGCGTGTACCGCCAGGCCAACGTGGTACATGTGCTGGACGATTCGGCGGTCAGCGCGAGTTACCTGAAAACCTTCGAACAGATCTGGGCCGAGCCGGCGGACGTCGGCACCACTCGCGACTGGATCACCCAACACAACCCGATGAACCCGGCGCAGCCCTTGTTCGCCGGGTTTTCACCGCGTACCGGCGGCGCCGATCTGCGGGAGTTCGTCGATATCATCGAGGGGGCGAAGAAAGACCTGCTATTCGTCACCGCATTCGCCTTGCCCGACGCGATTCTCAACGCGTTGCTCGGCCAGCCCCACGACGACATCCTGCGTTACGGCCTGCAAAACACGGTCAGCCGCATCACCGGGTTTCACGCTGACCGAACTGCCGAATTCGCCGCCACCGCGTTGCTCAACACCGGGCTGGAAGGCTGGCTGCGGGAGAACATGAAGGGCCAGAAAGGCAACCTGCTGGTGCACACCAAAGCGGTGGTCACCGACTTCACCAGCGACAGCCCGACCCTCATCAGCGGCAGCCACAACCTCAGTACCTCGGCCAGCAACGGCAATGACGAGAACTACCTGATCATTCGCGGCGACACCGATCTGGCGGACCGTTATGGCCTGGAACTGCTGCGGTTCTACGAGCATTACCGTTTTCGCTACTTCGCGAAAAAACTGGCGTTGAAGCAGGTGCAGCCGTTGGCGGCGGATGACAGCTGGACCAACGATTACTACGTCGAGGGCGATCTGCGCCGGTTGTCTCGCCTCAGGTTTGCCGGGCGTTAGCCCTTACACATCCGTTGGTTGCCGATGCTGACGGGGACGGCGATAAGCTGGCGGCGTACAGATTTTGAAATGATTTCCAGCTGTAGGAAAAGTCATCTGAGCCTGTACGCTTCAAGGCCTTTTTTCATTCAGGATTTGCATGAACACCCTCTCGGAGCCTCCCAGTTCTATTCCAGGAACCCCGTTCCCCTCGCGCCATGGCGCGGTCTTGACGCACTCGCAACATCCGGTCTTCCGACTACCGACTATCGTTGTAGGCGCAGCCTTCGAGCTTTCGCGCCGCACTTTGCCGTGTCCGGCAGCCTGAATTCACTGACGAGAGATAGAGACAGATTATGGAATGGTTAGCGGATCCCACGGCATGGTTGGGCTTGTTGACACTGATCGTGCTGGAACTGGTACTGGGTATCGACAACCTGGTGTTCATCGCGATCCTGGCGGACAAACTGCCGCCGCATCAGCGCGACCGCGCACGCATCATCGGCTTGAGCCTGGCGCTGATCATGCGTCTTGGCCTGCTGGCGAGTATTTCCTGGCTGGTTACCCTCACGGCACCTTTGTTCGAGGTGTTCGGCAAGAGCTTCTCCGGCCGTGACCTGATCATGCTGTTCGGTGGTGTGTTCCTGTTGTTCAAGGCGACCATGGAGTTGCACGAACGCCTGGAAGGCCATATCGGCGAGCGTTCGACCAACACCGCTTATGCGCTGTTCTGGCCGATCGTGGCGCAGATCGTCGTGCTCGACGCGGTGTTCTCCCTGGACGCGGTGATTACGGCCGTGGGCATGGTCGATGAACTGGCGGTGATGATGATCGCGGTGGTCGTGTCCATCGGTGTGATGATCGTTGCCAGCAAGCCGCTGACCCGCTTCGTCAACGCCCACCCGACGGTGATCATGCTGTGTCTGGGCTTCCTGATGATGATCGGTTTTGCCCTGACTGCCGAAGGCCTGGGCTTCCACATCCCGAAAGGTTATCTGTACGCGGCCATTGGTTTCTCGATCCTGATCGAGATCTTCAACCAGATCGCCCGCGCTCGTCGCAAGCGCTCGATGCAGGGCTTGCGCCCGATGCGCGAGCGCACGGCCCATGCGGTGATGCGTCTGTTGGGTGGTCGCAAACTGGCGGTGGAAGAGGTCGGCGAGGAAATTTCCGACTTGCTGGATAACGGTGAAGCGCCGAGCGCGGAGCTGTTCGACCGTCGCGAACGGGTGATGATCAGCGGTGTGCTGCAATTGGCCGAGCGACCGATCCGCGCCTTGATGACGGTACGTGCCGATGTCGATCACATTGATCTGGCCGACGACGCCGAGGCTATTCGTACGCGATTGATGCATTCGTCCTACTCGCGCTTGCCGTTGATTCGTAACGGCGCGGTGGATGAGCCACTGGGCTTTGTGCACAAGAAGGAACTGCTCAAGGAATACCTGGCCGGCAACGAGCCGAACCTTGAACACCTGGCGCGCAAGACCGTCAATCTGCTGGACAGCTATTCGATCCTCAACGCACTGGAACAAATGCGTGCGGCCTCGACCCACATTGCCTTCGTGGTAAACGAGTTCGGTGACTTTGTCGGTGTGTTGACCATGACCGATATTCTCGAATCGATTGCCGGCGAACTGCCGGACGCCAGCGAAATCGCAGGCCCCGACGTGGTCGAGGAGCAGGGCGGGTACATCGTCAACGGAGCGCTGAACCTGACCCGTATCCGCGAGCACACCGGTTTTCGCGCCGAGCCGACCGAGGATTACCAGACCCTCGCCGGGCTGGTAATGAGCCTGCTGGATCGCCTGCCGATGAAGGGTGATCGACTGGAACATGAAGGTTGGGGCATGACCGTGATGGCGGTCGAAGAGCGTCGCGTGACGCGGGTGTTGCTGGTGCGTGAGGCCTGACGGCCTCACTGATGAAAAGTGTACCGGTCCTTGCCGGTATGCTTTGACTCATACAGTGCTTCATCGGCCTTGATCAGGGCCTGATTGAGGGTGTCGCCATCTTCGACTCGGGCCAGACCGATGCTGATGGTCACCGGGTGCCGGGTCGGTTGCTCACGCACCACCCGGCACAATTCCCCGGCCAGCGCCTCGACATCCTCGCGGCGCACACCAGCCAGATAGATTGCAAACTCCTCACCACCCAGTCGCGCGTACTCAAACGGTGCCATCACCGCTTTGATGTCCGCCGCGATGCGCTTGAGCACCTCATCGCCGATGTCGTGGCCGTACACATCATTCACTTTCTTGAAATTGTCGATGTCGATCATCGCCAGGTAATGGTCGTGCTCGCGCGGCACGGCTTGCAGGGTTTTTCCGGCGCGGGTCATGAATGAGCGACGGTTGGGGATTTCAGTGAGGGTGTCGTTGTAGGCTTGATCCAACAGCAGTTTGGACATGATGTAGTTGTAGAGCTTGGCCTCGCGCAGCTTCAAAAACGTATAGATCGTCAGCCCGCAGAGAAACACGGCGTACGCGATGGTCATCACGCCTTTGAGTTCGAAAAGGCCGACTTCGGTACCAAAAAACGGATTGAGCACCAGCCAGATCACCCCTTGCGAGGTGTAGAACGACCAGCGGCTGATGGGCAGAACCGAAATGCTGTAGAGCATGCTCGAGGCGCCCAGCACCAGCCACGCGGGTTGAAAACTTGCGGGCAGGCCGTCGATCAGCAGTCGCACGCCAAGGGTCATGGCAACGACGAACAGGATGTTCAGGATATCGAAATGGGCGGCCTTTCGCGTGAACAGCAGAATGACCGCCTGAATCGAAAACACCGTCAGAAACACCATCGATCGCCAGGTAAAACCTTGCCCGCCCAGGAAACTGACGATCAGATCGAAGACAATCCAGACACTGATGCTTGCCAGATAAATCAGCAGGCAGAATGTGTGCAGCCGCTCGAATTCATGCTGGATGAACTCGCTCCACAGTTCGGCAGGCGCGGTCTTCTTCAGGACTTCGTCTTCAATGGTTTTGTACATTGCTGCCCGGATGCCTGCGTTGGTTATCGAGGATTACCGAGCCCCACGGACGATAGCGCAGGGAAAACACCGCGTTCCGATGGCAGCCGGTCGAGGTCGAATCCGGGTTGGCCGGTTCGGCACGGAATGGCTCGCCCTCGCGGCTGACCTGCCGGAAGGCTTCGCGCACGATCCCCACGGAGCAGGGCAGTGCACTGGCGTAACCGTTGCGCACCAGCGGTGACAAACGACCGGTGCCTGCGCCGTCCTGCCACCAGACCTGCGCACCCGCCGCCGTCAATTCGCCCAGCCATTGGCCGTTGACCGCCGGGGCCAGCTTGCCGGCACTGAAGGCGCTGACATGCAGCGGCGCATCCAGCCTCGCAGCGAAATCCTTCAACTGACGCTGAAGCGTGGCCCGTCGATCTGCCGCCAGAAAGTGCAGGTCGTCCAGTTCCAGCGGCAGATACCAGCCGCTGACCGGCAGCTTCCAGTCCTGGCGCAGCTTCTGCTGCTGAGCCAGTGACTGACCCAGTTGTGCCTGCCAGTAAGCGCCGAGGCCGGCGCTGTCCAGTTCATCGATGCGCTTGTAGTAGGCCGGGTCCATCGCCAGGCCGAGCACCAGTTGCAGACCTTGTCGTTGAGCGAGTTTCAGGCTGTTGGCGAGCCAGCCATTGGCGCCGCCGAAGTCCGAGTCGCCATAGGCCGTCCACTGCACGATCACGGTTCGCGTGCCTTGTTTCGCGGTGTCTTGCCAGACTTTCTGCCACTGCGCCTGAGTCAGGCCGGCATCGACATTCAGCGGCTGATAGAAGACATGCTCATCGGCCTTGGCGACAGTGGCACTCATCAGCAGGCACAAACACAACATCCATCGAGCCATCAGAAATTCCACTCCACGCCCAGCAGTACACCGTTGCCGCCTTCATACAGATTGCCGCCCAGCGACTGTTGATATTCGGTGCGAACCGTCAGTTTCGAGCGGTAGGCGTTGTAGCGATCCTCGTCGTACCACCATTGCCAGCGCAGACCGACACCGGTGCGCAGGTCCTGGCGCCAGTCGTTGCTCGGGTCCTGGCTGGCAAACTCGAGGAAGCCGTAAGGCATGATCGTCTGGGCTCCGCTGAACGGCAGTTTCCAGGCGTGACCTTGCTGGAAGCGCGACAGCCACTGGTGATCGCCGGCCTTGGTCCACCATGCGGCGTCGAGGTAAAGGAAACGCTCGTCCCATTCGTTTTCGTCGACCCGCCAGTCATTGCGGTACTTGCCCTGATCAAGGAACGAAGCGGTGGCGCGCAGCAGGTAGTCGGTGCTGGTGCGACCGAAGCGATCGTAGTCGTGACCCTGATCCCAGACTTTCACCGGGCTGAACAACTGTCCCAGGCGCATGCCGCCGCTGCCATCGTCGCTGACACCGGTTTGCTTGTAGATTTCCGCATACAGGTTGACGTTGGCCGTGCCCCACGGTTTGTAGCGCAGGCCGACGCCGGTAGCGAAGGTTTCGCCATAGCTGGAGCGACCTTGGCCACCGAACAACAGCCGGCCGTAAACCGACAGCGTACTGCCGGCCCGACTCGGTTCTTCACCCAGCGCGTGATCCCACATCGCGACCTGGACGTTCTGCGAGCGGGTCACTCGTTTGCTGCCTTCACTGTCATCCGGGCGCAGAAAATCGTTGGTCGAAACTCCGGCCGGTGACCAGGTGCTGGCGACGGTGAAACTGTCACGCCGTGACAAGGTTTCATGGGCGCGGCGCTGACGATAACGGCGGGCCTCCATGCTGCCGTCTTCGTCATCGGCCGCCACCGGGTTCTGCTCCAGATCGATCACCCGGCGCAGTTCCTTGCGTGCGGAGGCGCTGTCTTCGGCTTCGTCGTAGCGCCAGGCCAGGGTTTCGCCGAGGCGGTAATCCTCGGGGAAATCCCGGGTCGCCTGTTGCAGATACGGAATCGCCGTGGCGCGCTCTTCGCGGGTTTCGGCACCGGCCAGACGCATGCCGTAGTCGGCGCGATAACGCGGATTGTTCGGCTCGCGGCGTACCGCTTCGGCCAGCCACGCGGTGCTTTGTGGCAAGTCCCCGGCCTTTTGCGCGGTGACAGATGCGGCGTAGAAATGCCCGGCATCCGGTGCCTGTTGCAGGGCCTGCCGCTGACGTTGCATTGCCTGGGCGTGATCACCCCGTGCGTCGGCGATGGCTGCGCCGAGGGCCCATTCATTGGCGCCGCGAGTGGTGCTTTGTTGCCAGTAGGTTTCTGCGGTCTGGCTGTCACCAACATTCAGGGCGCTGCGACTGGCTGTCAGACGCGCGTTGTCGCTGAGTTCGGCGGTCGGGATGCTGCGCCAGATCGTCAGTGCACCGGCAGGATCACCGGCCGCTTCCAGGGCATAGGCCAGCGGCAGACGACTGCCGCGATCACCGAGTTTTTCAGCCTGCTGGTAATAGACGACGGCTTTACCCGGGCGATCAGGCATGGCGCAGCGACCGAGCGCGCGGTAATCGCCAGCCGCTTGCGGGTGGCTGCCGATGGCTTGCTGCACGGCGTCGCACTGGCCGGTCTCCGCGAGTTGCGCGAGCAGTTGGCCGCGCGTGGCACCGTCCACCCGGTTGAGCAGGAGCGCCATGCGTCGCTGTTGCTCCGGAGTCGTGGAGGGCGCTGCGGCATATAAACCTGCCAGACGCTGCAACGCCGTCGCTGGCAAACGCCCGTCATGGCGATCGAACGCAGATTCCAGCAACTGTTGAGCGTGCGCTCGATCACCGGCATTTACCGCCAGGTAAGTGGCCTGATTGAGCGAGGAAAGATTGTCGGTTTGCCGGTAATGCAGTTCCCACAGGGTTTCCGCTTCGATCATTCGCCCCATGCGCTGCGTCAGCTCCGCCCGGCGCTTGACGATATCGGGCGTCTGCTTCTGACCGGCCAGCCAGGCGTTGACCTCGGCGCTGCGACCTTGCTTTTGCCAGATGTCGAGCACCTGCGTTTGCCGACGGCTATCCCAAGGCTCCGGTAGACGGGTACTTTGCAATAGATCCGTGGCTTGCAGACGCTGGGCGAGTACCAGCCAGGTCTGAGGATCGTCCGTCGGTGTACAGCTGCGCAGTTGCTTGAGCGCCGCTTCCGGATCCTGGCGCGACAGCCATTCGGCGGTTTCCAGGCAAGGACGTTGCAGGTCGTTGCTCAGGCGCTGCACGGTGGGCACGTCTTCGGTCTTGCGCGCCAGTTCCCACAGACGCTGACGTTGCGCCGGATCGGCGAGATCGCTGGCCGGCAACGACTGCATCCAGCGCTGGGCCTGTTGCTCGTGGCCCATGGCGATGGCGCGATCGACCATTGCCAGGCGAATGTTGCGTGCGGCCTCGGGACTCGGCGCCTGTTGCAGCAGTTGCTGCAGCGGCTTTTCATCGAGGCGTTGCACATACGCGTTGGCCAGCCGTTGCCAGCCTTCGGCGTCCAGTTGTTTGCGTGCGGCCAGCGGCGCCAGTTGGTCGATGCTGCCGCTCCAGTCGCGCAGTTGCTCCGACCAGTTGGCGCGGGCCAGGCGCAGGATATTGTCGTCACCCTTGGGCGCCAGTTGTGCCAGCCAGTCATGGGCCTTGGCCGCGCCGCCGAACTTGGCCAGGCTCAGGCTGTAGGCCTGCCAAAGGCGCACGCGGTCATTCAGACTGCTGGTGGCCATCCAGCTTTCAACTTGTGTGCTGGTCGGCGGGTCCTGTTCGATCCAGGTCAGGCGCAGGTCGAGCAGGGCGTCGCTGTTGTCCGGCAACGCTTGCAGCGCTTCCTTGTAACGACGTTGCTTGGCCAGGGACTCTACCAACAGCGCCCGGGCCTCGTCGTTTTTCGGGACCTTTTCCAGCAAGTGACGCATCAGTCGTTCGACTTCTTTCCAGTTGCCCTTTTTCGCCTCGCGATAGCTGCGGTCCATGTAGGGGTAGCTGCGGAACTGTTCGAAGTCGCTCAGCGGTGCCGCTTGCAGCGGATACGCGGTGCTCAGGCCCAGCAAAAGGCTGCCCATCAGCAGGGATTGACGATGCACAGGCTTCATGCGACCTCCCGGACGATGCGGTAGGCGGCTTGCTGTTCGCTGGCCTGATCGGCCAGGGCCTGTTCCAGTACTTCCGGGGTAATCATGCCCCGGGAAATCAAATGCTCGCCGAGTGACATGTGCTCGGCATCGAAGTCGATCAGCGCCTGATTGAACAGGGTCGGCGGCACCATGCCGCGCACCTGCAACAGATTGCCCAGCAGCACCTGATGGCGGCTGACCCGTTCCAGCAAGGCTTCATCGTCCTGATGGCGCTCAAGCACTTCGAGCATATGACGCACTTCCTCATTCTGGCGGGGGCTGGCGTACCAGTAGCGAATCCCCAATGTGACGCGGCCCTGTGGTGCGAGACGGCTGCGCACCGGGCGTTTCAATTGACGGCTGATGGCGCCCAGCGAGACCTGGCTGACCGGGCCTTCGGAGGCCAGAATCAGGGTGTCGCCTTCTTCGGCCACCGGCAAAATGCCGTAGTGGGAGGCGACCCGGCGCGGTACGGCATCGATCAGACGTTTGTCGAGCTTGAACGGATTGAGTGGCGCCCATTCCAGATCCAGTTGCTCGGCGAGGGTTTGAACCAGCTGAGTGCTGTCGATGTACTCACGCAGCAACAGTTCGCGGCCCAGTCGACGGCGCACGGGGCTGGTGATCGCCGCTTCCAGCTGTTCTTCGGTAAGCAGGCCTTTTTCCACCAGTCGATGGCCGAGCGGAGTACGTTGCGCCGTGGTCAGCGCCGGGAATTCGTGGGTAGTCTTGTCCCAGGCCACGCGCCGTGAATCGCCCATTTCCATGACCTGACGCAGGGCACGCAGGTTGGCGAAGAAGTTGACGAAGTTGCTCCACATCATGCGCGGCGCCGACAGTAGACCTTCAACCAATCCGTAGTAACGAGTGACGAACCAGCCGCGCTGGAACAGGCGGTTGAGCAGCATCAGGCCGTTGAGCCACAACAGCACCGAGAGCAGCGAGCTGTCGGCGAGGATCGAGGGATAGCGCCACGATTCCGGGGAAATGATCGTCACCGCCCACATCGCCAGCAGCACCAGGAACAGCAGGTTCACCAGAAAGCTCAGCAGGTAGGCGATCAGCCCGCGACGGTCGCGCCACAGGAAGTAGTTGAGCAGGCCCTTGCGGCTCCAGCCGAGGTTCTTGGTGCCCTGGAACACGATGCCGACAATCCACCGCGATTTCTGCCGAATTGCGTGTTGCAAGTCGCGGGGAAAGTGCTCGCGCACGCAGATCACTTGGGAGAATTCGCGGTTCATGCCGAACACCCAGGGTTGCTCCAGCGCCAGTTTCGGATCGCTGACCGAATAACGGGCGAAGATGCATTTCATGCCTTTCTGCTTGAGGCGGAAACCGATGTCGTAGTCCTCGGTGAGACTCTGCACATCGAAGGCAATGCCGTCGCCGTCTTCCAGCAGGGCGCTGATGGCTTTACGGCTGAAGCAGGTGCCAACGCCGGCGCTGGGCACCTGGCCGGTGAGGGCTTCGCGGACGATGACGTCCTTGCCGTGGTTCTCGGCGAACTCATCGACGTAATGCCCAGCGGTGAAGCCTTTCCA
>Ga0207696_1000959_pt1 | contig 17570 bp, 19 predicted proteins | sample KBSS54metaG_FD_184403 | JGI IMG/M metagenome (GOLD analysis project Ga0207696, IMG submission 184403) | Switchgrass rhizosphere microbial communities from Kellogg Biological Station, Michigan, USA - KBS S5-4 metaG (SPAdes) (version 2) | ecosystem: Host-associated > Plants > Roots > Rhizosphere >...
TCTGCTCTTGTAAGGTAAGTTTTGTCATCTTCGTATCTGAACCTGTTGGAAATTTGCCGGGATTATACCTGTAATTTTATACAAATAAAAAATCCACGCCGGAGCGTGGATTTGATAAGGGTTGTTGCTGCTGATATCTCGTCAGCTAACAAATTTTATTTAGACGCTGAACTGATATTAGTATTTTATCTTTTTGAATTTATTGGGGTCTTTCTGCGGTGTTCTAATTTTGTACTCATAAATTGAAACTATAAAGGCGACATGGTTCTAACTGTCAGTGCTAAGGGTTTGTAAAAAAACTTATACAGGCCACTATAGTTTTGTTTGGTAAGTCCTGCTGATGAAATTTGGTTCATAACAATGGTGTTCCTATCTAAAGTTAGCTTAATTTCATTTGCTGGTAAGATACCGGGCATCTGGTTTAGCTGTTCAGCAGTCAGAAGAAAGCATGTCATGCAATAACATAACTTCACTAAGATTAAAGTTTGAATCATGTAAGCTTCTGTTAATCAAATGTTACATTGAACAGTTCATCGAGCTAACTATTTTCGACTGTTTCTTCTCGGTAAAAATCTTTTATATCGCTGGCTGCGTAAGCAGAACTTATCTCTGTTATACCAAAAATTTCAGGCCAGCCACCTGGTTCAGCTGGCCTTCACTTGAAACGTTATTATCGAGGAAGTGGTCAGGTCAGCGCGACCCTCACCTTTAGTCCAATAACGAGTGTGGCAAAAAACATTATGCAACTCGCGGTGATGAAAACACCTGTTACGCCGCTGATACCAAAGAGTAATCCTCCCAACGCAGCACCCGCAGCAATTGAGGACTGAACGGCTGCGACAACCATGCCGCCAGCGGTTTCAGCCTGATCGGGAACGGAACGCGCTACCCAGTTTGACCACGCAACGGGTACGCCTCCAAATGCCATTCCCCACATCGCGACGAACAACATCAATCCTTTTTCCTCTAGCGGCAGCAGAATCATGCTTAATGCCGCGAAACCGACAAGCGCTGGCATAAGTATCAGGGTAAGACGCAGGCTTCTCTCCATCAGCCACCCGGCCAAGAGCGTACCGATAAAATTTGCGATGCCAAATCCAAGGAGTATCAAAGACAAACGATCAACATCAAGTTGGGTAATATTTTCAAGAGCCGGACGAATATAGGTAAACAGCGCATACTGACCAGTATGAGCAATCACACACCCCGTCATTCCCATCGCAATGCCGGGGCGGCGGAGTAAATCCCTGACAGAAGCCGTTATCGTCATTCTACGCGGCGCCATTCCAGGAAGGGTAAACAGCTGAAAGAGCAGTGTGAGCACGCCTACTGCGGTTGCAGCGATAAAAGCACTCCGCCAGCCATAGAGCCCACCTAAGTAGCTTCCCAGCGGGATCGAAACTACGGTACCGACAGCAATACCGCTAAAAATAATGGAGAGAGCACGAGGCACACTTTTAGCAGGGACCAGCCGCATAGCGACGGCAGCAGCCATACTCCAGAATCCTCCCAGCGCGATGCCCAGCAAAATGCGCATGACTAACAGAACTGCCAGACTGGATGAAAGCGCGACAAGCAGGTTTGAGGCAATCATTAGCACAGTAAAACCAAGCAAAACATTTCGGCGATCATAATTACGCGTCAGGCGGGGAACCATGAGACCAGCAAACAGGGCCACCACAGCCGTTACCGTCACAGCCTGACCAGCAAGAGCTTCGGTCACACCGAGATCGGTGGCCATGGGTGTCAACAGGCTGGCAGGAAGATATTCTGCAGTCAGCAAGCCAAACACGCCCATAGTCAGTGAAATAACGGCCATCCATGCGGATTCTTTGGGTTCCGAACTGTTCAAACTAGCGGATAAAGCTTCGGTTGCTTCATTTCTCATAACACACTCTTCTTGGAGTAAAAATTACAAATCCAATTCTAGAGTTGCGCGGCCGGACGATCTATGATGCCACATCCTGATTTTTTACCCGAAACCCCGGTTATGCATGTGAATAAACATTTTGCCCTTTCATCCGAGCTCATCAGTGAATTGCTGCTGGAAATGCGCCTGCGTGGCGTTCAGTATCGTCGTTTACAGACTGGCTCCGAGTTTGGCGTCGGTTTTAGCAACAGACCGGGACATGCCTATTTTCATTACATCGCGGTGGGTACGGCTCTGCTTCGCACACACGATGGTACATTGCACGAACTGAAGGCCGGAAGCATGGTATTCCTGCCGCAGGGTGAGGATCATCAGCTTGTATCGGATGTCAGCTGCTCATATCAACATATCGATACGTTAGGCGCTGCTCCTTTAGGCGAGGCCGTCAGCGGAATCAATACTTGCCCGAGTTCGCATCCGACCCCCAGCACGGTTCTGTTTTATGGATGTATGGAGTTCGATCTCGGTGGGATGCAGGGACTTGGTAATCTGATGCCGCAAGCCATAGTGGTTGAGGCAAATGAACAGATCTTTCCGGGGCTGGTTCCCATTCTGGACGCGATGAAATTTGAAATCTGTTCCGGACGCGCTGGCTTCGCGGGCATTCTGGCACGCCTCGCAGAAGTAGCGGCGGCCATGATTGTGCGTGGATGGATCGAAAACGGCAGCGAGAACGCCGCTGGCCTGATCGCTGCGTTACGCGATCCACGACTCGCGCGTGCAATTCTGGCCATTCATCGCGATGCGGGTCGGGAGTGGTCTGTTGCTGAGCTTGCTGCACAGTCGCATGTGTCACGTTCTGTTTTTGCAGAACGCTTCAAATCAGTCATCGGCATACCTCCCCTGCGCTATGCAAGGGAGGTGCGCATGCGCATCGCAGGTCACTGGATTATTCACGATAAGATCTCAATTGACACCGTTGCTCTTCGCCTCGGCTATGCCTCACAGGCAGCGTTTAGCAGAGCTTTTAAGCGCATCAATGGATATCCGCCGGGCGCTATGCGTCAGCGATCAGCGAGACGCGTTAACACGGCAAATGAGTGAATTCTATTTTTATCATTTGCTGGATCCACACGAGGAAGCCGTTCTCAACATTAAAAACTGAGCGGAAACGGCTTTTCACTGCTCAAAGTATCGCAATTTCCTTTATGTCCGCTTCGAGCGAGGAGCGGATATAATTAGCAGCCTTGGCGCTCAAATTCCTATGGTTCCCTAAATATAATAACGGATATCATTATCAAAATTTATTATTAAACATGGAGTAAGACTAATGAGTATCGATGTAAGAACAGCTCAACTTTCTGATATCGATGGTATGTTTGAAGTGAGAACATCGGTAATCGAGAATCATCTGAGTCGTGAAGAAATGCGGCAGATGGGGATTACCGAAAGCGTCGTGGCCGATATGATTGAGAAGAATCATTGCGCATGGGTTGCGACTGAAAACGGAAAAATCATCGGTTTTACAATGATTTTGGTGGATGAAGCTTGTCTTTTTGCGGCCTTCGTTCTCCCGGAATATGAAGGCAGAGGTGTAGGTCGCAGGCTTGTTGTGCTAGCAGAGCAGGAATTATTCAAACATCATGAAATTGCTTGGCTGGAAACCGATAAAAATAGTCGCGCGGAGAAGTTCTACATGCAGCTGGGCTGGGGCAATGAAACAAATATTAACGGCACTGATATCAAATTAGAGAAACATCGCGGTATTTAAAGCAATTCAACTTCCTCAATGTTCTCTTAGGACACGTTGTATACGTTCGATTAGTCTGACCTCACAGCGAAATGCGCACCGTTGCACAGGAAGTTGGAATCGTTATAAGGTCGCTGAATAGCAGGTCTGATGGGAATTAATTTTTAAGCATGTAAATGCATGATTTGATTGTTTCACCACCAACAGCAAAAAAAATGCCCCAGCTTTTTCTACCTTTTGGTAAACCAGGGCATTTTCAGTTACGCAATGATATGTCGTGTGTTACCAGTTCTGACGAGTAGGGGAAATGATCAGATCATTTACTGTGACGTTATCCGGCTGGTTCAGCGCATAAATCACGGCATCGGCAACATCCTCTGAGCTGATGGCAATCTTGTTAAGTTCCTGAGCGGCCTTACGGCCTTCAGGATCGCTGACTTTATCAGCCCATCCCGTATTGATAACGCCTGGGCTCACGGTATTGGCACGTATGCCGTGATTAACGCCCAGATCCTTACGCATGGATTCAGTCATTGCCTGAACGAAGAACTTGGTGGCGCTGTAGACACCCGCAGCGGCGTCAACCTGGTGCCCGGCTACGGATGCCATATTAAGAATATGGCCTGACTTCTGCTTCATCATCTGCGGCAGCACGGCGGCAATCCCGTTCAGGTAACCCTTAATATTAACGTCAACCATTTTGTTCCAGTCATCAATGGCCACGTCTTCCCAGTAAGAGAACAGCATCAGACCGGCGTTATTCACCAGAATATCAACCGAGCCATAGGTTTTTACGGCAAAGTCAGCAACGGATTTCATTGAGTCCAGATCCGCCACGCTTGCAGCATAGCCAGAAATGTTAAACCCAGCCTGCTTCAGAGGGTCCACGAACGCATTAAGACGTTCGATATTTTGCGCAACCGCGACCACATTAACGTTCTTATCGAGCAGCGCTTTCACCGTGGCCGCACCAATACCTGAGGAGGCTCCTGTCACAACGGCAGTTTTGTTCTGAATGTAATTCATGCTGTATTCCTGTTTGGTGTTTTTAGCTGATGAACATGTCAGCTACGGAAGTCATTCGTTTAGTCGACGGAAAGGAGGATTTATTCTTTATGACCTTGCGCATTAAATATCCGGCGACTGCCAGTTGATGTCGTCTTTTACCGGAGGCAGGTAGGAAAGACGCTGCATATTCTGGTTCCACAGATTATCCGGAATGCGGTAACGGTCTTCCTTATGCGGGTCGATTGCTGTCACAATCCGCTCCTCCTGACCTGAGGCGATCAGACTGATAAGATCCGGATTCATCATTACGGTTTTACCTAAGGCAATAAATTCCGCCCAACCCGTCAGATAGGCTTCGAGGATCTGATCTGCAGTAAAGAGGTTACCGACGCCAATGAGCGGCAGTTTACCGTTAATACGCTCGTGCAAAAGTTGCATGCGGGTGAGGGAGGTATCTGCCCCGCGACGAGCTTTCTTGTAAAAGTCCCACAGCGAAACGTGTAGATATTGCAGTGGTTTCTGTACCAGGGCATCAATCAGTGCAAAGGTGTCTTTCATTGTCAGACCATGCGCACCCGGCTCTTCCGGAGAAAAACGATAACCGACGATAAATTTATCGCTGGCATATTTTTGCTTCACTTCCATGACTGCATCAACAATCGCAAGCGGGAACCGTAGACGTTGCTCAATTGTGCCGCCCCATTCATCGGTACGGCGGTTGCTTTCTCCTGATACAAACTGCTGGATCAGATAGTTATTGGCTCCGTGTATTTCAACGCCATCAAACCCGGCCTGAATAGCTAAGTGTGCCGCATTGGCAAATGCTGCTATCAGATCGTGAATTTCCCGATCGGTGAGAGCCCGTGCTCCCGATTTCTCATCTGCTGAAGGAGCCACCATATCCCGGCCATTTAACAGTTCAGGAATGCTCAGGTGGCCGCCGTGGTGGATCTGAAGGATGGCTGTAGCACCCTGGTTTTTAGCGATTTGGGCTACTTCGCGCAGGCTGGGTAAGTCTTTCTCACCAATAGCTTCTGGCTGGCCGACAAACGCTTTACCTTCCGGAGATACCAGAGTTGCGGCAGCGATAAAAAGGCCAAATCCGTCAAAGCGATTGGTCAGAAAGTTACGCTCTTCATCACTGATGCTGCCGTCTTCGTGGGAGGCAAAATGGGTCATTGGCGCAACGGTAAAACGATTTTTAATAATGACGCCGTTGTTAAGGGTGTAGGGTTCAAATAAAGGTGCATATTTCGGTTTCATTTTGTTTCCTGTGTCATTTCTTTCGACGTAATGCCGGTGTCTTAGTTGATAAAACGTACGGTGCGGCAAAAACTGTCTTACACACAACATTGTGTAGTGGCCACTAAAGATATGGCAATTTATAGCGATCACTACATAAAAAAGCAAGCCTATTTTTGCTTTTTGTAACCATCGCTGCTGTTTTGGACGTGGTGTGATATCTATCGCGGGTATTCTGGACTGCGAGGGCAGGGATTAAACAAACGGTGAATTCGCAGGCGTCTGCGTCCAGGGCAACGGACGGTCAGCATGTTTTATAAACAGCTCTGTTTTGTTTACCTCTTGGACAAATTTCTATTTTTTATGTAGTAGTTGATACATAATAACGCTATTATGTAGTGACCAATACAATTAAACAGTCATCACATTGTACTGAGATGGACTTGAGAGGAAGAACCATGCCACACGTTACTTTTACGGCTCCGGTCGATACCTCTGCCAGCAGAATTTGGGCCATACTTTCCGCGTTCGGTCATATTGCGGACTAGCATCCGGATATCCGGGACAGCAGGATTGTAAACGGTCTGGCGGAAACCACCCCCGGAGCCGTACGCCATCTGAACTTACAGGACGGCGGAATTATTGAAGAGGAATTGCTTACCCTCGAACCCACTTCAATGACTCTGTCTTACCGTTTCACGCTCTCGCCGCTGCCGTGGGACAATTATGTCTGCTTCATCAAGGTAGAAGAACAGGAAAATGCCACGGGCGTCATTGAAACCCTGGTGACCTGGTCTGCGAGTTTTGACGTTCAGGAGCCAGGAAGGGACGCTGAAAATGAGGTGTTACTGCGTCAAATGGTTCAGGCCGGTTATAGTGGGCTCCGCGCCTTCTGCTCGCTGAATGAGGGGACGGGGAGGGCGTGATAACATTGCCCACTAAGGACACCTGACCTCATGGTCTTGTATAGTGAACCATCATTTTTGACTTTTCATCAGGCAGGAATATGACAGATTCAACGCACAGTACTCCCTCAAGAAGAGGGCGCCCACGTAATTTTGACCGGGACAAGGCCCTGATTCGCGCACTGGGTGTTTTCTGGCGCTGTGGATACGAACCAGCCTCCGTTGGTGAACTTTGCAGGGTGATGGATATCAATCCGCCCAGCTTGTACGCAGCCTTCGGTAGTAAGGCGGAGTTGTTTCTGGAGGCGGTGAACTACTACGAAAGAACATTCTGGGATGAGCCATGGGAAAGGATGCGTCAGGAAGAAAACGTGTATGACGCTATCCATAACTTTTTTGCCGAAGCTGCCGTAATCCTCACAAGTCAGGAGGCACCCTGCGGCTGCCTGGTTGTTCTGGCGGCCATCAACGTTTCACCGGAATCAAAAGATGTCTACGATGCGGTTAAGGCGTTGAGAGAGGAGGGCAGGATTTACTTCAGGGAACGCCTGCAGGCTGGTGTACAGGCCGGACACTTACCGGCTGATACGGATGTGGATAGCCTCGCCCTGACATTAAATACGCTGCTCGAAGGCATGTCCATACCCGCTCAGGATGGTATCTCACAGGCTGAACTACAGCGCATCGCAGCCCAGGCCGTTCGGCTTTTGCCCCGATTATAGGGTATCCGGCACTGAGCCCGTCCTGGCCTGGGCGGGTTAATTATGGCATTTCCTGGCCACCAATCGTCATACCCTCACCGGTGGCATAAAACTGCCCTCCAGCAATGTAGTGCAGGCTTCGCCAGGCTGGATCAGCGGAATCAAACTTCCAGCGGCCGTTGCTGAAGATTCGCGAATCTGCCCAGGCTCCTGTGATTTCACCGATAAACAAATCATAAGTGTCTTGATTATGCGGCTCAGGGATAACTTTGCAGGCAAGCCATCCAGCGCAGCCTTCAATAAAAGGCATATCCGTACCGGGCATTTCAAAAGTCCGTAAGGCAGGATGCCTCATTTTTTCCGGATCGGTGCGGAGGCTGTGTGTACCTGCATGGTGTGTCAGGGCAATCTGTGCAACGGTGGGGATCTGAATAACAAATTGTCCGCTTTTTTCTATAAGCTCTCGTGTGCGAGCCATCTTGTCGAGCACCACGGTCAGCTTTGGCGGAGCATAATCCATGGCGCAAACCCATGATGCCGCCATCACATTATCCACACCGTCATGTCGGGCTGATACCAGCGTTGTCGGTCCATGGTTTATCAGACGAAATGCCTTTGACAAATCTACCGGGGTAATTGTTACCGTCGCCATAGTTCATTCCTTTTTCAAAATTAGCATTAAACAGAGATTTCAGAGCAACTGTTCCGACTGCACCACATTCTTACCCTGAACAGGATCCAGCGCGGCATTAAGCATGGCCCGGGCAATTTTTTCTGCTGCGACGGGATGCCAGCGTCGGCTGATAAAGGGCGAAATAAGCCGCAGACCGGTTATCAATACCCGTTCACCTGCACGGAACTCAGACCGGTTTCCGTTTATTACGCCGGGTCTGACCAGCGTCAGAGAGCGAAAGCCTGTCGTTACCAGTTCATCCTCCAGCTCCGCCTTAATGCGGTTGTAGGCGAACCACGAACGACGACATGCACCGGCAGCCGAATTCAGTACCCAGACCGGCGTATTGCTGGCGCTGGCCAGCCGTGCAATAGCCAGCGGAAGTGTGTAATCAGCAAAGCGAAACGCATCGCGCGATCCGGCTTTTTTCATCGTTGTTCCCAGAGCGCAGATGACAGCATCTGCTTTCCAGAAGTCTGCCTGGTGAGGTAAGTGCCTGAAGTCGATCACCGGCGCTGAAAGCCTGGGGTGGGGCGCGACGGGATGTCGCACGGGAGCAAGAACGTGTTCTACCCGCGCATCGCTCAATGCCATTTTTAGCAAATGGCTCCCTACCAGACCTGTGGCACCCAGCACAATTATTTTCATGATAATTATTCCAGCATCAAGGCTTTTCCATATGCATCACTGCTGTGCTGATGGCTTCATTGCCCGCGGTCAGCTCAATTATGACCCGGCTGACGGCTGGTCGATTGATGATTTCAGCCAATGTCCAGGCCACGTCATCACGTGAAACGTCACCATAAGGAATCGCAAGCCCGACACGAACTTTACCCTGTCCAGGTTCATCAAGCAGTGTGCCAGGTCGGAGGATCACCCAGTCAAGATCGGTTCCTGCCAGATACACATCAGCAAGCTTCTTAATGGACATGTAATTCTCAAATGATTCCGGCATACCTTTCGCGCGGAAAGATTCCGGGAAGGCCGACACCAGGATGAATCTTTTTATGCCCGCCAGTTTTGCTGCATCTACGGCCAGCTCCAGACCCTGACCATCGATGGCCCGGGTCATATCCGGACCGCCTTTACCGCCAGCGCCTGCCGTGAAAACCACGATATTACTACCCTGGAGCAGAGTAGCGAGCTCCTGCACACTGAGTTCCAGCAGGCTTCCCATGACGGGAATGGCACCTAGCGCGCGCAGCGACTCTTCCTGTTCAGAATGACGATAAAGTGAACGGGGAGGATTCCCCTGCTCAGACAGCTTTTGTGCCAGTCGTCGCCCAACCTTTCCGGCACCGCCGATGATAAATACGTTTTTCATGTTCGTACCTGTAGATGAGAGGTCATTCTTTGTTCAGTTCACAGCACGTCCAGGGAGGCTGGTCACAGAACGAAAAAAGCGATGCCTGTCACTCCTGCGTCGAGGCGGGAGTGACAGGCATCAGGGGATGAGACCCCTATGATCAGTTAATCAGGGTGCAACGTGGGTGTGATAGATTTTGCTGACCACGGTCCATTTGCCATCGACTTTGAGGAGATTGAAAAAGTCGGTGAAGCAGAAACCAGAGATATCGTTAGTATCAATACGCGCACTGGCAGCGGTGCCCACAATATCAATATTAACGATAACGCCCTGTGCTTCAGGAGATGGGCGGAAGGCAGAATCAATGGTGTCAAATAATCCCTGGATAGGGCCACCGGTCAGTTTGCCGTCGCCGTCCACTCCGTAAATGGTAGCTTCCTTACTGAAAGCCGGTTTCATGATACTGCTGTCAGCCTGTTTGCCACCTTCGTTGTACTGATTCAGTACCTTAACGATCTCGTTGTATTCCTGTACGTATACTGGCTTGGTCATGCTTTAATCCTCGTTTTTGAATGATGCTTAATGGATGACTTTCTGATTAAGGATCCTGCGCGCACTACGGGCAATCATTGTCAGTGTCATAATGACCACAATCCCTCCTGTAATGGCCAGAGCCCCGGTAATGTGAGAGAAAGTTTCCCCGCGCTCTGAAAGTTGACTCACTTCTGAAACCAGTGACCCGATAAATACGTATAAAACAGTGCCTGGTAACAGACCTGTCCACGTAGCCAGAACATACTGGCGGATACTGATACGACTCATTCCCAGCAGATAGCTCAGGGGAATAAAGGGCAGAATCGATGCCAGACGGAGCAGGAAAACCACCCGAAATCCATCATCAGAGACTGCGGTATTAATGGCCTGAGCCCTCGGGTAATTCAATGACCATGCTGTCATGCGCTTTCCTGCCAGATAACGACTTATCAGAAAAGCCAGCACTGCCGACATCAGTCCGGCAAGCGACATTGCCACCGAACCGGTCAGTGGACCGTACAAATACCCTGCTAACATCGCCAGTGGTGAAGCCGGAACAAACAACAACGTAGCAAGAATAAAAATACCGGCAAACATAGCCGGCCCGAGTGACCCCATCGTCTGTAGCCAGGCAATCAGTTCGTCTGAAATTGTTGGAGTCATCATTCCGGTCCTGCCGTTAATCATTTATCGATGCACTGTCAGCGCTCAGCGGTAAAATTCATATGTAGTGATCACTAAGTAATTTGTAATTTATAGTGATCACTACATAAAAAGTCAACTTGAAATTTGATATGTCCTGACGGCGCTGTCTGCCAGAAGGCAGATCAGCCGTGCGCAATGGAGAGGGGAAAGAGGGGGGGATGGGTCAGGCTTGCGGTTGTTTCCAGCCCCCTGTGAACGCGCTAACAATTTCATCCACAAAGACCCGCGTTTTCGCAGGAAGAAGTGGCCCGGGAGGCATTACCGCATAAATTTCTCCTTCCTCTGACCCGCGCCAGTCCGGCAGAATATTAATGAGTTCACCACTCAGTAGCGCGGGGCCTACGAGCCAGTCGGGAAGCATGGGAATCCCTGTGGAATGAATGGCCGCAAGCAGCAGTGTTTCGGAGTTGTCGGCTGTCAGGGGGCCTTCTGGGTGCAGAATTTCGATCTGCTTCCCTTTTTTCAGTGTCCAGTCTGACGACGTTGAGGGGCGGACAAAAGCCAGGCACTGATGTGCTGTCAACCCCTCCGGATGTGAGGGTGTGCCGTGCATGGCAATATATTCTGGTGATGCGACCAGCAAATTCTGAAAGGAGGCTACCCTACGGGCCTTGAGGGAACTGTCTCGTAGCGTACCCACACGTATAGCGACATCAAAACCCTCGGCGACCACGTCTACATAGCGGTCGATATAACGGGCATCAATACGTATTTCCGGATATTTTTTGATAAATCCGGGCAGGAGTGGAGCAATCCATAGTCGACCAAAGGCCACTGGAAGGGAAATGCGAAGCAGGCCTCGTGCGCTTGCAGCAAAGTTACTGGCCTCCCGCGTGGCTATATCCAGCTCATCCAGAAGTGTGCGAACACGCTGGTGATACATGATCCCAACTTCAGTCAGCGCCACCCGCCGGGTGGTGCGAGAAAAAAGCTGCACCCCGAGAAAATTTTCGAGACTGCCAATACGACGGGACAGCACCGTTGCATCTCGACCAAGCCTCTCGGAGGCCCCCCTGAAGCTACCGGTCTCCGCCACCGCGACAAAGGCGGTCAGTTCCTCAATACTAACCCTGCTCATCAATTCCTGCATAATTTGCATTACTCAAATGTGTTTTAACGCGATTGTTGATTAATTAAGTGTTTTCTACACTGTTTTCCTTGTCATGTAACTACAGAGGCAAATTTGATGAAAACATTTCTGAGTATTGGTACTGGCCAGGGCATGGGTTATGAAACAGCCGCGCGCTTTGCAAAAGAAGGTTTCCGCGTCGTGCTTGCTGCCCGTCAGGAAGAAAAATTGCGTCAGATGGCTGCCGCTCTACAAGCGCAAGGCTACACCGCTGAGTTCAGAATCGTCGATGCCCGTAATGCTGAAAGTATCAGCAGACTGGTTTCGCAGACTGAAGCTGAATTCGGTGCCATTGATGTTCTGCATTACAACGCAGCTGTAATGCGAAATGAATCAATTACTTCTCAGCCGCAGGGATCTTTTGTTGATGATCTGGCCATCAACATCGGTGGTGCACTGACTGCCACGCAGTCTGTTCTGCCGGAAATGAGCAAGCGTGGAGCGGGAACCATCCTGCTGACCGGTGGGGGGTTTGCGCTTTATCCCGATCCAGAATTTCTGTCGCTGAGCATTGGTAAGGCTGGCATTCGAAATATGGCGTTCGGCCTGTTTGATACTCTAAAAAAGCAGGGGATCCATATTGCCAGTATCACCGTCTCAACGGTTGTGACACCTGATTCAAAAGAAGCGCACGACGTGGGTAATCTGTTCTGGGATCTACATAACCAGGCTACAGAAGACTGGTCAGCTGAAGCGACCTATCCCGGGTGATGAATTTCCCCCCGGCGCTATATGGCCTGTGTACAGTCCCATTATTTTTACCCGTCACGTTAACAGGACGATACCAAGTGAATATCATTAAAGCATACGCGGCCCAGTCGCCAACAACCCCACTGCTGCCAACGACAGTTCCAGCCAAAACCACCAGTGAAAATGATGTTGTCATTGACATACTTTTCTGTGGTGTCTGCCATTCAGACCTTCACGCTGCACGCGGTGAATGGCCAGGGATCCGCTATCCTATCGTTCCGGGCCACGAGCTTATTGGCCGTGTAACTGCCGCAGGCTCAGCAGTTACACGCCACAACGTGGGGGATATTGTGGGGGTTGGCTGCATGGTCGACAGTTGCCAGCATTGCGAATCCTGTGAAGAGGGATTCGAGCAGTATTGTGAAGGACCGCATGGCTGGAAGCAGACCTATAATGGCTGGCTGGATGGCTCCGGTGAAAATACTTATGGTGGTTATGCAGCAAGCATCACCGTTAACGAAAAGTTCGTACTGAAGATTACCCATGATCATTCCAGCCTGGCGGCTGTTGCGCCTCTGCTCTGTGCAGGAGTGACAACCTGGTCGCCACTGCGTCACTGGCAGGTTGGTCCGGGTAAAAAAGTCGGTATCGTAGGAATTGGTGGCCTTGGTCACATGGGCATTAAACTGGCTCATGCAATGGGCGCAACCGTGGTTGCCTTTACTACGTCCGCATCAAAAATTGAAGAAGCCCGCAGACTGGGCGCGGATGATGTTGTTGTGTCCAAAAATTCGGATGAGATGGCCGCGCATCAGAAGTCTTTTGATTTCATTCTGAATACCGTAGCCGCACCGCACGACCTGGACGCTTTTATGGCACTGCTTAAACGCGACGGTACTATGACAATGGTGGGCATCCCTGACAGTCCGCATCCTTCCCCCAGTGTCTCAAATCTTGTCTTCCAGCGTCGTCAACTTGCTGGGTCACTGATTGGTGGCATTGCTGAAACTCAGGAAATGCTCGATTTCTGTGCCAGCAACGGTATTACTTCTGATATCGAAATGATAAAGATGGAAGATATTGAAATGGCATTCAGTCGAATGCAGAAAAGTGATGTGAAATATCGCTTTGTCATAGATATGGCAACACTGTAAGTGTTTGAAAGGGTTTTATCTTGAGAGGTAAAACCCTTTTCTTTATCCCTAAATCAGTAATGCATGGGAACTGATTATCCTAATCATTGTCATCCAACATCGTATATATTACCTCTGACGTATTTGTGAGCTAATGTTCGCAATGCGCGAGGAGCAGGTCAGTCGCGTTGACTAAAGCTATTTAGCATTATTTTAATAATTTTGACATCAATGCAAAAAAAGTTGGCAGGTCACGGCTGAAAGAGAAAGACGCATTTATGGCTTTGCGCGCGATTAAACCGTCGATAAAGGCAAAAAGTATAATCGTGGTTTCCTCCAGGCTAATGTCCTGGCGAAACTCTCCGGCGGCAATGCCTTCTGCGATAATCCCTGCAATACTTTGCCTCATGATGGTATCACTGGAAATATACGTTTTTTGGAGTTCAGGGTTCCGTGCAGACTCTGCCATTATTTCAACCCACAATTGATGTGTGACTGGGTAGCCTACATCGCTTATGCACGAAGCAACCTGCGAGCAAAGGCGGTCGAAATTAGTGCCATTGGATGGAGCATTATGGGCTGTCAACGCTGAATTCTGCTCTTCAAGAACGATAGCCTTGATGAGGTCATCCTTGCTTTTGAAATACGTGTACATCGCTCCCTGACTGATCCCAGCCCGGGTAGAAATTTCACGTACGCTTGTCGCACTGAAGCCTTTTTCTGCAAAACAGGCAGCAGCAGCGGTAATCAGCTTATGATAGGTTTCGGTTTTCTTTAACATGTCGACTATGATGTTTTATCCGGTGCCCGGACTTTAACGCTGTTTGCTTTCAGGAGCCAGATTTGAACTCTATAGTCTGGCTTCTGGAATCAGATATTACTTCATCAACGGTAATACACTGAGCATGTTTTTGAGGTTCAGCATATCCCACGGCAGATGTTCAGCAATCGTAAGGCCGACAGGTTCTGCTTTTGAGGTAGCCTGAGCTATCAGGTTAAGTACATCTTCAATAGTCAGTTTGCCTTCTGCCACGTCACCAAAGTCGTGCTCTCCTCTGCCAGGCCTTGCGAAAAGAACAGAACGGAAAAGTGATGGATCGAGAACGTCCAGATCCAGGTGTATCGCCAGATACTCAATACTTTCCCTATCAATCCACTCCAGAACTTCTTTCCCGTCATTTTTGACTTGCTCAGGGCCGATAGTCGCAATGTTATGACGAGCAAGGTATTCAGCTTCATAAATCAGTGGATCGTGGATACCTGCAATCATTATTTTTGAAGGGTTGAGTCTGGTTGATACATGAGCAACTAAATCTTTATCACCCGTTCCAATTAGCGCTCCAAGAACATGGGCATGGGCGTTCGGATATTGTTTTGCTGTCTGCACATCAGGATGAGAGTCAATCCAGAGCACACCCAGTTTATCACCGTATTTATTGAGCAGATGGGCAAAAGGAGCAAGTGATACCAGGCAATCGCCACCAAAAACGACAATTGAATCGGGATTATGTTTCTCAATCAGAGTGGCTGCATCGTTGAGCTGCCTGATAATTTGAGGTTTAGCGGTAATGCCATCCACCTCAACCAGTGGTTCAGTTGTGGGCTCATCGACCGAGACAGACTCAACAGGGCCATCCGATTCTGGGGAAAGATACGAGAGAAGAAGCGACCCAAGATGATAGGGTGGATTATTGCCACCTTGCCATTGAGGAAATAAAAGTCTGAGTGTTTTACTAGTCATAATTTACCTTTGCTTGTTTTGACAACAGACTGAGTTGAGTGAATCACAATCCAGCTATGAATGAACGTTCATTCATTTTTGCGCAATTATTGCTTTTCCGCAAGCAGCGCAATACATGTAGTTAATGAAAATAAAAGGTTATCCCATCTCGTTTAAACGCGTACTTCCTTTAGTTCGGTAGCATGGGGGCTGTATGTCCCACTCCAGCCGAGGCTTTTAAGTAGCTGACGCAGCGAGTGCGATGTCATTGGAACTGGCGGATTATCTCTGCCCGGGAAAAGGTGCTGCCGATGCCCGGTTAATCCCTGTAGTGTTCTGAGCATTTTGACAGCTTGGAAGGGTAGGGGAATAACGTATTCTCTGCGGGTTTTCATTCACGCTGCCGGAAGGGTCCATAGGGCGTTATCAAGATCGAATTCTGTCCATTCAGCTTCGGTGGCTTCTGCAGGACGCGCTAACGTCCACCACATGAGCTACATGCAATAGTTAACCTGATACGAGCCACGACTATTGTCAAAAAAGCTTAATAACTTTCCGATTTGCTGAGGATTCAGTGCTTGTTTGTGCTGTGTCTTATTGGCCGGAAGGACCTTACGCACAGGCCATACAGGATCACTATCAGCTCAAAGTGTCGCTACTGCTAACTCAAAAACTGATGAAACGGTGCGACGAGCTTCAGCGGCAACTGTTGGTGCTCCTCGTTTAGCGGTTTCCTGAAGAATGTTAAGAATGTTAAGAATGTTAAGAATGTTAAGAATGTTAAGAATGTTAAGAATGTGGTGTGGAGTGACCTTTCTGACTGGGAGCTTACCGATTGCAGGGAAAACCACACGTTCAAGCATATCCAGTCGCCGTGTTTTGGTTATTTCGGCCCAGTCTTTCATCTGCAACCACTCTTTCGCGATCAGCTCAAAGGTGTTGGATGCGTCATTGACCTTGCGGATCTTATCTAACTGACGAGCCTGTGTCGGGCTAACTCCATTCGCGACTTGTTTACGCGCTTACTCACATTTCTCGAGAGCTTCGGCAAGTTTGACTGTCAGGTACTCACCCAGCGCAAACATGCTGGAGTTACCGTTGAGTTTAAACCGATAGCGCCATGCCTTTTTGCCATTGGGTTTCACTTCGAGGTAGAGACTGTTGAAGTCATTAAGTCGATAGAGTTTTTCTTTCGGCCTGGCAGAGCGGCATTGCGTATCAGTGAGCATAACGGGGCCTTGTTTATTTATTATACTGTTATTGTACTCACATAAAATGAAGATAGAAGAATGTTGTACTCATCCATGTACTCATTTCTTACAGCGTTGTTACGAGAGGAGTTGAGACATTATGAAATGAAAAATCCACGCAATTGCGTGGATTTTATAGGATTTTTCCGTTGACATGAGATTCAGCGAAACCTCATGAGACAACACATTTTATTTAGACGTTAAACAAGAAGTTCATCACATCGCCATCCTTAACGATGTAATCCTTTCCTTCTGCACGCATCTTGCCGGCTTCTTTCGCGCCTTGTTCACCTTTGTAGGTGATGAAGTCTTCAAACGCGATGGTCTGTGCGCGGATAAAGCCTTTTTCGAAGTCGGTGTGGATCTTACCGGCCGCCTGCGGAGCGGTGGCACCGACAGGGATGGTCCATGCGCGCACTTCTTTCACGCCAGCGGTGAAGTAGGTTTGCAGGTTAAGCAGCTCGTAGCCCGCGCGGATAACGCGGTTCAGGCCTGGCTCTTCAAGACCCAGCTCAGCCATAAACTCTTCGCGGTCGGCATCGTCCAGCTCAGCGATGTCAGACTCAACGGCAGCACACACAGCAACGACGACAGAGCCTTCGCCAGCGGCGATTTCACGCACTTTGTCGAGGTACGGGTTGTTCTCAAAACCGTCTTCGTTGACGTTCGCGATGTACATGGTTGGCTTCAGGGTCAGAAAGCTCAGGTATTTGATCGCCGCTTTATCTTCTTCTGTCAGATCCAGCGCGCGCAGCATACCTGCATTTTCCAGCTGTGGCAGACATTTTTCCAGGGCTGCCAGTTCGGCTTTCGCGTCTTTATCGCCACCTTTGGCTCGCTTCTGCACGCGGTGGATTGCGCGTTCGCAGGTGTCCAGATCGGACAGGGCAAGCTCAGTGTTGATAACGTCAATATCGTCAGCCGGATCGACTTTGTTATTCACGTGGATGATGT